>Ga0214917_10007204_pt1 | contig 11329 bp, 12 predicted proteins | sample LL_1208_BB_MetaG_FD_177983 | JGI IMG/M metagenome (GOLD analysis project Ga0214917, IMG submission 177983) | Freshwater microbial communities from Lake Lanier, Atlanta, Georgia, United States - LL_1208_BB | ecosystem: Environmental > Aquatic > Freshwater > Lake | place: USA: Georgia | collected...
AACATTGCTGGAACAGTATCTCTATTTCCAGTACCGGGAACCATTCCACCTCTAGCAAATTTATGAACGCGACCGCCTTGATTAAATGTGCGACCAGACGTTAATCCTCCACCAACCCCGCCTAAGAATCCTCCAATTCCTCTTGTTAATCTGATAGCAGCCATAGCCCCCAATAATGGAAGTAATGGCTTAATAGAATCCGCTAGCTTGATAAGAGCAGATGCTAATGATAGAGCGGTGTTAGCAAATACTTGGAATGTGGATGTTTCTGTTATGCTTCTTATCAATGCCAAAAATTCTTCTTTAACCTTCATTATTCTGATAGCTAAAGCGGCCTGCGCTGACGCAGCATCGGCGGTTAATGAATTATTTGACTTAGTTGCGACATTAAGTGCGGCTTCCGCAGTAGCAAATTGTTGTAATAATGGCAAGACTTTACCAATTTGACGGAATCCACCAAGTTCTTCTGCAATCTTAATAAATGTGATATCTCGTTCACCAAGACCGGCTAAACCTTCACTTAGTCTTCTAATAGCTTCATATGGACCAACGAATTTACCCTCAAGATCGACAAGTTCAACGCCGAACTGTTTTAAGAACTCAATAGTCTTAGGACGCTGAATACGTGTAAAAATAGTACGTAAACCAGTACCAATACTCTCAGCACTTTCTCGCGTTGTTGCTCTAACGCTAGTAAATAATGCAAGAAGTTCGTTTAAACTACCACCAGAAGACTTAAACACACCGCCCGTTCTACGAACAACGTCAATCAAATCGCTAGCTTCTACAGCGAATGCACCGGCAACAGCGTTGATAGAACCAAGCTGTGACTCTAGTGCCTCAACACCCTGACCGAACTGTGCTAAAATAGCAATAGCGCCTTCTGCTGTTTCTGTAATGCTATCAAAGTTAGGGGCTAGCGCGGCTTTTGCTAAAGCATTTAAAGCAATCTTAGTATCATTAGCAGAAAGGCCAGCTTGCGCCAATACTGTAGATACTTCTAATAAGGAGTCTGATGAAACACCAAGACCAGTAGATAATCTAGTAATTTCATTAGTCAAGTCCCTCAACTGACCAACGCTTTTACCAGTTACCTGAGAAACTTTGATTAATTGTCTTTCAAAGTTAATAGCGGTTTGTACAGCATCTCCAAGAGTGCTAGTAAATAAACCTACCGCTCTGGTAGCAATAGAGAATGCAGCAAAACGACGAACGGATACAGCAAATGCTCGTCCCATCCTTTCAGCCGCTGTTGTGGCTTGATTGACGTTCTGAGTAACTTGCTGTATCTGTCGTTGTGCTTGTGCAGAACCTTGAACCTGTAGATTAACAGTTACGCCATTTAACTGATTTTGTATTTGGCGAACTACTTGTGCTACATTGTTAGGTGCTTGTAATTGTAATTGTGCAGTTAGTACGAATCTGGACATAATTCCCTTTCACTAAAACTGCACACTATCCATTAGCTAGCCGTGTGTTTGGTTCTTCTTTTTGGTTGATCTTCGGACTTTGCTTCTTCCTTAGATTCTTCCTTTATATCATTGACATATTCCACGGTTGGTACGTAATTTCCAAACTCGTCTAGTGGATTACCGTCCCTATCTACACGTTGACCATCATTATTGATATAATAACCGTTTTTATCGATTCTCCTACCGTCTAGGTCAACAGTTTCTCCCCTGTCGTTGACAAGACTAAGATTGTCATCGACAAGTTTGAACATTTTAAGGAACTTATTTTCTGGTAATTTTGCTTCGAAGTCCTTGTCTACTGCGTAAAGCATTGAAGCTAGTGCGGTAGCGGCTGCGAAGCCTATCTCGCTATCGGCGTTTTCCTTATAGTCATCTAAGTCTTTATACACTTTCTGACCATTTTCATAAAATGTGGAATTTGCCACTAAAAAGTCGAATCTGGCATTGTCCGAAATAGCCTCTGCGGTGTTCTGTTCTAGGCTCATTCTTTCAGCAATTAAGTCTCTGAGTTCCGATCTTTTCACCCTCATCTTAATAGCGATATCTTTACCCTCTGAGGCTCGTAGTTTTCCATCTTTGTGGGTTCCGCTGACGAATAACTGCTTTTCTAAATCACTAATTTCCTTAATAATCTTCTTTTGCTCTTCGTCTTTGCCGTCATTCCAAATATCTTGTTCTTTCATGAACTTTTCTAGTTCTTTCTTGGTCATAATGCCATCTCTTACACAATCTGTCCAAGCTTTGGCTCCAACTCTTTGTGCTTGAGACATAGCGGCATTATTAGGTTTTCTGATAACTATTTTAACAGTTTCCTCAGAATTACCTCTAGTAACCTTAACGTCAATTTTCTTTTCCTTATCCTGTGACATATGTTTTCCTCCTTAGTTCTTTGGTTGTTGAATAACGGGCATTTTGATCGAATATCTTAACCATTCAACGTCATATTGAGCCAATTCAGCATCAATATTTCTCGCTTGGTTATTTCCCTTGTCCAGTATGTCTGAACGAACTTTATTATACAGATTCTTCATAGCCTCTTGTTCTTTGGTCAATTTGCCATCTGGGCTATTCCATAAAAATCCAAAATTTTCTTCGATTGTGCTTAAAGCTCCAATCATAGTAGTTTGAATTTTCTTTTTAAGAATCTTGGACAGTCTATCTTTAGAGTCTGTCTTATACTTTGTTTCCCTGAGTTTTTTGTATTCTGAAACTTGTTGTTTAATATCATCCATTATCGTCCTCCTTTTATATTCCCTCTTAACATATTGGTTTGTTCCATCTGAATCTTCTGTCTTTGATCTATGAAATCGTGATCATTAACCGTGCCTTTTTGTTTTAATGTTCCATCCCTTTGTTTCTTAATCATCTGAGAATGTATACTATTTACACTATTTACTCTATCAGCGTCTTTTTTGCTATTAGCCATTACGAATACTTCTGATGCATTTTTAATTTTGCTATTCTTAGTTGATTCATTAATATCTTGTTCAGCTTTTTCTTGTTCCCTTTTCTTTGACTGTAAAATGAACCATCCATCTAGCATATCATCATCTTCTATAACATCTTTATTGGGGCAATCCAAGGATTCTTGAATGTTATCGTACATCTGCGACCAGATGATAAGGTTCTTTTGATTATATGTTAATTCTGAACTTTGTGCATTATTAAATAATCTAATATTGGTATTATCTCTCACAACCCACAGAGATTTCCAAGGTTCATTTCTGGCTAGCTCTCTTATTTGAGAATCGTGCAAAAATGACGATTGCCATTCTTCAACAACATACGCCAAACTATGATCGGAAAAATCATATAATTTGTTATTAAGGAAGGTTGAATTTTTGATTGACCAAGCGACTTTTTCTGTTGTAGCATATCCCTCTGCTGTATTTTGATGATAAATATGTTTCTTTGATAAGTGGTTTCCGAATTGAGATTCACCGGCTCTGAGGTACAATCTTATACGTTCTTTTAAAGCTTCGTTGTTTCTGGCGTTGTATATCTCAATCTTCAACCTCTCTAAGTCCTTTTTAAAACCTTCTGATTTTTCTTCATCTTCTTCTGTCCATAAATCATTTTCTTTCATCCATTGATTAATTTCTTCTTCATTCATCATGCCATCGATATAAGCCTGCTGATAAGCTTGCTGGTATATATCTGCGGCTTCGTATGCTTGATCAATAGTGAGCGGTTTTATTAATAATGAACAATCATCAGTTTTGACAAATGTGTTTCCAGTTCTGATCATAGCAATAAAAAACTCCCGCTCATGCTGTTTCATAAAAACCTCATGGCAGGAGTCTTCTATTTTGTTTCCTTTAAAATCCTAATAAACTGGTTGTAGGTGTCTAAGAGATAATTACTCTCCAGCACCACCGTGGGGACCAGAAACCGTTAAATCGTTATATGTTGAGTAGCTGTATGTCATGGAAGCGTTTCCACCGCCAGCGTCAGCACCACCATATGTGACAGATGATAATCTGTTCTTTGATCCTAGATCAAAAGTTGTACCATCTTGTAAAACAATCTTAATAGTTTCTTCTATAGTATTATTTCCCTCGTTAACTGTTCCAACATAAAGAGCTTTACCTTCTTCGTAAGCTGAAACGAAATCTCCAGAAACAGCAATGACTTCAATTTCGCACGTTACTTCGATTGGGAAGTTTGGCGCACGATAATATGGAGCCTTGCGTCCTAATTCTAAGATATTTTCACGACCAGCATCTGTGCTAATACTAATATTCTGAATGTGAGCTAGTGGAGCATTGTTGGCATAATTATTTCCAGCATTTGCATTTTGCGCAACGCCATAGATACTTTGTGGTAGAATTGAAGATGCCATAAGCACATTTTCTCTACGTTGAATACCGCCAGCATATGTGCCAGCTTGGTTATTCTTTGGTGTATCACCGCCATACTTAAAGCCTTGAGCATTAGTTGATGTAAACTTGTTCGTTGCATCCCAAACTTTGTGATTACCAACCAATGTGACTGATTCTGTGCAGTTTCCATCAACCGGTAATGTATAGCTGATCGAATTAATATACATACCAGACATATAAACTTGAACAGGGGGAGCGCCGCTCACAGCATCCTTATCATCTGGATAAATTGCTAGAACAGCATTGCATCTCTGCTTAGTCCTATTAATTAAGGTATCACCAGAAGCGCCCTTTGTAGCTAGTTTATAAGCTAACGGATAACCGTCGAGGACTCTTTCGATAGTTACTTCAACGTCCGGTAAACCTTCTATATTTTCATAAATAGAGATTTGACCAAGTTCGAATGCTTGTTCTAGATTGAATGTTGTATTTACGCCAACACTTTGAACGCCGTGAAGTTCTGTAAAACTGTCTGAACCAAATTGGCTTAGAGCTACGGCTTGGCAGGCGTAGAAAATTCTATTATTTGCCATTATATCGCTCTCCTATTAAGTTGAGGGAAACTCTAATTAGATATACACGAAAATTATAATGTAGTCTCAATCGTTTCTGCGGTCATTCTAACTATACCAGCATAAAAATTGCTATTTACAAGGTCCATGCCCTGCACCACAGAATTTTTTAATCTAACACTTCCGCGATAGTAATTTTCGATTAAATCGGGGTATCTTAAAGCCCCAGAAACTGGAACACCAATATAATCCAATGGAAAAGCGCCGCTATTTCCTATCATATTACTATTGAACATTTTGATTGTTTTTTCATTTTGCAAAGAAATCATATCGACTAGCGTATTTCTTGTAAATTCATCTTCTGCAAGGCAATGAAATAATATATCTGTCTCAACATATTGGCCTCCTCCAAGCTGATAGCCTCTTAAAGTCCTTCTTGGGACTATTTCTACGGCTATAGCTGGTAATTGAACCCTGTCTTCTGGAGGGACATTGAATTCACCATTGGTCTTATTATTAAAACTCACTGGTAAATCTAGGGTTTTATACTGTATTTCTCTAATCCAAGGTAAACTATTAGCATAAATTATGTTGATATATTTGTAACTATATTCTGCTTGCACTTTGGTTCCACTTGGGATACCACTATTGAATATAACCCTACCATTAAAATAATCTATTTTATGACCATATGATCCGACAGTATTAGAGGGGTAAAACTGATCATTAACATAAATACCAGAAATACCGGGAATAGCGCTATTATTACCAACGATAGGCGCGGGACTATAACTTATTCCGCTTTGCCAAACCCAATTTTTTCTAAAACCTTCCCATATGGTTCCAGATGGATAAGATGTTACCGTAGACATTCTCAATGAACTATAATCCTGACCATTGGGTGAAAGTTCGCCTAAAGATACATTCTGATAATTACCTTTTTCCAATAAGGCCCAATCTAAAAATTCTACAATATTATCTTGCAACTCATTATTTAGAGTTGTATCGAACACATTGTTAAAACCTTTTAAATTAAGATAATCGGCCATTATACAAATACCCTTGATAGAACATCTGATAATTGGGTTTCTACTTCTGGATTTAAGAAAGCTCTAGTAATGAAATTATCATCTTTGGTTCCCGCAAATTCTGGAGGAACACGAAATGCTCCACCTCCTATCATGTTGCCCAAGCCAGATCGACCAAGGCCGGTGGCGGGATTATATTGATAATTGGTGATAATAATATTATCGCCCCTTAATAAAAGCCAATCTAGCCAATGTAAATCACCGCCTTGAAAAACTGTATGACCAGCTGATAAGCCTAATAAATTTCCGAATGTAGCGGGTTGAAATTGTAATTCTAATCCACCTCTAAGATTCGCTGAGTATTTAATAAACTTTATACTCGTAGCATCTACTATAGCACCGATGATGGAACTAACAATAGCGTTCGAATCTCCCGATATACCAAATTGACCTACTAATGACAGCGGAGAACTTGATCTTAATGATACTATTTCTGGCTGAGATTCAATCCACGATGGTATCAAAGCTTTGATTCTATTTAAGATTCTATTTTGCTCTCTAGTGATTATACCGTTTATGTGTTCCGCTATGGCAATATTGATATTTTTTTCTATCTGGGCTGGAGAATCTAAAAGTCTAATTGTAATACTCATACTCTACTCCATAAACAAGCAAAGTATCTATCTTGTTTAAAACCAAACGTAGAAGGCTCCCCTAGTCTTTCATATCTCAATTGTTTGATTTGACTAATAGCATCGTGAGCAATCAAAGATTTGGCTTGTAGAATATTATCTAAGTCCGATAAATATCCAATAGTTTGTATAGTTCCATCTGGAACCTGTATATTTCCGCCAACATTGATCCAGCTTTTTGGATTATAATATACTTTTAGTTTGATTGGCGTTAAAACTTCAACTTCTTTGATGATTTTATTTTGTCTTTCATAATCGCCGCCACGAACACGATGAGCATTAATTGAATTTTTTTCTGGAATGTTATGATTGACCGGGGCAGGTTCAATAACTTCAATTTTATTAAGAGATACTAGTTGACATATAATGCCAAAAGATTCGATGGTAGCATCGATACCTTCGTTATACTTATCAAACACGCTTTGCGGGATGTTTATTGTCATTTTACCATCCGGTTAGTGATGATCTTTTCCAGTTGTTTGCAGATACGCAAATATAAATGTAGTTACTGTCCCAGCATATATCTCCAGCGTTACCGGGTGCGTTTCCACTTGCTGGAGTTTTACTTGTTCTTAATCTAATCGTGTCACTGTTTATATCTAGACTAGCGGTTGGCTGATTTATATTAAGTCCTAAGTTTCCAGCTAAATAATTATTATTTGGACTAATTTGATATATGCCCCAATGATTATTAGTGTTGGTGCCACTAGCTGATAATACTAAGTCATAGGCATTGCCTATAGTACCACTCAGAGCATAACAAGATATGTTTAATCCTACGGCGTTGTCAGTTAATGGGTTTTGTTGAAATATATTATTATGACCATACGTAACATTTGCAGCATACAAACTTGCCAATCTTCCAGCGTCATTGGAATTGGTTAAATTTCGTTGACAAATTATTGTTGAGCCAATAAAAGTACCAGAATTATAAACTCCGCTTGCGATACTTGATCTTGCAATAATATATTGCCCAATATTAGCATAATCGCCACTGGTTGATATAATATTATCGCAATCAGTGATACTTCCAAAAACAGTAGAAGCGTTGTTTCCAATTTTTTTAACTGATAAAGATGAGTCGCTACGTGGAGTATAATTAATACCAACGAATCCAGTTATACCCATTGCAACAGAAGAATATTCAGTGATATTTTGTGTTTTAGATTGAAAATATCCAGAAATAGCAGTATCGTTATTGCGTAAAGCCCCTGACGATGTTATCAAATCATTTCTTAATGATGATCCAGAAGTTGAAAATAATATACCAGACAGTGATGATAAATCATTACGAAAAATACCAGAATACGAAATCCACTCTTGCTCAGTAAGATATAGTGAATTTAAATTTGGTATATCTTCTATTGTCAATGTTCTAAAACTAGGGTAGGCTGGAGAACATGGCGCTGAACAACCGCTAGGTGGTCCAGCTAAAATGGTTCCAGCGTTTTGTCTTTTTAGTAGAATAAACTGATTTACTACGCCACTAAGTTCTAGCAAGTGACTGCTGCCGGTTAGTTGATCTATCAATTCGTTGTCAAAAGCATAATCATCTAATCTATTAACTTCATAATGAGCCAGTTGTCTACCTCCAGCATAACTGCTATCGCCATTGTTTTGTGGAGGAAAATAAACTCCAGATGACCCAACAATAAGTCCAGATGAACGAATCAACGAATATTCTGATCCACCACCAATATCTATTGCGTATATAGGTGAATCATTATTTAAACCAATTTTATGCTCTGTCTCATCCCATATCAGATTAACGTCGTAGTTCAAAGTATTCGCAGTAGACCAATAAGCTATTCCGCTGGATCGTGGTGATGAATATCCCTGTATGCCAGACGCTGTAAAAACACAATTTGTTGCCGGATAAGTCGCATATACCTCTTTTATTCCTTCTGGAAAGTTTATAAGATTATTATTATTCGTACTAAGAGTTGGGAATCTTACAATTTCATTATTAGTATAAACTCCAGAACCTATTTCATATCTTATACCATCGGTAACTGCATAAAATAAATTTTCATTATTTTGATATCGTGAACCGAAGGAGCTAAAACCCGGAACAGGACCATTAAGCAATAGATTGCCTGTCCCTAGGGTGTAGCTTAATTCTTTGACTCTATCAAAAATAGAGACTTTATGTGAATTTAACATTTAATAACTTTCGTTATTGTATAATGGTGGGCTGTATGCCGCTTGTTGATCCCTTATTTCTACCAAAAATAACTAGATCATTCATAGCAGCATCCACATATTCTCCAGCATCATTAACTACATAGAAAGTTAATTGACGCAAGGACGAAGCATCATCGCCGGTTCTAGAGACAAGACCCACTGTATTAACATCAAAATCTGCGCCTTCGTCATTATCGCTTCTAGAATTACTTTGACCTATAGCGATATAGTTATTGTTTGCTAATACGCCAGAAGCAAAAGTAATAAGAAATTTACCAGCATTTGGTTGACCACCAGTATAAAGCCTTTCGATCTGTTGAACATTGTATGCTTCTCTTACTTGAATCAAACCACCGCTAGCGCAGAAATTGATCCAAGCCCTAGCAACGCCTCTACCATCTTCTATCGTAGTGTTATTTGATTTAAACACAAACTTGGTTTTTGATCCAATATTGATATTTTCGCCCGTAGCTGAAACATACTGGAATTGTAATCCTCTGTCACTCATACCTATTGTTGAACTACCGCTAGCATTTACCCAGTTAGTTCCAAGGCCAAGATTGCCTTGCATAACTCTGGTGCCATTTCTATTAATATACTGAATATGAGGATCGCCAACGCTCAAATCTCTTAAAGAATTATGGGAGATGCCAGAGGGGCCGGGATATGGTTCGTATTGATATCCTTGATTAGAATTTGTTGCGTTTGGGAAAAATACACCAGATTCGGCAATGAACAAACCATAATTATTATTATTAATTTTGGCTCTTACGTTTTCGCCAGTAAAAGGAGTTCCGGTATTAAAATTACCGCTAGCAACAATCTGATTTATAGATTGTACAATATCAACCAAATTGTGACGTATATCATATGCAGAGATCAAGCCAGCATTGTTATCTGCTAGCTCAGAATTAACGTTGTCAATGATCGTACCGGTTGGTAAAATAGCCATTAGTCTCCTCCATTAATATCTAAAATAGTTTCCTCTAAAATTGTAATCATTATTTGTACGGGTAATATACTCGCTGCCGGGACTATACGGACCAAGTATAGATTGACCAGCATTTCCAGAATATCCATAGTTGTACGCCAAAGAATCGTATCTGTTACATAGGTCTTTATAAAGTTCCAGTAAAACAGCTGTAATTCCGCGCATATCGATACTAGAAACACCGTCTTTAATAGAAATAGCGTTAGCTGATTGAGCTTTGATTTCTCCACCTATAATAATACACGCAGCTTTGACTGTAACAAGATTGATAAAAATACTGTCTGTAAATGGGTCTGGGAATATAGTTTTGTCTTCAACGTCTATCGTATACTCATTTTTAAAATCAAGTTCTAATGAAACTAGTTGGGCAGAGACAATTATAGCAGTATCTATGCGCTCATCAGAATATTGGAAATTATCCAAATCATTAATTAATTGTCTAACTATTAATCTGGTATGATTTTGCCAGTGCATAGGTAGTCCCCGAGGGTATGGTTGTATGATAATATATACACTTATCTTGAATTTTATGTTATTATTGAGGACGCTGTTTTAACCTATCAAACTCACGGATTGGGCGGTAATCATGGTGGTGGTGGTGGTGGTGGTAGAGGGGGTGCGCTGGAAGAGAATTTATCTTCATCAAAATATAAAGATTTAAAATACGAAGCGTCCGTATCTCCGCATATCGACAATGTGTATGGGCCACAGCCGTCTTCGGATACGTAATCATAGTTTAACATCCCATATCATTATATGGCATACAGACTCCAAAACAACACATTTGACCAGCACCGCAATCATTTGAAAAATCAGAACACTCTGGACAACAGCAATAACCTATTCCAGATTGAGAACAAACGAATGGGACAGCAGCTGTATTCACGTTACACATGCTATTATTTTCACAATCTTCAGCAACTTGACCTTCTTGAAATTCTACGGGAATTCTATGTGGACCACAGCAAAAACTTGGATTTATAGTAGTTGTTGTTGATGTTGTTGTCGTTGTAGTAAGTATACAAGCATTACCATTGCACTCCCACCCAATCTCTGGGCAACAAACTAAGCTTTGACCGCTTGATGTACCACACTGATAGCTTCCCGGTGGACATTCGCAATCCCCCTCAGCGCCATCTAAGCAACAAGCACCGTTGCCATTGTGAGTATATCCGGGTGGACAGTCTGGTGGCGGTGGAGTAGTTCCAGTGGTGGAGGTTGTTGTGCTAGTCGTGGCGGTGGTGCTAGTTGTGGTCGAGGTTGTAGTGCTAGTTGTGGTCGAGGTTGTAGTGCTAGTTGTGGTCGAGGTTGTGGTACTACTGGTGGTAGTAGTGGTACTACTTGTTGTTGTACTAGAAGTAGTGCTAGTAGTTGTAGTACTAGTAGTACTACTAGTAGTACTAGTTGTAGTTTCTACACATTCATTACAATTCAAGTGTGGTCCAGATACTATCTCGTATAGATCAAGGTCTATTTCAGATAATTTACCACAAAGTAATGGTGCGTTTGGCATAATTTAACTCGTTTATGTTGTCCAAGGAGTAACACTAGTTCCTGTGCCTTGATTT
>Ga0214917_10007205_pt1 | contig 11328 bp, 10 predicted proteins | sample LL_1208_BB_MetaG_FD_177983 | JGI IMG/M metagenome (GOLD analysis project Ga0214917, IMG submission 177983) | Freshwater microbial communities from Lake Lanier, Atlanta, Georgia, United States - LL_1208_BB | ecosystem: Environmental > Aquatic > Freshwater > Lake | place: USA: Georgia | collected...
GCTGAGCGCCTATAGCTGGTCAATGTATGCAACGTATACGGCGCAAGGTGATGTCTATACCGAAGTGGCTGCTGGAGTACTTCTCTTTGTCATCCTCGGACGTTTCCTTGAATCACGCGCAAAGAAGAGCGCAGGAAGCGCGCTCTCCACTCTTTTAGCTCTCGGTGAGAAAGAAGTGGCCGTTCTTCGCAACGGCACAGAAGTTCTTGTGCCAATTTCACATCTAGTGATTGGCGACGAATTTGTTGTGAAACCGGGCGCTCGCATCGCTACAGATGGAGTTGTCATTGCGGGGCGAAGCACTGTCGATAACTCACTTATCACTGGTGAATCAAAGCCGATAGAGATATCACCCGGTATGAACGTGATTGGATCTGCACTCAATCACAATGGTCGCATCATTGTTCGAGCAACGCGTATTGGTAGCGATACCGAATTGGCGCGAATCACCGCGATGGTTGTTACAGCACAAGGAGCAAAAGCTCCTATTCAAGCTCTCGCCGATAAGATTGCAGCAATATTCGTTCCGGTAGTCACTGTGCTTGCCATGGGAACTTTTGCAGGCTGGTATTACTTCGGCGATAAATCACTTACCTTTTCAATATCTACAGCGATAACGGTTCTTGTGATTGCATGTCCGTGCGCGCTTGGACTTGCAACACCTGTGGCGCTCCTCGTCGCTTCCGGTCGCGGTGCACTCCGTGGAATCGTAATTCGTCATCCACGTGTGCTTGAAGCGTCACAATCGATTGACACAGTTGTCCTCGATAAAACTGGCACTCTTACCGATGGAGCAATGAGAATTCAGCAGGTAGCCATCCCAGTTTCAGCGCAGAAAGTTTTGGGTCTTTCATTTGCACCAGTCATCAATGAGAAGAGCATTCTCTCCTCCGCTCTCGCACTGGAAAGCCAGAGCGAGCATCCGGTATCGCAGGCGATAGCTTCATACTGCATATCGCGTAACGCAGAGCGACTACCTGTAACTGAATTTACGCAAACTCCAGGTGTGGGAGTTGCAGGTCGTGTGCGTATCGGAGATAAATCTCCTGTCGTGATCATTGGTTCCCCTGACTCTGTCGCGCACAGTTCAATTCCATTTGATCCAGAAATTCAAAGGGCGATTGGCGATGCACAATCACATTCGTATGCCGTGTCAGTGTTGGCATGGGATGGCGTAGCTCTTGCAGTCTTTGCCGCCGGCGATGTCATCAAAGCAGATGCCCCAGCTGTCATCAGCACATTGGGTAGTCGCACTATTGAAACTTGGCTACTTACTGGTGATAACGCTGAGGCTGCTGCCAAAGTTGGCGCTCTTGTCGGAATTTCCTCTGATCACATCATCGCATCAGCAAAGCCTGACGATAAATTAGCAAAAATTACAGCGCTTCAAGCAGAAGGAAGGCGAGTGCTTATGGTGGGCGATGGCGTCAATGACGCTGCTGCACTTGCTCAAGCAGATCTCAGCATTGCCATGGGCACAGGAACTGATACTGCGATTGCTACTGCAGATATCACCATCATGCGCCCAGAGCTCATGAGCATCATTGATGCGCTAGCACTTGCTAAGCGGACTTTGCGCACTATCAAAATTAATCTCGGTTGGGCATTTGCCTATAACGCAATCGGTATTCCTATTGCTGTAATGGGTTTGATGACTCCCATGTATGCAGCAGCAGCGATGGCGATCAGCAGCCTCTTTGTCGTAACAAATTCACTACGAATTAAATAACCAGAGAAATGAAAAGGGCGCTGATATCAGCGCCTTTTCTTACTTTCGTACTCTTCGTACATTGGTAGCGGGGGCAGGATTTGAACCTACGACCTCTGGGTTATGAGCCCAGCGAGCTACCGAGCTGCTCCACCCCGCGTCGGAAGTGCAAGTGTATGACGAGTCAGGTGCATCTACCAAATCCACGAAAGATGGTGAGAATTACTTACGTGATTGTGCTGCAATGGCTGCAGCAATTGCAGCCTTAAGTCGATCTTGCGCGCGACCATATGCAGCAAAATCACCCTTTGCAAGTGCAGCTTGTCCATCAGCGATTGCTTGCTTTGCACTTTGTAGCGCACTTGCAAGATCTGCAGAACTATTTGTAGTTGTTGGAGTTGATGCGCTGGAATTTGTTCCAGAGTTTCCACCAAATACTTGATCGAGAGCACCCTTAAGTGAACTATCAAATCCAATGACATCTCCAAAAGAGACCAAGACTTTCTGCAAGAGTGGATATGCGGATGCGTTTCCAGTCGCCTTTACATAGACAGGTTGCACATAGAGCAGACCATTTCCAACTGGAAGTGTGAGCAAGTTTCCAAGAACTACATCAGAACCACCTTGGCGCAAAAGCGATAACGCATTTGCGACATCAGGTTTTGCTTCAAAGTTAGAAGCTACTTGTGAAGGTCCGGCAATATTGGTGCTACGCGGAAGTTGTAAGACGGTAATCTTTCCGTAATCAGGACCAGCAGTTGCATTGACGGACGCAAATGCAGAAAGGTTTTCGCGTCCACCTCGAGGAACAAATGGCGTAGTCAATGAGAATGTTGGTTTTGCAGAACCTGGCATTTGAAGCGTCATGTAGTACGGAGGTTGTGCACCTGCATTAGCTCCAAAAGTTGAAGGGTCGCGTGGAACGCGCCAGAAATCTTGGCCACCGTAGAAGGCTGCTGCGCTCTTGACGTGATACGAACTCAAGATGTCACGCTGTACGCGGAACATATCTTCTGGGTAGCGGATATGCCCCAAAAGACCCTTCGAGATTGCGCTCTTAGGCTTAACGGTATCTGGGAAAGCCTTCATCCATGTCTTTAGTACTGGATCTTGTGTATCCCATTGATACAAAGTGACCGTTCCATCGTATGCATCGACAGTTGCTTTAACGGAGTTACGAATGTAATTGACTGCCTTATTGGATTGAGCGGTAATAGAAGTGGAGTTCGTTGTGAGTGCATCATTTGTCGCAGCTGCGAGCGAGGTTGCCTTTGAATATGGGTAACCCGCGCTTGTTGTGTAGCCATCAATAATCCATGTGATTTTGCCATCAACAATTGCTGGGTATGGATCTCCATCTAGCGTCAGCCATGGAGCAACCTTTGCTACTCGTTCGCGAGGTGAACGATTGTAGAGAATCTTTGAATCTGCATTAATCAAATTGGAAAGCAAGATCCGCTGTTCACCATATTTGATAGCGAAAATTAACTTATTGAGTGTGCTTCCTACGGCGACTCCACCTGTACCTGTATAAGTGTAATTCTTCTGTCCATTGGCAGAGGTGTCATCTGGATAATCGAATTCAACAGGTGAGTTGCTCTTCTTGCCGCCAATAATCGAATAATCAGGAACGTTTTCACCAAAATAGACGCGCGGTTCAAATTCTCCCAGACCCTTTGTCGGAGGAAGATCTCCTACGAGGAAGTTTGGCTTTCCATCTGCATCAACAGTATTTCCATACGCGGCAACGAAACCAAAACCATGTGTGTACACGAGGTGATCATTAATCCAGTTACGACTTGGATTACCTTCAATATTGAGTTCACGAATTGCGACAACAGCATCTCGGGAGACGCCATTGACGGTGTAGCGATCGATATCAAGTGATTCAGGGAAGCTGTAGTAAGGCTTAATCTGCTGCAGCTGGCGAAATGTTGCTGAAAGAACATTGGGATCCATCAAACGAATATTTGCGATTGTTGCAGCATCTTTTGCCAACTGCCCAGCACTCGTTGAAATCGTTGCGTTGTAATCCTGCATCACAACTCCATTGAGGTCATACGCAGCACGAGTAGCATCAATATTGCGCTGGATAAATGGCGCTTCCTTTGATGATTCAGAGGGCTTTACCTGGAACTGCTGGATTGCACCTGGATATATTCCAGCAATCAAAACTGAGGAGACAACCAAGAGCGCTGTTCCAGCTGCAGGAAGTAACCATGAGCGCCGCACGAGATTTGCAAAGAAGAGAAGTGCACAGACAACTGCAATTGCAGAGAGAATCGCCTTTGCGGGAAGAGTCGCATTGACATCGGTATAGGTAAGACCGGTAATTAATTTGCCTTCTTTCAATGCAAGTGCATAACGATCGAACCAATATGCAACAGCCTTGAGAAGGACTATGAGGCCAAGAAGAACTGAGATTTGAATACGCGCAGCCACGGTTGTGCGATCTGTCTGTACTGCTGTGCGAATTCCGCCATACATGTAGTGGATAAATGCTGAAGCTAGAGTTGCCAATACAAGTGTTGAGATTGCCCATCCAATAATTGCCTGCCACATAGGAAGTCGAAAGGCGAAGAAGGAGATATCCATTCCGAATTGTGGATCTTTCGCTCCGAAATCTGTTGAGTTGTTAAAAAGGAGCCATTCGCGCCAGAAGACCATTCCAGAAGTTCCAGCAAAGTAGGTAAGTGCAAGAACAATTCCGAGAAATACCCAGCGGCGAATTGGTTCGATTTGCGCACGAAGTCGCTCAAGACCACTGACTTCGATACTTGTGGGTACATACAGTGGGCGTCGCTTATATGCCAGATAAATATTGAGCGAGATTGTCAGCGATGTGATGAGTCCGACAATTAAAAATAGTTCAATTTTTGTTGTTAAAACTGTCGTCCAGACTGATGCGAAATCAACTGATTTGAACCAGAGCCAATCTACGTAGTAACCGCTGAAGTAAGCCAAGAGCGCACCGAGTGCGACAAGGATTGCTGCAGTTATTACAAGTGGGCTTCGGTTTCTATTCATGCTCCTAGGTTAGTGCAACCGGTGACACCCGGAAAATTGGAAACTGGGCTCTTTCGGAGGTAGCTCACTGCTTCATCAAGCGTAGATATCGCAACCACGGAGATTCCACTCACATCACTTGCAATTTCTTTGCAATTATCGCGGGATGCAAAGAGCAGAGTTGCACCCGCCTTCTTTGCTGCGATGATCTTTTCGGAGATGCCACCTATTGGTCCAACTGCCCCATTGCCGCTAATAGTTCCGCTTCCTGCAACTTTTCTGCCTTGCAAAATATCTTCAGGAGTAAGTAATTCAATTAACCCGAGCGAGAAGATGAGGCCACCACTTGGTCCACCGGTATTCTTCAAAGAAACCTTGAGAGATGAATCGGACAACCGTGAGGTATCCACTTGCGGGAATTGCTTTGCTAGTAAATTCTTTGTGGCCGTTATCGCATCGCTCTGCGAGACCTTCATCTCGTGGCGAGCCTTCTTATCTTCAGCCTGCGTAGAGGTATTGCGTGTGTACATCACTGAGCGTGGAAATAGCACACAATCTGCGCGCACCCAGCAACCCACCGCCTCAGCACCAAGAATTTTTGCATCGGGAGTAGAGACCCAGATGGATAAGAGATAAACCTGACCGTTGGCTTTATAGGTTGTTGCATCACTCTTCTTGATTTGTAAAACTTTAGGAAAGAGAGGTGTGCCTTCACCTGGTTGGATGATTACAAAATTTACGGGCGTAAAGAGTGGAAGTAAGAAGAGAATTGTGAAGAAGAGCGTCAATAACCGCGGAGTTTGAGAGAAGCGAGGCGCCATTGAGGTTAGCTACCTACAGAGAGGTATCGCGCTCTGCATCTTTGTCGATGGTGTGTGAGTCCTCTTTTTCTAACGGTTGTTCACGAAAAGATTCTTGGAAACGTTGAAATTGGCCGACCGAGCGAGAGGTTTCACTTTCGTACTTCGATTTAAATTTAGAGACCCAAATGACATATCCGATTCCACCAATGAGGCCCCCTGCCGGAACTATCCACCAAATCAGTGCGGCAAAGGCGCTTGATCCAGCGAGCAATTCTGTGGCGGCAAGATAAGCGCTATGAGGCATGTAAAAATCCTAGTGCTTTCGGGAAGAAAGTGCCCACTCCGCTGGTTACAGCATGTAGATAGAATCATTCTATTCACATGCTGGCCCAACTTTTCTTAAGGGAGTTATTGATGTCACCTTTTGGATTCACACCTGATGATGGTGAAGAAGAAGGCAAGCCAGAAGATTCACAGAATGAAGAGTTCGGCGCCATGATGCGCAAGATGCAAGAACAGATTCAGAAACAATTTGAACAACTCGGCATCAACCCATCTGGTTTAAGCCCGGCAGGTTTCATCAATCCCTTTGCAGCTTTTGCACAGGGAACACAGGATGCACTTCCACAAGCAGTTGTACGTGATACCGCGAAGAAATTTGTGCAGGCGCAGGGTTCACAACCGATTGGAACCAAGGATCTCACCGTCGTCGATAGCGCATGTGAGATTGCAGACCTCTGGCTCAACGAAGCGACAGTCTTTCCAGCAATTGCAGGAAATACATCGCAACGCGCAGTAAGCAGACTTGATTGGGTCGATGAAACTCTCAAGGGGTGGCAAGAGACAATGGAGCCACTTGCAACTGGGCTCTCTGCAGCAATTTCCACTCTGCTCGATGATGCGATGGCGCAGCAATCTCAGGATCTTGATTCTGGAGAGGCGATGGCGGCGCCGATGGGAGCGATCGCAGGCTTACTGCGCACATTTATCGGTTCACTCATTGCAACGCAGTTAGGACAAGCTATCGGTGGAATTTCAGCAACTGCAACTGGTGCCCATGATGTGGGGTTGCCCCTGCTAAACCCTGCGCGACCACTGTTAATTCCAGAGAATATTGAAAAGTGGAGCACCGATCTCGAAATTCCAAAGAGCGAAATCTTCCTATTCCACGCACTTCGCGAGGCAGCGATTGCTCGACTCTTCGAATCAAACCCTTGGTTAGTTTCCTATATTCGTAGCGCCATCGTTGATTATGGACGCGGAATACATATCGATATGGAAGCGATTCAACGCCAAGCAGAAGAAGCGATGCAGAACTTTGATCCAACACAAATGAACCCAGAGTCTGGCGAAAATTCATTTACCATTGCACTCAATAACGGAATCTTTACTCCTGAAGAGACTCCTGCGCAACGCACAGCGCTCTCCAAACTCGAAACTGCACTTGCACTCGTCGATGGTTGGGCTGATGAAGTGACAACTCTCGCTGCCGGTAATCGACTTCCTGCCCTTGCACAACTTCGCGAGATGTATCGCCGTCAACGCGCAACTAACGCACCGTCTCAACAACTCTTCAAAACACTTCTTGGTCTTGAAGTATCTCCAAAACTTGCTCGCGAAGCGAGCGCTTTCTGGCAGAAAGTGCGCGAATCAAAAGATATCGCCTCACGCGATCAGATTTGGAGTGGAATTCTTCCGAACGCGGATGAATTAATTGAACCTGAGAAATTCTTAGCTTCAACTCAGATCCCTGACGACCTCAGCGGCCTGCTCTAAATCCAGTTTTGCCTTCGAAAAGAAAAGCGAAGTCCCCGGGCGCACATTTCAATATCAGCCTTCCCCTTGCTGATATCAAACGGTTATCCGAGGACTTCGTAAGCGCAAAGTACGGCCAATTTTCTGCAGAATCAAATGAAAATGGCTAAGACACAAGAAAATTTTTCTGTCAAAATTTATCTATACCTTCGAAAAGAATTGTCTTATCTATTACATTTCCTCAATGACTACTGGAGAGTTTGATGGAGAGTTTGAGGAAGTGACACTCCCTGGAGTTGATGAAGGTGAGATTCTCGTCATCCGTTCGACACGGCGGAAGAAGAGCATCTCGGCATACCGACAAGGCGGACGAATCGTCATCTCCATCCCAGCGCGCATGAGCAAAGCTGATGAACGAGCGATAGTTCCCGAGATGATTGCCAAGATTCGCAGCCAAGAAGAGTCAAAAACTCCTGGTGAAGATGATCTGATTGCCCGAATTGACCAACTTCTTACCGAACTTGCTCCTGAAATTACCGAACGCCCCGTTTCTGTGACCTGGCGGGCGATGCGCGAGCGCTGGGGCTCATGTACCAGTGTGGATCGCTCTATTCGAATCTCTGACCGCCTCAAAATGGCCCCTGAGTACGCCCTCAACTACGTTCTCTTTCATGAGGCGATTCACCTCCAATACTTTGACCATGGCGAGCAATTCACCGAAGTTCTGAGCAGATTCGAGGATTCAGAGCTAGCTAGCGCCTATCTCGACGGTTTTGAGGCGGCTGAGAGGTCACTTCTCGCCCCCAAAGAGTTGGATCTGATCTAGCTCGATCCCAAGCCAAATCTCTACGCACAATTCACGCCTAGAAACGGCTTTTTGAGCGTAAGCGGGGGTATTGTTTCAGCCAGTACACATGAGCGCCAAGCACATGGGTCGAACGGAGGCAAACATGGCAGAGGTAGAGACATACAAGGGTGACGCTTACTGCGTTAAATGCAAGGAGAAGCGTGATTTCGAGGGAACTGTAAAGATCTCCGACTCTGGTCGTCGCATGGCACAGGGCATCTGCCCAGTTTGTGGCACCAAGGTAAATCGCATTCTCGGCAAGAAGCCAGAATAAGTTTTTTCGTCACTATACGTAGTTATAACCCTCGCCTCATAGGCGGGGGTTATTTCTTTTTCCACAGTTAATCAGCGCGCTCGCAAAGGACTTACGGACTCTGCCCAGAATTCGCAGCTATGAGAACACTCAAGCGCGGAAGCTCACTCTTTGAAACCACAACTCCTGGCGAATACTTTCTTGGAACTGCCTCGCGAGCTATTCGTATCTACACCTGCGAGCAGAAAGCGATCGCTGAGCATTTAGCGCGTGGAGCGAATGAAGATGAAATTCTTGCCACTCACACTGTCTCACCCATCGCTGTTCATAACCTACTTGCAGAGCTTGCCCATCACTCTCTGCTTGATACCTCGCAAGGCACAATCACTCTGACCAAGCGGTTTGTCTCCAAAGTCGATGGACGTGCAACCAAAAACAGTAAGCCACATAACGATGGCGCATATATCCAATTACAGAATCGTATCGCTCCAGAATTGGAACAGAGCACATGGATCAGCGGAGTAACTGATGGAGGTATCTCCGTTCTCAGCGCTCGTCAAAATTTTCTGATTGAAATTTCTGGCGGTAATCGAGTAGCCACTCTTCTCTACACACTCTTGCTCACAAGTGGCTTTACCCAAGTCCGCTTCACACCTACGGCGCGAGGGCGCAACGCTGGCTTTGGAGATCTCGATATCGGTGTCGATGGCGTGACTCCTGCACTCTGCGGATTTTCTTTTGTAGAAAATCGCGAACAGCTCCGTCGCGATTACTCACTCTTTCCACTAGATAAGAGCGCACACTACAACGATGAAGCTTCAACTGCAGATCTGACTATTCACTGTGGCGACATTGACCCAGAGAAATTATCGCTCTGGATGAGTTATGGACAGCCATTTATGCATATTTCGCAACCTCATGGCGGTCGCGCTGAAATTGGTCCACTTGTTATTCCAGGAAAGACTCCGTGTCTACGTTGCGCCGAATTGGTAGAGCGGGATCAAAGTGGTGTTACATCACGTAGATTGTTAAGTACTGCAAATCATGGCGATTATCCGCAGATCGCAGCACATGCCGTCGCAGCTCTTGCTGCTTCTCAGATTGTTGCCTATTGCGATAGTCGGTCGCTCAAACCAAACGATGAATTAAGTGGGACAGAAGTTGCTGGAAAGATCACCGTCATTGATTATCAAAATCTTGCGCAACCACAGGTGGTGGCGATTGCTCGCCATCCACTCTGTGGGTGTGCCTTTTAGAACTCGATACTTAGATCTGGCTCTCGATAAGTCGTGCAGCGGCGATCACCTGACGTGGTGGTCGTCCGGCGCGGCGCTTACGTTCGATGATCACGCCATCTTCAATCAATTGGCCGCCCCAAACGCCGCACGGCTCTTGGCGAGATAGCGCGCCATCGAGACACTTGTTACGTACCGGACATGTGCCACAGAGCGCCTTCGCCTCTGCAATTCCCTGGTCTGTCTCAGAGTAGAAGAGCTCAGGGTCTGCTAGATGGCAAGGCAGGGTGAAGGCCTTGGCGTTGTCATATGTGAAGGTCACATCCTTCAAGCCAATCTTCTCGCCGCTATCTGCCCAGCCTGGTACCTGTAGTTCGCTGAAGAGAACTGTCATAGCTCTCACCTCTTCTCTCTATTTCTCTCTTTTTCTCTCTTGTGAGTTTCTTTCTTCTTTTTTTGTCCCTTAGTGGAAAATAAAAAAGGACCTTCAAATCCTTTGTGGATTTGAGGCCCTTGTGGGTCTGATCGGTATTACTCGACTAGAGCTCCTGTGGCCTCAACCACTGCATAAAAGTTGGCGTAAAACGCTGACTTTGTTGCTGTGGGCCAAGCTGCGCGCTTATGGGTGCGCTTAGCTGTGGCCGTTGAGGTTGTATGAGCAGCAGAAGGAACAGACGCACGAGCGCCTGCTGTTGTTGAAGTGAATAGTGAATTCATTTCAACTCCTTCCATACTTTTCTTAGGTCGAAGCCCTAAGGGTACGGGAGGGCCCTCCGTTCTGGCAACTCAATTAAATCCACGGGGTAAATCCACTCGTCGGGAGCCCAGAGTCAGCGCTCTCCCCTAACCTACGACTATGGCCAAGGTTGAGAAGGATCCATTCCGTTGCGCAGAGTGCGGATGGACATCCCAGAAATGGGTCGGCCGCTGCGGCGAATGCCAAGCATGGGGCTCTGTTGAAGAGCTTGCCGCACCTAAGAAACTCTCACTTGTTGCAGGTTCTGTCACCTCAAAAGCAACACCTATCGGCGATGTTGATCTCTCATCTGCTCGTGCACGTGCAACTGGAGTCTCTGAACTCGATCGAGTTCTTGGCGGTGGATTAGTTCCCGGCGCTGCAATTCTTCTCGCCGGCGAACCTGGGGTCGGTAAATCAACGCTCCTCTTAGCTGTTGCTGCGCAGACAGCTGCAAAAGGAATTTCAGCGCTCTATATATCAGGCGAAGAATCTGCATCACAAGTTCGTCTTCGCGCAGAACGCATCTACGCAGTTGACCCAAAATTATTTCTCGCCTCCGAAACTGATTTAGGTGCAGTGATTGCACATATCGATGCAGTAAAACCTGAGCTACTCATCATCGACTCGGTGCAGACAATTGGATCATCTACTGCAGATGGATCTCCTGGCGGTGTAACGCAGGTACGTGAAGTAGCTGGCGCACTCATCCGCATCTGCAAAGATCGCGACATCACACTTCTTCTCGTTGGCCATGTCACTAAAGATGGCTCTATTGCAGGCCCTCGCCTACTCGAACATATCGTCGACGTTGTTCTTCAATTTGAAGGCGAGCGCCATTCGCGTTTGCGTTTAATCCGCGCAATTAAAAATCGATTTGGTGCAAGTGATGAAGTTGGGTGCTTTGATCTCAGCGATACCGGAATTGAAAGCGTGCTCGACCCAACTGGATTATTTACTTCTCGTCACGCCGAACCAGTGCCAG
>Ga0214917_10007206_pt1 | contig 11327 bp, 13 predicted proteins | sample LL_1208_BB_MetaG_FD_177983 | JGI IMG/M metagenome (GOLD analysis project Ga0214917, IMG submission 177983) | Freshwater microbial communities from Lake Lanier, Atlanta, Georgia, United States - LL_1208_BB | ecosystem: Environmental > Aquatic > Freshwater > Lake | place: USA: Georgia | collected...
GGTGTTATTTGTTATAATTGCTTTTAATCATCATAATGGAAATACAGTTTATGCCTATAACTACTATGAAGGGTTTGATGCTTCAGGAAATGTTGCTTCGAATATTGTTCAAGACAAAATCAATATACTAAAGTCTAAAGAAGATATCCTACAGAATCAATTAAATGCTATTCAACAAAAAGCGAATAGTTCATCACAAACTGCCACTACAACATCAAGTGTCGCAACAACAACAACCGGTAATACAGAAAATTTTTATAGTGGAAGAGAGGGATTTGGTATGACAGACAGAGAATCCAATATGTTAAGAGGTAAGCCTTCTAATTCTATACCTGTATTCAATAATTCACGAGAACAAACCGACGATGTCAGTCCATCCGATAAGTCTGTATTTTCAAGTTCTTATTCTTCGTTTTAAATATTTAAATATTTAAATTATATATATGAGTCAAATTATATATAATTTATTATCATTTTTGTTATTAATAATTATAATAACATCTATTTTTTCACATGATGTATATCAAGAATCTTTTGTTCCAAAAATCATAAAAGAAACTTACAGACCAATTCATAGGAATATAAGAAGAACTTACGAAGGTTTTTATGATAAATATTCACAAAATATTTCTAATCTTTTCAAAAGATTTGGCATATTATAAAAATTATTAAAATTATAAAAAATATAATAATATGATATTTTAGTATAATGTCAACAACTCAAGCAATTCAACAACCTCAACCACAAATAAATATACAACCTGTACAAGGGGGAGGTAAAACAACCATATTTACACCACTAATTAACGGAATTTCATATGTTAATCATCATGTTATGTATTTAAATAATAGTAAATTCTTCGCAGGTGTAGTAATGATTCTTCTCAACGTCGGGTCTAAATTTATTCAAATACAATTTAGCAGGTCTACGGAAGAATATATGAAGTACTCAGTAAGTAAACAATTATTAGTATTTGCTATGGCATGGATGGGTACTCGTGATATTTATACAGCTTTAGGATTAACTGCTGTATTCACAATTCTCTCGGATTATTTGTTTAATGAAGAATGTTCACTATGTATAGTACCTAATAAATACAGAGTTTTACATAAATTAATAGATACTAATGATGATGGTGTTGTTTCAGAACCAGAATTAGCAGCAGCAATTGCTGTTTTAGAAAAGGCAAAAAAAGAAAAACAAAGAAAGGCACAAAAAGAAGCTTATGCTAAATTTGATTTCGAGAGATTTCAAAATGGAAATTAAATATATAATATTTTATATTATATAGTATAATGTTTTTAATAAATATATTCTATATATTATTCTCTCTAATATTTTGTGAAGGTTTAAACCTTAGAGGATTTAAAACACCAGAAACTATTAAAGAAATAGATGTCACTAAATATTTAGGTAACTGGTATCAAATATATGGTGCTCCTACAAATGTAATTTTTCAAGGATATGGAAAATGTATAACAGCTCAATATGGATTAACAAATGATGATAATATAAGTGTATTAAATTCACAACTGAATTCAGATGATATATTAGAGCAAATATCAGGTTATGCGTATTATACAAATACAAGCGAACCTGGAAAGCTAACAGTTCATTTAGAAGGTGTTCCTGTAGATTCATCATATTGGATAGTTAAATTAGGTGAAATAAAGAATAATCAATATCAATATAGTATTATCACTACAGCATCAGGTATTTCTCTATGGGTTTTAGCAAGAGACATTCGAATGTTTCAAGATAATTATGATAAAGAAGTTACACAATTTTTAAATGATAATAATTTTAAATATGTTTCTATTGTTCAAGATGAAGATTGTAAATATTATTTTTAATATATATTTGATGTTTTCAAATATATATTATTTTCTATACATTTTTTCGCGTTTTATTACCTTGTTGAGCCATTTTATTTTTTCTCGTATTTTGTATTTGTTTTTTTTCTGGTTTTGTTTGATAAACAGGTGGTATAACATAAGGAGTACCTGTGAACTCAGCAAACGATTTTCTTATAGCGTTATATCTATTATTACATTTTGATTCACTTATTTGTTCCGGAGTTAATGATGTTCCAGGATGAAGCTCCATATCTATATTAATAATATAAGCTAATTTAGAAGACTCTCTTTCCTCTGGTTTTTTATAAAAATTACGTGCTACAGGATAAGGATAAGGTTGGTAAGGATAAGGTTGGTAAGGATAAGGATTCGGTTGTTGACCTCCTACCAAACTATAATTATTCCTGTTTCCCCCATCAATTTGTGACAAATTTGGGTAACGTTGTTCAACATCTTCAATATTAGTCGTTCTATCGCTTTTCGATCTCCGAGACCTTCCTCTATCCTCTTCATCCTGAGAATATCTTCTTCTCATAGGGTCTTCCATTTCTACATCATCATCTCTGTTGTTTTCAGTAAACTCAGGTTTCTGTCTTGGATATTGGTCTAATAATGTTTCAATTGAACTTCCTCTGTGAGGAAATGTATCATTAAATAAATTTATAAATGTAACCTTTGATTCATCATCCATTAAATTGTTAAGAACAGATTCATTTATTATGTCCATTGTTGTTTTGTATAGTTTAAATTGTTGCCGAGCTTCAAGATTTAAAACAGAATAAATTGAACCATAAAGCAAAAATAAAATATATATAGGAGGTGGGACAACATCTTCAGTAAAAATAGTATACCATTTTTCTAAAAATATCTCTTCTCTATTTCCATATTGTTTTGTAATATTCACTTTTTTATTCTTATATTTGAAACGTATTAACTCATAATGATTATTTGAATTGAATAAAAACATTACTCTATTACTACATGTTTCATTTACTTTATCTTTATCTTGTAATATTGCTTGTAATCTCTGAACAAGTTTTGTTTTGATTGTCAAAGTACTTGTATATTCGTATTTTTCTATTGTTATTACACATATTTTTAATATAGAACATAATGCCTCAATAGCAAATTCATTTGCCCAATAATCCACACTCATTATATAATTTTCTATTTCGTTTGTGGTTAAAACACGAAATGGTGTATAATATTCATCACTATAAATAGACGATTTAGTTGGTTTATAAATTAAAAAATTTTCATTTGAATTATAAATATTACCTAAGACTTCTAAATATTCTTCTTCATTCAGTTTTCTACCATATTCCCTCTCTAATCCTCTTATAGAACTATCAAAATCACGATTCAACTCTGGCAAATAATTACTGGCAATTCGTAACATATTTGCTATATTTTGTGGAGTGAAACTACGAATATATCTTAAAACAACTTCTCTAATTATAGAAGCTGTAAATAATAATGTTTTACCATAATTCGCATATGTAATTTTTGATTTTTCATTTTCACAATTATAAATATTTATACCATCTGCTACTGCTTGGAAAAAACAATTACCATCTGTCGGAGCTTCTAATATTTCTATTATATCACAAGAATAATCATATGCGGTTGGACTAATGGTTTGAAGTTGTTTTGAAGTTATATTTTTAGGTACTTCGTAACCAGTCATTAAAAATAAGAATTGATTTGTTATTTCTTTCAAATTATTTGGAAATTTTAGGAAAATTTTTTGAATAAGTTGTCCAAATTTTGAATCAATTATTTTCTTTGTTCTCGGCTCTCTGCTTTTTTTTATTTTAAAAAAATTCCTAAAAAACAAAGTGCTATTTCTGTTGACCTTTCCTTTTAGCTGTTCTTTAAATGATTCACAAAGGTTTAATTCCTCAGGTTCGAGCTCTTCTACACCTGATCTAACCTCTTCTGGCTGCTCACCATTAATCTGTTGTCTTTGAGCAGCTGGGGGTTGTTCGGGAGGGGGTCGAGCAGCAGGAGGTCGAGCAGCAAGGGGTTGTTCAGGAGGGGGTTGAGCAGCTTGGGGTTGTTCGGGATGAGGTCGAGCAGCAAGAGGTTGTTCAGGAGGTGGTTGAGCAGCAGGTGGTTGAGCAGCAGGGGGTGGAACAATAACAGGTGGTCCTGTGTAATTAACACCAGTACGTAGTGCCTCTGGTATTTGGTTTAATTCTTCTTCACCACTAGTAATTTCTTCTCTAACAAGTTGTGTATACAATTGAGGATCCCTTACTTTATTAATATCTATTTCCTGTTTTTTTTGTTTTAAATCCATTTTCCAGTCACCATTTGTCCATTGAACATCACCAATCGCATATGGTTTTTTGTTTATATATATAACTGAACCTACTGGAAATATTGTGTCTAATGTTATTTTAATATTGTTATCTATATAACCGGCTCTTGTTGCTTGTAATAAAGAACTAGCAGACATTCCACCATTATGTATTAATAATGATTGAAAAAGACCTTTGTTAAAAAATTCTTTGATTTTATATTCTTTTGGAATACTATCAATAGCTGATCTTTTTAGTTTAATTAAAGGATTAAAAAATATACGTTTCTCATCAGTATCTTTAATAGTCATAGATGGTTTATATTCTATTTTTTGGAACCCTGGAATACTTGTGTTTATTGTAATATTTAATTGATCCGGATAAATAATTTTTTTTGGCAACTCTTTATTCATACTATTATATTACTATATAATCTTTTTTAAATTTAAAATTGAAAACTTTATTTAGTATACTAAATAAATGTATATAAGCAAAGATGTCATTAATTCTCAAGTTAAATGATTTAATAGAGGGTGAAATTGTAAAACGACCTTCAAAATTTATAAAAACTCCTTATGTAGCTGATATTAGAGTATGCGCTGATAGTACGATGATATTAGGACACACCGCGTCATTAGGTTGTTGTGGTTTAGCAGATACAGGAGCAATTGTGTTGATGGCTCCAGTTCCTAAATCAAAAAAAACCGATTCAGATAAGCTACATTGTGAATATAGAGTATATTTATCGGTTGTTCGAGAGAAAGGATATGAACAAATTGTTGGCATTTATCCAAAACTTGCTGAAGAGTTAACCGAATCAGCTCTCAAGAACAATTTGCTTAGCAAACTTCGTAATATAAAATCTTATAAAAGGGAAACAAAAATTTATGTACCTGATTTAGTAGATTCCAGATTTGATTTCTCGGGAATAGATGAAAATGATATTCCATTTATTATGGAAGTTAAAAACGTCCCGCTTGCTGATTACGAAGATGTTACATCAAAAGAACGTAAAAAAATGTCTTTTGATGGCAGAGATATAAATTCTAAGGTCGCATATTTTCCTGATGGTTACCGAAAAAAAACTTCTGATCCTGTGAGTCCTAGGGCGTTGAAGCATATTAATGAACTTGCTCTCATTAAAAATATGTCTAAAACTCGTTGTATTATGTGTTATGTAATACAACGAACTGATATAAATAGATTTCAACCATCTGTAATTGACCCAGAATATAGAGAAGCTTTTAAAGAAGCTGTTAAATCTGGAGTAGAAATAATAACAATGGTAGTTCAGTGGAATAGAGAAGGAGAAGCTTATTTTATTAAGGATGATTTGACTATATCTATTTAGAGTCTATATAATATTTATTTTTTTATTATTTTCAAAAACTCCTCGACATAATTCAGAGGTATTTTATCAAAACTAATTAATTTCTCATTTAGTTCAAATTGAGCATAATATACTGGATTATTTGCCATTTTTTTCTTGAAAAACTCCTCGTCTTGTATACATTTTTGTGCTGTTTTTAATCCGCATTTTGGGAATACAGATGGTATATTATCACTATTATCACCCATTAAAATCTTTATTTTAAGGTCATCTTGAGCATTTCCTGTGGCTGTTATTCCCTCTGCCAAATTTTTATAAGTTAATGTGTACAAATGTACATTTTCAGCATTTAATTGTAAATAATCGCGGTCACTTGTAATAATGTATATACGACATTCTGGATATTTATTTTTAAGATATTTAACAGATAATGCGATACAATCATCTGCTTCTAATCTTGGGTGCTTCAAAATTGCTTTTGCTCCTCCTTTTTCAAAAAGTTCTTCTTCATAAGCCATTTTAAAGAAGGGACCACCCATAAATCCGTCGTATACCCTATTTGCTTTGTAGTTAGCATATAAATCATTCCGCCAAATATGCTCTCTTTTACAGTCCCTACCAACAATAAGAATAGGTTTAATCGGGTCTTTATGAATTTTTAACTTCTTAGGAATTTGTTCAAGATTCTCAACAAATGTCTTTTTAAATTTTTCAACGAATTTTTCATTTTGATAGGGGTCTTCTAAATGTTCATCTGGATAGGCATTTTTCCACCATTGTTGTAAAGCAAAATATCTGTAGAAACAATAATAACTGCCATCAACAAATATAAAAGTAGGATTCATAATTGATAATTCAAATATATTATTCATATATGTAATATAAATATTAAGTATTTAATTAGTTTCAATTTTAAATAGTATATAAAACATTTATTAATCGGAATATCTATAGAGTCTTCCTGCCTTATAGTAATTATATGTAGGTGAATATCCTTTATTGTCAATATTTTTTCCAAATATTTCTATTCTAATATTCGGGTACATATATGATGCTCTAATTGCTTCTTCTTCTGACAAATATACAACAATATCTTCCCATTCATAGCTGTTCATCATTAGATATACAAATTCCATTAGTATATGTAATGTTACAAAATGTCTTTATATTATAATTATAATTTTATTTTTTCTTATATCCTGAACCATGCCTGCCACACTTGTTAACATTATCTCGGCAATCAATAGCAAGGTCATATTCTATTAATCCTGTAACTAAATTAACCGCACCAAATTTTTTACATTTACCATGTGTATTATCAGGGGGTAACTCATAAGGATAATTATTTGTTTCAGGGATAAAATGTACACAATTACTACAAACTGGTATATTTATATTTCTTATAAACACCTTTTCAGTAGAAAATACACGTTTTAATATTAAAAAATAAACTGCTTTATTCATTTTATTATATATATAAACTATTCAGTCTTTAAGTAGTTTACGAATTTCCTTATATAAAACGCCTATTACCAACCAAAAAACTATTATAAAAAGTCATATTGTTGCTATAATAATTAATAACATCTGCTTTTCCCTTATCATCAAGTCTTTCAAGAAGTAAAATAAACAACCAAAATGCCTTTTTATATTCATTTTTGCGGATAAAATTATCTATATGTGCTTTTGAAGCTGAAATATATTCTTCATTATCTTTATTTTGTTCCATTAGTATAATCACTTTACACCTTTAAGCATTTATTTGTAAATAATAAAAGCCATATATATTTCCTTTAAGTTGTTTAAACAATTTAAAGAAAAGTTGGTCCAGAAACACTACATGATGTAGGGCATTTTAAGAAATTCTGGATTTTTCGTCCAAAAATCTTCACTACACATGAAGGGAGGCGTCCGAATTTCATATAGAAAAGTAATTGAACTTTTTGAAAATGGACAAAAAAAATGTCCAATTTTGAAAACCTTGGATATTTTATGAGAATTCCGTGGATTGTGAGCATTTTTAAAAATTAAGGTAAGGTCGCAAAAAAAATAATTTTCATTTTGTTACGATAATTTTTTTTGTAAAAACTTAAAGAATTTTTCTTTAGGAAATATAATGGAAACGCGCGGAAACTCATTTCCAAAAAAAAACGCCGAATTTCTATGTAAATTATGTGACTTTAAATGCTGTAAAAAATCTGATTGGGAAAGACATGTTAACACGAAAAAACACATGTATCGTCACGATGGAAATATTTTGGAAACGCCTGGAAATATTTTAGCGCCAAAAAACGCCGAATTTTTATGTGACTGTGGGAAACCATATAATTCACATTCTGGCCTATGGAAGCATAAAAAATCGTGTCACAATCTCAATCAAAATAGTAGTAAACAAAATATAAAAAATAGCGAAAAAATAGAACTACATGATTTAGTAGATTTGGTGAAGATATTAGTTAAAGAAAATTCCGACCTAAAATCGATGATGATTGAACAACAAAATAATATGATTGATAAGGTGATTGATAGTCAAAATAAATTTTTCGAACAATCTAATAATGTTACACTTGAAATTGTAAAAAATGGCGTAAATAATACAACTAATAACACAAATAATAATAATTCACATAACAAGGCATTTAATCTAAATTTCTTCTTAAACGAAACATGTAAAAATGCTATGAATATTAATGATTTTGTTGATTCTATTAAACTACAATTGTCAGATTTAGAGTCTGTCGGAGAACTTGGTATGTAGAAGGTATTTCTAATATTATTGTTAAAAATTTAAACGCGTTGGATGAAACTGAGAGACCTATTCATTGTACCGATAAAAAGAGAGAAACTGTTTACATTAAAGATAAAGACAAATGGGAAAAGGATGACGATGAAAAGAAGAACCTAAGAAAAGTTATTGGTAAAGTTGCATTTAAAAATCAAAAACTGTTCCCTAAATTTAAAGAAAAATATCCCGATTATAATGACTCAAGTTCAAAACATTCGGATCAATATAGTAAAATAGTTATAGAATCATTTGAAGATAGCAATAAAGAGAAACAGGATAAAATAATAAAAAAAATTACAAAAGAAGTTTTAATTGATAAATAATTTTATAACATTATAAACTTATTTATTAAGACTCCATCTTTATGGTATTAAAAGTGTATCAATACTTCCATTGAACCTATCTATAAATTTTGAATAATTTAAATCTTCTATACAATACTTTTTAATATCAAATTTACTTTCCTCCTCATAATTAGAGTAAGCTTTACATACATTATCATATAAATGCTTAGCATATAACTGATTATTTTCATATAATATAACAGGTCTATACTTTTTAATCGTTTCTATTCCTTTTGAAAAAATAAAATTTTCAGAACCTTGAGCATCACAATGAATAAAACCTATATCATCTAATTTCATGTTATCAATAGTTGTCAATCTAATATTTTCTCCATCAAAACCCAAACCTATTCCACCAAAATTACATCCTAAATTATTTTCTTCATTATATCTTTTCAAAACTACACCTCCACCTCCATCTAAATCAATATTATTCATTTTACCAATTCCTTCATAACAAAATACACCATAATTATGCGGTATTATTTTATTTTGTAAATTATTTTGTTTGATATTTTTTAGTAATAATTTATACAAATTTCTCTGAGGTTCATAAACAAATAATCTATTCTTATTATTTAAATATGAAGCATAAACAATACTTGATGTTCCACAATGACCACCAATTTCCAAAATATTACGATTTGGATTTATATATTTTTTTAATTTAAGTAATGTATTTTCATCCCAATATTGTCCGTGTTTAAAAGCATCTCCTATATATACTTCATTTTTATATAAAGTAATTATACCATATTTCGTATTAAAACTTTCCATTTATATACGTTAATACAAATTTTTTAAATTTTTAATTTTCTAAAAACATTTCTGTATGAAATAACTCGTTTATACAAGAATCCATTAATGTTATAAAATCACCTTTACAAAGTGTCAACGTTACACCATGTGACATAGCTAATATTAATTGACCCTTTACAAATTGATCACTTGGTCTTATTCCAATATTATTCAATTCTTTCTTAGATAAATATTCGTTAATTTTAGATAAAGCTCTATATATCTGTAATTGATTAGCCTTTTTAGATGTTTTAATAGTATCATAAAGTATTTCTTCCAAAATATCTATAATTTTATTATAGGTTTCAGATGATAAGTTTTGTATAACTTCTTGTGGCTCAACAATACCCGAATTTAATAATTTAATAGCAGACTCGCGAGGTGATATCTCAAATAATTTAGTATAAATATCATATAATAATGACTTGTACTGATTTTCAACTTCATATATAATACCAAAATCAATTACACCAATTTTATATGGATATTTTGCGTCATTCTTATCTTTAATAAATAAAATATTGCCTCCATGTAAATCACCGTGAACTACGCCATGTACTATTGTCGTAACAATTCCAAATTTTACCACTAATTTTGCGAAATTATAATAATCTTCTTCTAAAACCTCATTTATTTTCATACCCATTATACGTTCCATTACTATAACATCCGGGAATTCTTCTGTAACTGCTTTATTAGCTACAGGAATTTTTACATATTTTAAATTTTTACAGTTATACCTTATTTTTTCCATATTGTTAATTTCTTCCAAAAAATTGGTTTGATGTTTAATAATATCTATATTTTTATTTACTACGTCAGCTAATTGATATTTATGAATAATAGGAATAAATGACAATATATACATTAAAAATAATAGATTATTAATAGCATTATCTAATTTTTGCTGTATATTTTTACGTTTCATTTTAATAATTATTTCTTTATATGGATTCTTTTTATCATATCCTATAAAAACTAATGATATCATCCCTGAATTTATTGGAATTTCATAGCCTCGTCTTAAATCGATTTCATATTTATCGGCTACATCAGTTAATAGTTTTAAATCGATGTCTGCCTGTCTCCATGGCGCATTATCGGTGAATTTAATGAGTTTATTGTTTGTTTTATCATCAATCAAGCTATTATTTAATGCGAAAGCTTGAAAAATTTTAACATATAAAATATTAATAGATGAAAGACGAATAGATAATCGCTCAATTAAAGAACTATAATCACGATAAATACCATAGATTGTAATCTCTGTAATAAATATGAAAAAAACATTTAACAAGAATTTAATATTCTGAAAGGTATACATGTCTATAATATTATACTGACACTTTTTCTATAAATTGTTTTACGCGACTAAATATTTTAAAAGAAACAAATCCCACTATTTTTTCTACAATTGATGGTATTATCATAGTGTCTTCAAATATTATATTACATGTAAACTTAATTTTATGTTGTGTAACAATATCACATTTAATTATCATGTTTTTTATAGGCATTAACTCCGCTTCATTCGGCATACCCTCTGGTCTTTCTGATTTAATAGTATTTGATTTAAATGTAATATTATCTTTACTAATTTCTTTTATAATATGAACATAAGTAAAACGCTGTGGTAAGCCAAGTTCTTCATATAAATGTTTTAATAACAAGTTTATAGTTGCTTCATTTTCATTCATAATTTTAAGATTAACTTTTTCATAAATTTCAGGATTTAAATCATAAATAAGTTTTACTAAATGAAAATCAATAATTTTTTCTAAAATTATATTCTTATTTTCTATTTCAAAATACAAACTATAATTTTTATCTTTATTTTTAACAAATAAAAAACCGTCTTTTGAAAATAATGTATTTGGTTCTGTCATTTCTTTTATAAATAAACGTTATAA
>Ga0214917_10007208_pt1 | contig 11324 bp, 11 predicted proteins | sample LL_1208_BB_MetaG_FD_177983 | JGI IMG/M metagenome (GOLD analysis project Ga0214917, IMG submission 177983) | Freshwater microbial communities from Lake Lanier, Atlanta, Georgia, United States - LL_1208_BB | ecosystem: Environmental > Aquatic > Freshwater > Lake | place: USA: Georgia | collected...
AATAGAAGCTGAATACTTTTCAGTCAGAAATTGGATCCACCCCTGCAGTCCTTTTTCAGTGCGCTCCTTTTTCAGGATAGCTGCAACAGTGTTTTTTGAATCAGAGCCAAGACTTTTGATTTTGTCAGAATTGTTAGCAATATATTGGGCAATTTCCCCATCCGTCACAAGGGGGGTGAGACTATCAATTTTTTTCTTAAAAAACTTCTCGGCCAGCAGTGTTCGTTGCAGACGTTTAAGGGCGTCAGTTTCTTTTAAGGTAAAGTGATTCAGAATAGACTTCCATTCTGCAAGATTCCCTTTACTGGTTTGTAATCGAAGTACTTTTTGAGCTTCCTGCGGATCGGGGTCCTTAAATTCCAAAGCCTTCGCTTCAGCAACAACCATTTCTTCAAACACAATTTTCTGAACCGTGCTTCTCAGGGCCTGACCTTTTTCCATCAAGAGTGCTGGCTTTTGTCCTATTCGAAACCTCTGCAGAGAACGATAAATATAAGCATCCTGTATCGTCACTAAGGTCTGTCCAACGCTCGCAGCCACTCCGTTTAAGAGTTCAGGAGCACTAAAGCTAATGAGGGAACAGAAGAAAAAGAGAGCAGCTCCTATCGATCGCGGCATGCGATACCTTCAATTTCAACCAAAGCTCCTTTGGGGAGAGCTGCTACTTCAATCGTGGCACGTGCAGGAAAAGGCGCAACCATATGCTTTTCATAAACGGCATTGAACCTAGGAAAATCGGCCATGTTCTTCAAATAAACCGTCGTTTTTACCAGGTTTTTCAGTCCCATTCCTTCGGCCTCTAGAACAGCAGATAGGTTTTTTAAAACTTGCTCGGTTTGTTCTTCAACATTACTCCCTACCATTTCCATATTCTTTGGATTTAAGGGGATCTGTCCCGAAAGAAACACTAAATCGTTAAATTGAATGGCTTGAGAATAGGGGCCGATTGCTGCAGGAGCTCCTTCAGTCTTGATTACTTTTTTCATTTTTCACCTCTTTTTTCTTAAAAGAAACTTTCGCATGCACATCTACTTCATGAGACTCAAGAAACTTTTGTATTTCTTTTGTGACATCTACTTTGGCAAGAACCTTACCAAACTCACGAGTAAGGGTTTCGTAAAAATTATCTTTTCGACGATTAAAACTATCCAACAATAGCGAAGCAAGTTCCTTTGGTAGTTTTTTATCTCGTAGATAACTCCTCACTCCTTCTTCGGTCATGAAAATAGTCGCTAAACCAGTAGCAGTTAAATCCTTTACCACTTCGCTCCACCAGGGCTTTTCCCCCGAGCTCATCTCTTTATCACTTACTTCATTTTTGTTTTTATTTTCAGTCATAGGCTGGCACCCTTTTTTGCTTGTTCCTCGAACTTGTCGAACATTTGGGGCAAACTGCTTTCTGTTAGCTTTTTCGCAATCCATCCTGGAACTAAAAACGCGACTGCTACTTCCAGCTCATATTGCACTTGAGTTTTATTTCCCTCAGGAGTCAAAACCCACTTCCCTTGATTTGCTTTAAAAAAATCACTTTTGACTAACTTCCAACGAACTTCTTTGTCCTGAATGAGGGTGAAATCAAGTTCGTAGACAAACTTTTTTATCACTTCAATTTCAAAACGGACTCTTACTTGGTCGGTTCCTTTCCCTAACACAATAACCGACTCAACCACTTCTGGCAGAAAGGTTTTGTACTTCTCAAAATCCGTAATGGTTTTAAAAAGCGTACTCACAGGAACTTCGAAGAGCCGTTCTCTTTGGACTTGCGTGGCCATAGGATTCCTCAGTGGCTCCAGCCGTAGTTTGGTTTTTTAGCAAAATGATGATGGGCTCTGATTTCACGAATAGTTCCTGTCTCAGAACGCATTACAATTGAATGAGTGTGAGCTCCTTTGGCAGTGTACCTGACTCCACTTAAGAAACTTCCATGAGTGATTCCTGTGGCAATAAACATGACGTTACCTTTGGCGAGCTCTTCCACTGTGTAAACTTTATTTTCATCCTTAATCCCCATTTCTTTGGCACGCTTTCTCTCGTCATCGCTTCTAAACTTCAAAACACCCTGCATATCTCCACCCAAACATCTCAGAGCGGCAGCCGCAATTACTCCTTCAGGGGCTCCTCCCACACCCATGAGGATGTCTATTCCGGTTTCTTCCCTCACAGTAGCAATAGCAGCAGAAACATCGCCATCCCCAATTAAGCGAATTCGTGCTCCGCAACTTCTCACTTCATCAATCAGTTCCTTATGCCTTGGTCTATCCAAAATAATGACCATGAGGTCTTCCATGGATTTCCCGGTAGCTTTTGATACTTCTTTAAGATTCCAGGACGGGGACTGAGTGATATCAATTGCTCCCTTGGCCGCAGGTCCAACTGCAATTTTATCCATATAAGTATCGGGCGCATGAAGTAGGCAACCTGGTTCACCAGCTGCAATGACCGACAAAGCTTCACTTCTCCCCAGGGCGGTAATAGTGGTTCCTTCAAGAGGATCGCAGGCAATTTCAATTTTGGGCCCTTCGCCAGCCCCCACTTTTTCTCCGATATAAAGCATAGGAGCTTCGTCGCGCTCGCCTTCTCCGATTACGATAGTGCCATCGAATCTAATCGAGTCGAAAGCCTTTCTCATCGACTCCACAGCGGCAGCATCCGCAGCCTTCTCCTGGCCTCTCCCTATCCACCGGCCAACCGATAAAGCAGCAGCCTCTGTTACTCGAACAAATTCTAAGGCTAAATTTCTATCCATTTTCGGTTCCTCTTCTTTCAAAAAAGCTATTCATATCACTCTCTTCTTGCTCTGAATAGATTTCCTTCATCAACTCACTGACCCGGTGCTTCACGCTATTTTTTTTGTGAAACTTCTATGTGACAGCAGGAGACGAACTCTTTAGGGTAGAGGCATGATTAAAGACAAAAAGTCCGAAAAAGACCTAGCGGAACTTTACAGAACTCGACTTTCGGACAGAAAAAAGGGATTTGCGGCAAGAAAGAAGCGGCACACTGGAAAACCCCAAAAAGCTTCAGACCTACTCAAAGCATTCTTTAAAGATCAACCTGAGACTCTCAAAAAAATGGAAGAGGCAAAAGCTCTTTTGGCTTGGACTCAGTATGTGGGACCTGAAGCTGCACAATTCTCAGAAGCCTTGAAAATCGCAGGACACAAAATGATTATCCAAGTGACTGATCCTTTATGGATGCATCAGCTTCTTCTTTTGAAAAATCAGATTTTGAAGTGTTACCGCAGAGACTTTCCAGGTCTTAAACTACAGGACCTCTTTTTCAAGAGAAGCTCAGCCGTTTAATTTCTCAATCCCGTGCTACCAAATCCACCCGCTCCACGAGCAGTGTCGCTCAACTGAGTCACTTCTTGCCAGCCAATCTGATTTACTTTCTGAAGGACTAACTGAGCCACTCGATCACCGTGTTGAAGCTTGACCGTCTCGTTCCCCAAATTAACGACTAAAATCATTACTTCGCCACGATAATCTGAATCGATAGTCCCTGGAGCATTGATAACTGTAAGTCCCTGTTTGATCGAAAGACCACTCCGAGGTCGAACCTGAATTTCAAAACCTTCCGGAATTCCAAAAGCAAGACCTGTTGGAACCGCTTTCCTCTCCAAGGGCTTAATTTCCAGTGGTTCACTGAGACATGCTTTAATATCACAACCTGCGCTTCCCAAAGTCATATACTGCGGGATTTCAGCGTGGACATTCATTTTTTTTACTTCGACTGAGATCATTCAAACACCGTTAATCTTTTTAATTTAGGTTTATGCTTTGAAAGAACTACCAAGGATTCTTTTTCTGGAACAAACAATTCCTTAGCAGCGCTCCTTAAATCTTCCGCTGTGACTGTATCGATAGACTGAAGAACCTCGTCGACAGGAACTGCTCTTCCAAAAAGCATTTCATTTCGGGCTAAAGCCTCCTGACGAGCTTCCATCTGGTCCGCCGATAGCAAAATCATGCCTTTGAGTTGGCCCTTTATCCGGTCTAACTCCTCAAGTGAAATATCACTTTCTCTGAGTTTTTCGAACTCCTGCTTGAATATCTCAAGTGATTTACCAAGAGAACGGCTGCTCATTCCAGCGTAGACGGTAAAGATTCCCGTCTCAGAAAAGGGTAGAAAATCACAATCCACCGAATAGGCTAAAGCTGCTTTTTCTCTGATTTCCTGAAACAAACGACTCCCCATTCCTCCGCCCAGAACGAAGCTCAGCAACAAATAAGCGTAACGCTTAGGATCTCTCACTCCAACTCCCTCAAATCCAAGAAGGCAGTGAAGCTGATCGCTGCTATTCTTTTGATGCCAGTGTCTCTGATGGTACTTCACTTCTCGTCTTTTAAAGGGAAGTCTCTGTTGCGGTCGATTAAAGCGAAAATAATGCTCACATCGTTCTCTTAAAGGCTCAAAATCAACCCCTCCAGCGACTGAAACCACAATATTTGAAGGCTGATAGTGATCTTCAAAAAATTTCTCTACCACTGAACGAGAGAGATTTTGAATTGTTTTGCGGGATCCAATAATAGGCTGTCCCAAGCTTTCCCCTTTCCACACTTGCCTGAAAAGGGAATCGTATATCGAGTCTTCCGGAGATTCTTCAACCATCGAAAGCTCTTGCAAGAGCACTTTTCTCTCCCTCTCTAGCTCGTGTTTTGGGAAAGTGGGATTAACGACTAAATCGCTGAGGACATCCAGAGCAATATCGATATGCTCATTTAAAACAGTAGCATGAAAGCAAGTCACTTCTCGCTCAGTAAAAGCATTCAACTCTCCCCCTAAACCTTCAAGAACTGTCGCAATCTGTTGAGGTGAGCGAGTTTTGGTTCCCTTAAAGGCCAAGTGTTCGATGAAATGACTAACTCCGTTGAGAGAGGGGCTTTCGCTACTACTTCCTACTTTCACCCAAACACCGACAGATACGGAGCGAACGTAAGGGTGCGATTCAGCCACCAAAGTCACTCCCTGACTTAGGACTGCTTTACGAAACTGAGGAACTATCATTTGGATTATTCGTCGTCGCGTCGATTGAAACGATCATCATCGTCATTGTCGAAGGGAGCTGCATCGCGATCTTCTCGACCTCGATTGAAGTCCCTGTCTCGATCTCTGTCTCTGTCTCGGTCCCGATCCCTAAATTGATCATCTCGACGAGGCATTCTATTGCCAGGGCGCTCCCCGCGGTCTCTTCCACCCATGGATCGACCCCCTCGGTCTCCCCCCCGATCTCCGCCTCTTCCCCTACCCTCTGGTCGAGGACTTCGGGGTCTTTCTTCTCGGAAGGATTCTCTTCCTTCAGGTGCACCGGCAGGCTTTTCAATCAATGCTTTTCGAGAAAGCCGTATTTTTCCATTTGGCTCTACTTCCAAGCACTTTACTTTAATAATCTCTCCAGCTTTGACTACGTCATCTACGTATTGAACACGATGGTGTTCTAGCTCAGAAATGTGGCATAGGCCTTCTGTGCCAGGAATAATTTCCACAAAGGCTCCAAAATCAGCAATTTTGGTAACTTTGCCTTCGTAGATTTTTCCAGGTTCTGGCTCTTCCACTATCTGATTAATGATATCAATCGCTTTTTGGGCTGAAGTCCCATCCGCGGATGCAATTTTTATTAATCCATCGTCTTCGATATCGATCTTGACGCCAGTACGTTCGATAATGCTTCGGATGACTTTTCCGCCAGAACCGATCACTTCTCGCACTTTATCTGGTTTTACTCGCATTGTGAAAATACGAGGCGCATAAGGCGAGAACTCTTCGCGCGGCTTATCTAATACTGCATTCATTTTGGAAAGCACATGGAGTCGTCCTTCTCGAGCTTGCTCAAGAGCTTGTTCCATGATTTCTCTGGAGACTCCGCCGATTTTCAGGTCCATTTGAAAAGCAGTTACCCCTTCTTGAGTACCGCAGACCTTGAAATCCATGTCTCCCAAGTGATCTTCATCACCCAAAATATCGGATAAAACAGCTATCTTATCGCCTTCTTTGATCAAACCCATAGCAACTCCCGCTACGGGTTTTGCTAAAGGAATACCGGCATCCATCATCGCAAGCGAACCACTGCAAACAGTGGCCATGGAAGACGAGCCGTTCGATTCCAGAACTTCTGATACGATTCGAATAGTGTAAGGAAACTGTTCTTTACTCGGCACAAGAGGCAACAGTGCTCTCTCCGCGAGAAATCCGTGACCGATTTCGCGCCGACCGGGTGGCCGCAACGGTCTCGCTTCCCCCACTGAAAAGGGAGGGAAGTTATAGTGAAGCAAGAATGTCTTTTGAAAAGTACCACTGATTGAGTCTATTTTTTGCTCGTCATCAGCTGTTCCAAGAGTAACCGCAGCCAAAACTTGCGTTTCACCGCGAGTGAAGAGTGCTGAACCGTGCACTCGAGGCAACAGGGTAGTTTCACAAGAAATGGGACGGATTTCATTGAAAGCTCTTCCGTCGATGCGCTTCTTGGTGTTAACGGTTAACTCTCTTGCGTAGGATGCTTTAGCATCCTCAAAATAATTCCCAACAAGCTTATTCTTGGCTTTCTCTTCATCATTGGAAGGTTGGGGATTTACAAACTTTTCATCCACTGCTTTTTTGACAGCGCTCAAAGCTTCATATCGAGCAAGCTTTTCCCGAACCGCAAAAGCCTTTTCTAAGTGTGGCCAAGCAAATTCGCGAACGTTCTTTTTTAATGTCTCATCTCGCAATGGCTTTTCGTAATTACGCTTTTCTTTGCCAGCTTTCTTTCGAAGTTCGTCTTGCATTTCGAAGACTACTTTCATTTCCTGCTGAGCAAATTCAAGAGCATCTACCATTTCTTTTTCAGAAACTTCCTTGCTCATTCCCTCTACCATTACAACGCCAGTTGGAACCCCAGCTACTAGAAGATCTAGCTTGGTGTTTGTCACTTCCGATGGTGGGAAATTTAAAACAAACTTCCCATCGAGCAGCCCCACTCGGCAGCTAGCCACCGGGCCACTGAAAGGAATATCTGACATGTGTAAAGCAGAGCTCGCAGCAATCGCTGCAACAAAATCAGGATCGTTGACCCCATCTACTGAAAGAACAGTTGCTACTACGTTTGTTTCAAATAGATAGTCTTCTGGGAATAAAGGACGAATAGGTCGGTCTATCAAACGAGCCGACAGAGTTGCTTTCTCGGATGGTTTTGCTTCTCTTTTGAAGAACCCCCCGGGGATTCGCCCAGCAGCGTAATATTTTTCCTGAAAATCTACAGTGAGAGGAAAGAAGTCTTGTGAAGCTCCTAATTTCCTTGCAGACACCACCGTAACAAGCACCATTGTGTCGCCATATTTCGCAAGAACAGAAGCATCTGCTTGTTTTGCTAACTTTCCAGTTTGGAGAGTTAATAGACGCCCGCCGTACTCCCGGCTCACCTCTACGACGTTCATATTTTTCTTCCTTTACTTTCTGATGTTCAAACGCTCAATCAGCTTTTGATAGCGTGCGCTGTCGGTCTTCTTAACGTAATCAAGTAAACGTCTTCGAGAACTAACCAACTTAAGCAAGCCACGGCGTGAGTGGTGGTCCTTTTTATGTTCTTTGAAGTGCGGAGCAAGACTATTAATTCGCTCTGTTAACAAAGCGACTTGCACATCAGGAGAACCTGTATCTCCTTCGTGTGTCTTAAAGCTACTGATCAAACCCGATTTTTTTTCCTTTGTGAGACTCAACTTGTGACCTCTTCTTTATCTTTAATTAAATACCTAAATTATGGGACAAGGAGTTACCATTATTGAATCCCATTGGCAATTGAGGATCTTCATACCCCGAAAATCCCTTCTGCTGGGGTCCTAGGGCGTCCCTGCCTCTAACTAATCCTTCAGACCTCAAAAGCTGTATAAAATATTCATACCCCTCAGTTCGGTGCTGAACCGGGTCTTTCCTAAGGTCTTCTACAGTCAAACTGGACTCTATTTCAAACGGGCCACAAGAAAGCCTCCTGAGGCCAGTTAAATGCCCTACTGTGCCCAATCTCTGTGCGATTTCCTGGCCTAAGCTACGAATATAAGTGCCTTTTGAACAGTGGACTTCAAAAACTAGCTCTTTCCCAATAAAACTGACCAATTTAAGGGAGTACAGCTGAACCGGCACTCTCTCCCTGGCCACACTCATGTTTTGCCGGGCTAATTCGTAAAGTCTTACCCCTTTGATCTTCTTGGCACTAAACATGGGGGGAAGTTGGTTCCATTCTCCCACAAAACCCTTAAGACAAGCCTCTATTTCCGAAAGAGTTAAATCGGGCACAGGCGCTTCGGAGATGGATTTTCCAGTTAAATCTAAGGAATCGGTTTCTCTGCCAAGCTCCAAAGTAGCCCTGTAGACCTTATCGGCGTTCAAAAGTGCATTCGAAAGCTTGGTTGCCCTTCCCAAAAGGATAACCAACACGCCAGTAGCAAAAGGATCTAAGCTGCCAGCATGCCCTACTTTTTCTTTGGGATAGATTTTCTTGATTTCCCTCACAATATCAAAACTGGTAGGCCCAACAGGCTTGTCCAAAATAAAAAGCGCTTCTTTTAACATGCCTTATTCCTGAATACTGAGAGGGGAAGGTGTTTTTACCTGGTCGATAAGATTCATTAAGTGAGTTACTTCAGTCGTGTGGGTATCCTGCTTAAAACGAAGTTCCGGAGTGAACTTAGAAGCCATCACATCTCCCATTTTTCGGCGAAAAAAAGAACTAGCACTTTTTAGCCCCTTCTCAATTTCCGCTCGCTTCTTGTCACTTAATTTCTCCCCATCTCGTGTGTCGTAATAAACCCAAGCCAAGTGGAGATCTTTGGAGACCTCAACTTCGGTAAACATCACATTCGCAAGCCTAGGATCAGACACATCTCTGAGCAACAAACTGCTCAGTTCATCACGAATCATGGTCGCGACTCTTTCTGTTCTTCGTGAAGCACTCATAGTGTAGTTTCCGCAATCTCCTCTTTGATATAAGCCTCGAACTGATCTCCTAATTTAAGATCGTTGAAGTTCTCAAGGCCGATACCGCACTCAAATCCTTGGGCCACTTCCTTGACATCGTCCTTGAACCGCTTCAGCGACGAAATTTTACCTTCGTAAATAATTCGATTCTCACGAAGCAACCGCAAGAAACATCCTCGTTGAACCTTTCCGTCGATTACTGCGCTTCCAGCGATTGTTCCCACTTTGGGAACGGAGAAGACATCTCGCACTTCCGCGCGACCGATGACTTTCTCTCGGACTTTCTTTTCAACAAGACCGAGCAACATTTTCTTTAAATCATCCAGCATCTCATAAATGATGCTGTAGGTTCGCACTTCAATACCTTTGTGCTCAGCTAGTTTAAGAGCTTTAACGTCCGGTCGAACGTTGAAACCGATGACAACGGCCTGGCTTGCTTCAGCCAACATGACATCACTCTCAGTAACACCTCCAGTAGATGCATGAAGTAGCTTCAGTTTAACTTTATCAGTAGGTATCTTACTGAGTGTTTCTTTTAGGGCTTCTACAGAGCCCTGCACATCCGCTTTGAGAACTACTCGAAGTTCTTTGTCAGTGGCTGCTTGAGCTAGCATTTCCTCAAGAGTTAGCTTGGGTTTGTTTTCTACCAACAATCGACGTTGTTGTTCAGCTCTCGCTTCAGTCAAAGCTTTTGCGGTCTTCTCATCAGCTACGACATAAAGGAGCTCTCCCACATCAGGAACCGAAGGGAGACCCAAAACTTCAACTGGAACTCCTGGCAGCGCTTCCTCAACTCGTTGAGTGCGATCATTGCTTAGGGCACGAACTTTTCCATAGGTTAGACCACATACTGCCAAATCCCCAGGATGGAGTTTTCCATGTTGCACCAGAACGGAAACAAGTGGGCCTCTATTTTTATCCAGTTTGGATTCAACAACAGTTCCGCGGGCGGGAACGTCATAGTTAGCTTTGAGTTCCAACACTTCTGCTTGAAGCAGAATGGAATCCAAGAGGGTATCGATGCCTTTTCCTGTTTTTGCTGAAACGGGAACGTAAAGGGTATCGCCTCCCCACTCTTCTGGAGCAAGACCATGTCCAGCAAGCGTTTGCTTGATTCTATCTGGATTAGCTTCAGGTAAATCAATTTTATTAACAGCCACAACAATAGGCACTCCAGCGGCTTTCGCGTGATCAACCGACTCTAACGTCTGTGGCATTACTCCATCCGTAGCAGAAACTACCAGAACGACGATATCGGTAACTTTGGCTCCGCGAGCTCTCATTGCTGTGAAAGCTTCGTGACCGGGAGTATCGATAAAGGTTACTCTCCCCTTTTTAGGAACATCTACGTAATAAGCTCCCACATGTTGAGTAATCCCGCCGGCTTCACCTTTTGCGACGTTAGTCTTTCGAATCGCATCTAAAAGCGAAGTTTTACCGTGGTCAACGTGTCCCATGATAGTCACGACTGGACCGCGGGGCTGGAGTTTTTCGGGAGTTAAATCCAATGAGGGCACATAGTCTTCTTCACGGAAAATCTTTTGCTTTATTTCGTAGCCGAACTCTTGGCCCACTAGAGAAGCAGTATCGTGATCGATGACCTGATTCTGAGATGCAGTTACACCCATCCCCATTAACTTTTGAATCAGAACAGCTGATTTCTGACCTAACTCTTTTGCGAGATCTCCTACAGTGATCCCTTTGCCCATTTCCACTACTCGCTTATGTTCAGCGGGCTTTGTTATTTGAGTCTTCATAGCTGGACGAGCAATCGCGTTCTTTTTCTTTTTTGTAGAATGTACTAACTCACGCTTCAAGAAATCAGCGCTTCTAAAAACAGTGTTTTGTCTTTCCAAAAGTCGTCTTCTACCGGCTTCCTTTGCCGCATCTGTAGTCACCCCAGTATCTACTTCTTGGACTCTCTTTAGCCCTAGATTGGAGATGCCGTCCACTGATCCTTCTGCCGACTTTGCATCTCCAGGAGCTTTGGTCCTTCCCGGAGCTGGACGAGCAGTCACTTCTCTTTTAGGTCTATCAACTTTGGGACCGACTTTTTCCCCTAAATACGATTCAGTTGAGACTCTTTTAACGATAGACGGAAAGAACCTTCGTTTGGGTCCTTCTTTTTCGGGAGCTGCAGGCGGTGCACTTGTCTCCGCTGAAGCAACAGGCTGCTCTTCTTTGGCTGTAATTTTTTCTTCTTGAACTTGTGCCTGTACAACCATTTCTTCTTTGGCTTCTTCGACGGCTTCAGGCGCTTCACTAGAGCCTACCGAAACGGGGGCAACGGGCTCGGCAACTTCTGCTGTCGGCTGTTCAGCTGGAGCTTCTGGCTCAGGTGCTTTTGCAGCTGCCCTTCTTCTAATAACGGTGGC
>Ga0214917_10007209_pt1 | contig 11322 bp, 11 predicted proteins | sample LL_1208_BB_MetaG_FD_177983 | JGI IMG/M metagenome (GOLD analysis project Ga0214917, IMG submission 177983) | Freshwater microbial communities from Lake Lanier, Atlanta, Georgia, United States - LL_1208_BB | ecosystem: Environmental > Aquatic > Freshwater > Lake | place: USA: Georgia | collected...
GGCGGCGAGCGCTGCGCGATGCGTATGTAGCCCTTTGTGGCGCGGTAGCAGCGACGGATGAATGTTGAGCAAGCGACCGGCAAACGCAGCGACGAAGTGCGCCGAGAGAATTCGCATGTAGCCCGCGAGGGCGATGCAATCGACGCCGCTCGATTCGAAGGCAGCGCGCAAGCGTGCGTCGTGTGCGTCGCGTGGTTCGTCTTTGAGGCGCGCGATGGTCGCGGTTGGCAAACCGAGTTCGGTCGCTCGCGCGAGTCCAGGCGCATCGCTGCGATCGCTTGCGACTAAGCTGATGTCTGCGGGAATTCGACCGTCGCGGCAGGCTTGCGCGAGCGCGAGCATGTTACTGCCGACGCCGGAGAGTGCGATGCCGAGCCGCATGCGGCTCACTCGATGACGACTTCGCCCGCGCCGGGGCGCACCGCACCGATCACCGCCGCCGCTTCGCCCGCAGCGCGCAACACGCGTAGCGCTTGGTCGCTGTGCTCGGCGGCGACGATGACGACCATGCCGATTCCGCAGTTGAAGGTGCGATGCATTTCGTCATCGGCGATGCGACCCGTTGCTTGCAACCATTCGAACACGGGATCACGCGCCCACCGACTGCGCTGCAGCGTGACGCCGCAGTTTTCGGGTAATACGCGCGGGATGTTGTCGGTGAGGCCGCCACCGGTGATGTGTGCAAAGCCGTGCACCGGGACCGCTTTGGCGAGCGCGAGCATCGCCGGGACGTAGATGCGAGTCGGTTCGAGCAGGCGATCGAACAAAGATTTTCCGTCTACTATGGTGTCGGCATCGGCGGCGGCGAGCGCGACCAATTTGCGAATCAAAGAATAGCCATTCGAATGTGGCCCGGACGAAGCGAGCCCGATCACCGCATCGCCCGTGCGCACTCGACTGCCGTCGATGATGGCGTCTTTTTCTACGACGCCGACGCAAAAGCCCGCAAGGTCGTAATCACCACCGTGATACATCCCGGGCATCTCGGCGGTTTCGCCGCCGACGAGCGCACAGCCGGCGAGCCGACAGCCTTCGACGATGCCGGCGACGACGCTGGTCGCGACGTCGACGTCGAGTTTGCCGGTGGCGTAATAGTCTAAAAAAAAGAGCGGTTCGGCGCCTTGTACGGCGACGTCGTTGACGCACATGCCGACGAGGTCGATGCCGATGCGGTCGTGACGACCGGTGTCGATCGCGAGGCGCAGTTTGGTGCCGACGCCGTCGGTGCCCGAAACCAGCACCGGTCGCTGCCACCGGCCGACGGGTAATTCGACCAGGGCGCCGAAACCGCCGATGCCGGCGAGCACCTCGGGGCGCTGTGCGCGGCGTACCAGCGGCTTGATGCGTTCGACCAGTTCGTCGCCCGCGTCGATATCGACTCCCGCATCGCGATAGGTGAGGCCTTTCGAGGGGATTTCTCGTGACATGATCGCCGGGGTCCGATGGAAAACGCGGTAATATTGTACGCTGTTCGCATCATGAGACAGTCAGTTTCCCTGCGCGCGTGGCGTGCTTTGATGTTGTTGACCGCGCTCGCGGCTACGTTGGCGTCGGTGAGCGTGCGCGCGGCCACGCAAAGCGTCGCGATCGGCGAGGTCGCCGTGAGTTCCACCGGTGACGAGGCCTTCGCAGAGGCGATGCGGGTTGCGCTCGTCCGTGCGACCGGCAAACGTGCGGCAGCGCAAGATCCGGCCTTTGCGGCGCTGCGCGCCGATCCGCGGCGATACGTACAAATCTTTCGGCCGGCGAGTGCGGGGTCGCCTGCGATCGTGGTGTTCGACATCGCAGCGATCGAACGCAGCATCGAGGCCGCGGGGCGCGTGGTGTGGCCGCGTGAGCGGCCCGTCGTTCTCGTGACCATCGTCTCGGCGCCGCCTGGTGCCGATCCAGTGGCCGTGCGGGCGGCTCTCGAAACAGCCGGTAGTGCACGGGGCTTGCCGCTGCGATTGTCGAGCGCGCAAGCGGCCGGCTTGAAAAGCGGTGAGGAGCCGAACGCACAGACGGCGATCGCTGCTGCGCGCCGCGCCGGTGCCGAGGCTGCGCTCATCGGGCAAGCCGACGGTGGCGAATGGCAGTGGACGCTGTTCGACGTCGAGGGCAGCGTCGTGTTCCCCGGGGGTGTGGTCGCAGGCGTCGACGGCGCGGCCGAGACGTTGTCGAGTATGTCGCATGCAGTAACTGCGCAAGCGGAGTCGACGGTGATTTTGCGGATCGACGGTGTTCGCACGCTTGCCGATCATGTACGCGTGCAGCGCGCAGCATCCGCGTTAACTGGCGTACGCGGTGTGTTACCACTCGAGGTCGAGGCAGAGCGCGCGAGTTTCCGGGTGCAGGTCGCGGGCGGTGCGACAGCGCTGCTTGAGGCACTCAAAGGTGTGCGTCCTTTTGCGACGCCAGCGGTCACAGGCGAGCGCGTCGACGTCCGGTTCGAGCCGTAAGCGCGTTCCGCTGCGAAATGCTGCACCACCTACCCAACGCGATTTGTATTCTTAGAATCGTGCTCACGGTGCCGACCGTGCTCGCGCTACAGGCGCAGGCTTACGAAGCCGCGGTCGCATGGTTCGCGCTCGCCGCAGCCTCCGATGGACTAGATGGGTATCTGGCCAAAAAATTCGCTTGGACTTCCAATCTCGGTCGCGCACTCGACCCGCTCGCCGACAAGATTTTATTGGTGGCGGTGTTCATGACTTGCGTGTGGCAGGGATTGGTGCCGAGCTGGCTCGCCGTCGCGGTGATTGCACGCGATCTGTTGTTGACCTCCGGTGCCATCGCTTATCGACTCTGGTTCGGTGCGGTGCGTGGCGCGCCGTCGATCCTGTCGAAAATCAACACTGCTTTGCAGATCGCATTTTTACTCGGCGCGTTGTTGACGGCGATGGAGCACATCGAGACGCCAGGTGTGTTGCAAGTGCTTGCGTGGGTGACGCTTTGCACTACGATCGCCTCCGGTGTCGACTATGCGTGGCGATTCTTGCGGCTCGGCTGGCAACAACTGGCTGCGCACTGAGATCACGGCGATGGATCAACTACCACTCGGTGTGCGTTTACGCGAGCGTGCGACGTTCACGGCATTCGTCGCTGGCGCAAACGTGCAGGTCGTGCAACGGCTCGAGGCGCTCGCTGCAGCCGGTGCGGGAGTCATTTGGTTATGGGGTGCGACGGGCTCCGGTCGTTCGCATTTGCTGCAGGCGCTGTGCGCGGCGGCGACGGGGCGCGCAGCATTTTTGCCGATCAAAGAATTACGCACGCTCGGTCCGGCGTTGTTCGAGGGCAGCGAGCACGCGCGCGTCGTCTGCGTCGACGATCTCGATCTTTTGATCGGTGACGGTGCGGCGGAACGCGCCCTGTTCGCGCTCTATCGTGGTGTGGAGGAGCGCGGCGCCGTATTGGCGGTGACGGCTGCTGCGCCACCGACGGCGCAATCTTGGGCCTTGGCGGACATCGGTTCGCGCTTCGGTGCGAGCGAGGTGTTTCAATTGCGCGCGCTGGATGCGGTGGGCGAACTCGCGGCGCTCAAGTTGCGCGCGGCGGCGCGCGGCTTGGATCTTCCCGAAGAAACGGCGACTTATTTGTTACGCCGCTTTCCTCGCGACATGGCGACGCTCGGACGCTTATTGGACGAAATCGACGTCGCGTCGCTCGCCGCCCAGCGTCGACTCACCGTGCCGTTCGTGCGCGGGATACTCGGCGATCCTTAAGATCGATGGCGAGTTGCGCAACGCGCGCACCGAGTGCGTGGGCGATGCGTTTCTCGTGGTCGGTGAACGTCACCGCGGTGCCGTGCGGTGTGAAGTGCGAGGCGCCGTACGGACCGCCACCGCTACGCGTCTCGCTCAGGGCCGATTCGGTGTAGGGCACGCCCGTGATCACCATGCCGTGATGCAACAGCGGCACCATCATGGTCAGCAAGGTCGATTCCTGGCCACCGTGTAAGCTGCTACTGCCGGTGAACACCCCCGCCGGCTTGCCGACGAGCGCGCCTTCCGCCCAAATCGCTGCGGCACCGTCGAGAAAATATTTGAGCGCGGCGGCCATGTTGCCGAAGCGCGTCGGACTGCCGAGTAAGAGTCCGTCGCACTGCCGCAGGTCGTCATGCTTCACCCACGGCGCTCCGCTGTCTGGCACTGCGCGCACCGGATGTTCGTCATCGGCCGTCACCGGGGGCGTGCTGCGGAGCACGGCCGTTGCACCGTCGACACTCTCGACGCCGCGGCAAACCTGACGCGCGAACTCGGCCGTCGCGCCGGTGCGCGAGTAATAGAGAACCAAAATATTGACGGTGCTCATCGCCGGCGCTCCTGCAGACGCGCGACTACTTCGGCGATCGGCCAATGTTCGTTGTCGCTCGCACGGCGGTGACGGTATTCCAAAGTACCGGAATCGAGGCCGCGATCGGAGATGACGATGCGGTGCGGCAAGCCTAATAGTTCTGCATCGGCGAATTTCACGCCCGGGCGCGCATCACGATCGTCGAGCAAAACGTCGAGTCCTGCGGCGCCGAGCTCCGCATAAAGTCGTTCGGCTAGCGCTTGAACTTTGGGTGACTTCGCGGCGTTGAGCGGCACGAGCACGACGTCGAAGGGCGCGAGCGGTTCCGGCCAAATGATCCCCGCATCATCGTGATTTTGCTCGATCGCTGCGGCGACGATGCGCGTCACGCCGATGCCGTAACAACCCATGTACATCGTGAGCGGTTTGCCGGCTTCGTCGAGCACGGTCGCCTGCATGGCCTCGCTGTATTTGCGGCCGAGCTGGAAGATATGTCCGACTTCGATGCCGCGGCGGATCGAGAGCGTGCCGGCGCCGGCCGGGCTCGGGTCACCGGCGACGACGTTGCGAGCGTCGACCGCCGTGGGTTCCGGCAAGTCGCGGCCCCAGTTGACGTTTTTGTAGTGGTGATCGATTTCGTTGGCGCCGCAAACGAAATCTGCGAGCGCGAGCGCTGCGTGATCGGCGTAGACCGGGCAACGCAAACCGATCGGGCCCAAAAAACCGGGCTCGCAGCCGGTCGCTGCGAGTACCGCTTCGCGCGAGGCCATACGCAGCGGATTGGCGACGCCGGGCAGTTTTTGAGTTTTGACCGCGTTCAATTCGTGATCGCCGCGCAATACGATCGCCACGACGCCGCCGTCGATGCCGTCGACCATCAACAATTTCGCCGTTCGAGCCGCATGCACGCCGAGGAACGATGCGACCTCGTCGATCGTGCGGCACGCCGGCGTCGACACTTTTTCCAGTGAAGCCGTGGCGGCGGCCCGCGCGTTCGCGGGTGGCAGCGCGGGGGCGAGCTCGAGATTGGCGGCGTATTGATCGGCGCCGTTCGAGACCGCAATCGCATCTTCGCCCGAGTCGGCCAGCACTTGGAATTCCTCGGATGCCGTGCCACCGATCGATCCGGTGTCGGCCTTGACGGGGCGGAATTCGAGGCCCATGCGTGTGAACATGCGGATGTAGGCGTCGCGCATCGCATCGTATCCGGCTTGCAACGACTCCGGTGTGGCGTGGAACGAGTACGCGTCTTTCATGATGAATTCGCGGCCGCGCATCACGCCGAATCGCGGTCGGATCTCGTCGCGGAACTTCACTTGAATCTGATAAAAATTAGCCGGCAGTTGCCGATAACTTTTTAATTCACGACGGGCGAGATCGGTGATCACTTCCTCGTGCGTGGGGCCGATCACGAAGTCGCGTTGATGGCGATCTTTCAACCGCAAAAGTTCCGGACCGTATTGCTCCCAGCGCCCGGACTCTTGCCATAGTTCGGCGGGTTGCACCGCCGGCATCAAAACTTCGAGCGCACCGGCGCGATCCATCTCCTCACGGATGATGCGTTCGACTTTACGCAGCGTGCGCAGACCGAACGGCGTCCAGGTGTAGATGCCCGCGGCGAGGCGACGGATCAGACCCGCGCGCAGCATGAGCTGGTGGCTAACGACCTCGGCCTCGGAGGGTGTCTCCTTGACCGTGTTGATGGGGTATCGGGACCAGCGCATGGGCGGGACGCACTCCAGGGTGAGCAGGGTGCGCCATGTTACGGCGCGCGGCATTGTCCCGAAAGGTTTCGACCCCTATGATGGCGCACGTTTTTTCCACCCGACCGGATCGGCTGTCACGTGACTGAAGACCCAACGAGCCCGGGCGCTCGCAGGACGCTGCCGCGTCGCGGTGTCGTGCTGTTGCCCAACCTGTTGACCACCGGCGCGCTCGCCTGCGGGTTCTATGCGATCGTCTCGGCGATCAACGGTAATTTTTCCAGTGCCGGGGCTGCCGTCTTCGCCGCGATGTTCTTCGACGGGCTAGACGGCCGGGTCGCGCGTTGGACCCGGACCGAGAGCGTCTTCGGTAAAGAATACGACAGCCTCGCGGACATGGTGTCGTTCGGCGTCGCGCCTGCGGTCGTGGCATTTCAATGGGGTATCGCACGCATCACCGAATACGGTGATGCGTGGACGCGCTTCGGTTGGATCGCCTCGTTTTTTTATTGCGTCTGCGCGGCGCTGCGACTTGCGCGGTTCAACGCGCGTGCGGCGATCGCCGACAAGCGCTATTTCGAAGGTTTGCCCAGTCCGTCGGCGGCGGGCTTGGTCGCGGCGTTCGTGTGGTTCTCGAGCGAGTGGCGTGAGCCCGGTTTGACGGGTCTCATCGTCACGTTCGTGATCACCGCGATCGCCGGACTTTTGATGGTCTCGCAATTCCCGTACCCGAGCCTCAAACAAATCGACTGGACGTTGCGCGTTAAGTTTTTCTACTTCGTGATCGTGCCGGTCTCGCTCGCCTTCGTGTTCGCCGCGCCGCCGCCGACTTTGCTGTTCTTATTTGCCTCGTTCGCATTGTCGGCGCCGTTTCTGTGGGCAGTGCGCAGACTGCGTCGCGCCTTCGGTCGCGCGACCCCGGAGTTGCCACCCGGCCATGACTGACGCTGCACTGCGCGCCCGGTATCTCGACGCGCTGGGCATCGATCGCTATCTACTGCGTCACCCACCGGCTACAGAGGCGGTTGCGACCGAGTCGCCGTGGGCGGAACTCGAAGCACGGGTGGCGGCTTGCACGCGTTGCAGCTTGCATCGTGGTCGAACGCAAACGGTGTTCGGCGTCGGTGCGCGGGACGCCGAATGGTTCGTGGTCGGTGAAGCGCCGGGCGAGGAGGAGGACCAACGCGGCGAACCCTTCGTCGGCGCGGCGGGACAATTGCTCGATGAGATGTTGACGGCGATCGACTTGCCGCGCCCCACCGTGTTCATCGCCAACCTCCTCAAATGTCGACCACCCGAGAATCGTGATCCGCAGGCCGAGGAGATCGCGGAGTGTTCAGCGTATCTCGCCTCGCAAATCGAACTCGTGCGGCCGCGCATCATCCTCGCCTTCGGCCGCGTCGCAGCGCAAAATTTGCTCGGTACGACGGCGACGCTCGCATCGCTGCGTGGCGTCGTGCATCACTACGGAGCGCAGCGACTCCCGGTGGTCGTCACGTATCACCCCGCTTATTTGCTGCGTAGCCCGGGCGATAAGCGCAAGGCCTGGGAAGACTTGAAGTTCGCGCGCCGGACGTTCGCCTCGCTCGTGGCGGAGTCCTCGTGATGGCGGCGGCGTTGGATGATCTACCGATGCCGACGATGAAGATCCGGGCCATGCAGGCCGCGGACGTTCCGGCAGTCGCACTCATCGAACGCGAGTCGTATCGCTTTCCGTGGAGCGAAGGCATTTTTCGCGACTGCGTGCGGGTCGGCTACTGCTGCCGCGTGGTCGAATTCGATCATTTGCTGGTCGGCTACGGCGTCTTGAGCGCCGGCGCAGGCGAAGCGCATCTTTTGAACATTTGCATTCGCGAGGCGTATCGCACGCGTGGCATCGGTCGACGCTTGCTCGATCAATTGTTTGCCGATGCGCGCGCTGCCGGTGCACGCGAATTATTTTTGGAGGTCCGGCCGAGTAACACGGCTGCGATCCGTTTATATCAAACCCTCGGATTCACCTCGGTCGGCTTACGTCGTGGGTACTATCAAGCCGAGGGTGGACGTGAGGATGCCATCGTCATGCGGTTGCCGTTGTCATGAGTGTCGCCACGGAAGTCGCGCGACGTCGCACCTTTGCCATCATTTCGCACCCCGACGCTGGCAAAACCACGCTGACCGAAAAACTGTTGTTGTTCGGCGGTGCGATCCAGTTGGCCGGCACCGTCAAAGGTCGCAAAGCGGCACGGCACGCGACCTCGGACTGGATGCGACTCGAGCAGCAACGCGGCATTTCCGTCACCTCTTCGGTGATGCAGTTTCCGTTCAACGGCTGCATCGTAAACTTGCTCGACACCCCGGGACACGAAGACTTTTCCGAAGATACCTATCGCACCTTGACGGCCGTCGATTCGGCGTTGATGGTGATCGACTGCGCCAAAGGTGTCGAAGAACGAACGATCAAGTTGATGGAGGTGTGCCGCCTGCGCGATACACCGATCATGACCTTCATCAACAAACTCGATCGCGAAGGTCGAGCGCCGATCGAATTACTCGACGAGATCGAGAAAGTGCTCGGTATCGCGACCGCACCGGTGACCTGGCCGATCGGTATGGGCCGCGATCTGCAGGGCATCTATCATCTCGGCCTCGATCGAATCTACGTTTACGCGGCCGGCGAGCGCGGTCGGATCGGTGAGAACATCGTCATCGAGGGGCTGCACAGCCCCGAGGGCCGCGAATTTCTGGGTGATCGCGCCGCCGCGTTCGACGAAGAGATCGAACTCGTGCAGGGGGCGACCCAAGCCTTCGATCTCGACGCTTATCGCGCCGGCAAGCAAAGCCCCGTGTTCTTCGGTTCGGCGATCTCCAATTTCGGTGTGCAGGAGTTGTTGGAGTCGTTCACGCAGCATGCGCCTGGGCCGCTGCCGCGGGCGACACGTCAGCGTGAGGTGCAGCCGCACGAAGAAAAGCTCAGCGGTTTCGTCTTCAAAATTCAGGCGAACATGGATCCCTCGCATCGCGATCGCATCGCGTTCATGCGTCTGTGCTCGGGTAAGTATGCGCGGGGCATGAAAGTGCATCACGTGCGACTCGACAAGGACGTGCGCATCGCCGACGCCGTGACGTTTCTCGCCTCCGATCGTTCGGCAGCAGAGGACGCTTACGCGGGTGACATCATCGGCCTCCACAACCACGGCACGATCAACATCGGCGATTCGTTCACCGAAGGTGAAGAACTCGCCTTCACCGGCATACCGAATTTCGCACCCGAAATGTTCCGCCGAGCGGTGCTCAAAGATCCGCTCAAGATGAAAGCGTTAGGCAAGGGGCTCGGCCAGCTTTGCGAGGAGGGGGCGACGCAATTGTTTCGGCCGTTGCGCAACAACGATCAGATTCTGGGCGCGGTCGGGCAGTTGCAATTCGAGGTCGTGGCATTTCGGTTACAAGATGAGTATTCGGTGCAGTGCGCGTTCGAGCCGATCGGTGTGTACACGGCCCGCTGGGTTCACTGCGACGATGCCAAGATGCTGGCCGACTTTCGCACCAAGGCCTACGACAACCTCGCGGTGGATCATGCCGGGGCGCTCGTCTATCTTGCCCCCTCGCGGGTGAACCTCGATTTGACCATCGAGCGCTGGCCGGGCATCGTGTTCCGGGAAACCCGCGAGGCCAATTGATATGACGTCACCGTACAAGCGCCGCGACACGATTTCCTGGGCGCTGTACGACTGGGCGAACTCGGCGTTCGCGACCACGGTGTTGGCGGGTTTCTTTCCCGTGTTCTTCCAAAAGTTTTGGAGTACGGGCGTCGATCCGACCGTGAGCACCTCGCGACTCGGCTTCGCCAATGGTTTAGCCGGCGTACTCGTTGCGCTCGCGGCGCCGGTGCTCGGCGCAATGGCCGATCGTGCTGCGGGACGTAAGAGCCAACTATTGTGGTGGACGGCGCTCGGGGTACTCGGCACTGCCGCACTCGGCTTCATCGGCCAAGGCGAGTGGCAATGGGCCGCTGTCGCGTTCGTGATCGCCGGCATCGGCTTCAATGCCTCGATCATTTTCTACGACGCGTTGCTGCTTGACGTCGCGCAAGAGGCGGAATACGACACGGTGTCCGCACTCGGTTACTCGCTCGGCTATCTGGGTGGTGGCGTGCTATTCGCGGTGAACGTGCTGATGACCTTGAAGCCCGCATGGTTCGGCTTAGCTGATGCAGCAGAAGCGGTTCGCGTATCGTTCGTGACCGTTGCAGTGTGGTGGGCGTTGTTCAGTTTGCCGCTCGCGCGCTACGTGCGTGAGCGGCCGGCGACTGCCGCGCCGGCGGGCGTGATCGTCGCAGCGCGTGAGAGTTTTCGTGAACTGCGTTCGACCTTCGCGCACGTGTTGCAGCATCGCGAAGTCGCATGGTTTTTGTTCGCGTATTGGCTCTACATCGACGCCGTTCACACGATCTACACCATGGCCGTCGACTACGGGGTCGCCTTGGGTCTGCCGACCTCCAGTTTGCTGGCCGCATTGTTGTTGACCCAGTTCGTGGCTTTTCCGTCGGCGCTCGCACTGGGCCACATTGGCAACCGCTATGGTGCGCGGAGAGGAATTTTGCTGTGTATCGTCGTGTATTTCTGCGCGACGGTGTACGCCTATTGGTTGCAAACGGTGACGCAATTCTTTGCTTTGGCGGTCGTGATCGGGCTTGTGCAAGGTGGCATTCAAAGTTTGTCGCGATCGTTTTTCGGTCGGCTGGTCCCAGAGGGTAAAGGCGGTGAGTTCTTCGGGTTTTTCAACATGATGGGCAAGTTTGCAAGTTTCCTCGGGCCGATGTTGATCGGTGTCGTTGCACTCACCACCGGCGACTCGCGCGCCTCGATCGTGTCGCTGGTCGTGCTATTTTTGATCGGTGGGCTGTTGCTGTGGCGTGTGCCGGAGCGGCCCGCGGCAAATACGAAGTCGGCGACACCTCAATGACTGCTGCTGTGCACGCGCCGCGCGTTCCCCGTTTGCCACCCCAAACGCCACAAGCCCGTTCGTGGTGGCGACGCTCGGTCGGCACTGCGTTGCTGGCACTCGGTGGTTGGCGCGTCGTCGGCAACATGCCCGATGTGCCGAAGTTCGTGTTGATCGTTGCGCCGCACACCTCGAACTGGGACTTCGTGTACGGTTTCTTTGCCTACCTTGCACTCGATTTCGAAACGCGTTGGTTCGTGAAACACACGGCGGTGCCGGGCCCCATCCGCGCGCTCGCGAAACATTTCGGCGCGGTGCCCATCGATCGTGCGCGTGCCGGAAACGTCGTGCAGGCGTGGGTCGAAGAATTCGCACAGCGTGAGCAGATCGCGGTCACCATCACGCCCGAGGGTACGCGCTCAAAAGT
>Ga0214917_10007210_pt1 | contig 11321 bp, 11 predicted proteins | sample LL_1208_BB_MetaG_FD_177983 | JGI IMG/M metagenome (GOLD analysis project Ga0214917, IMG submission 177983) | Freshwater microbial communities from Lake Lanier, Atlanta, Georgia, United States - LL_1208_BB | ecosystem: Environmental > Aquatic > Freshwater > Lake | place: USA: Georgia | collected...
ATATATGTTTTATAATGGATAATTATGATTTCATTTCAATAAAAACAGATAAGAAATCATATGATAATATAAATAAACATACTGTTGTTAAAAAATTTAAAACGATTGCTTTATATTTTAGTCCCAATAATTGTAAATATTGTAGATTAAAATGTTTTATTACGAATTATAAATTAGATGATATGGCAAATTATATGAATCACGATAAGATTAATTCTAAATATGCCCATATCGTTTCACCTGTATATGATGAGGAGGATGATATTATGAATGATAATATAAATGTCACATTATATTTTGATTTAATGAATGGTAATGGTAATAGTTATAACATATTATATAAATTAGAAGAAGTAAAAGAACAATTTATTAAAAATATTAAATTTACATCAACTGATAATAAATATATAATTGTATGTAAATTATTTGAAATACATAAAGATGCTTATTATCGATTATATGTATGTAAAATTTATAATATAGATCTAGATAAAAGCGTAAATGTATGTTTTTTTAATAATATGAATAAATTTACTCATAGTAATGGTACAATCAAAATAAAAGAATATGATAAATATATAAATATACTTGATAATAAAATATTTATTGATTTAACTGAATATAAGTATTATATGCATAAATCATATATTAATTATACCGTGGGCTGTAATATAGATATAGAGGATAATTAATAATAATAATTAATGTCAAGAACTTTTCCAAATGATTATAATGATGATGAACTATTTTATGTTATTCGTCGATACTATTATAATAAACAAAATATATTATGGATGTTTTATCATTTAGCAGATTATGCTCAGATTGAATATAATCAAGGTCCTATGAAAGAAGAACGTGAATTTATTAAATATATGGCAGAAGCATTTTTTTGTAAAATATATGTGCGCGTCGTAAAAGGCAAGTGCGTACTTGCCTTTTAGCGAACAAAACTGGTTGCGATAAGTCAAAAGTGCGGAACGCACTTTTGAATTACGACAACCACATATGAAGATATTCCTGGCTATACTTATTTAATATTTCAATATAAAAAATTCCATAAAGTATTTATATAAATTAAAATAATCTTATCAAAATCATCCTTATAATTAAACACTGGGATGATCCCTCTGGTAGCGCTTGGAATACTCTACAATAATCTCGTCGTTTGTCCTGACCGTCTTATTAGCCAGATCGACAAGTAGCATATCAATTTCATTTTGCTTGTTCTCAATCTTCCCACCATTCTTCTCGTAGAATGATGAGAAGACCTTTGCAATAGTACAAGGAGCATAATAATCATTTTCAATCTTATCGAGCTTCTCCATATCAATCTCCTTTCCAAAGATATTCTTGTAAATAGTTGCAATCATCTTTCGGTCGCACGTCTCAAACTCAAAGATGTGATTGATACGTTGGTCGCGACACAAAGCACTAAAGCTATGATCATTCTTATCAAAGAACTTGAGCGGATCATTTGCACACATAATTACTACCAGACCGTGAATTGTATTGAGACCATCGAAAAAACCAAGCAGTTCAGGAACACTGACGCGATACTTGGGCTTGACCTTTTCTGGCGCCTTTTCATTGGGCTTGTCCATAATAACAGTATCGGTTTCAACCGGACTGACAGCATTCTCAAAAGTATGATCAATATCATCGATCATAATAATTCCGTTGGTAACCTTTTGCGCAAAACTATCCATCAACTTCTTCAGGTCATCCGGAGAGGTAAGATTATTCAGATTGATGGAATAAATATGCTTGCGATATCTGGCAGCCAGTGCGCAGGAGAAGGTAGTCTTACCCGTTCCAGGATAACCCAGATTGAGAAGAATGTTCTTATATCGCATACCATTGTTAATGTAATATAGTTCGTTGTGATGGAAGAAATCCATAATATTGAGAACATCATCCTTCATATTGGAACGAAGAACAACGCTATCAATATTTGGTGAATAGCACTTGACCCCATTATCCCATTGCCCACCGTTGTGGTTGTAAATCTTTTGCTCCCACTTTTGCTTGGTTGTGTTGTGCTTTAGGATGGCATAGTTGCAGAATCGTTGGAGAATTTCAGATGCTTCATCATCGCAGTATACAGTTAGCTGATAAATCATATTGTCGCGCTTGGTAGAATCCAGATCACCATTCACCTCGATTGTTTCCTTAACCAATCGAACCGAGATATCGTGATTCTCAAATCGTACTACCATATCATTGCCAACCAGAGGCGATTCATTTAGCTTGAGTTCCTTGTCCGTAGTATTGATATCCACACCCATTGGCACATAGTAGATTTCCTTGACCGGCGTAACTGTAATCAATTCCTTTGGTGAAACCTTCTCGCAAAACTCACTCGAGAGAAACCACTGCAACTTGGTATGCAAATCTGCATTCTTTTGGAGGGAGGTTGTGATAAGCGGGACGTGCCTTACTATCTTGTGCTTTCTTTCAACCTTCTTAAAATAGGATGCAATCATATTGATAGCCCTAGTTGGACCATTAAAGATAATATTCTTAATAAGTGCTGGGATAGCATTAAAACTATTGGTAATATAGGTAGCCATACCGGTAAAAATACCAATAAGGATCATTTGAATAACCATGTGAATGGTATCATTAATATGGGGGTCATCTGAAATAGCAAAATAGGTCGCATTGGACCTAATCTTGTTATTAAGATGACCCATAAGCTGATTAACAGCGAACATTTGACTCATTCCATTGAACTGTGACATTACTAATTTGTTATGATATTAGGGGATTATATTATCAATTTTTATTTATGTGAGGTTTTAAAACCTCACATAAATAAAAAACTCTCGTACCGTGGACATTTAATTATAATAATCCATAGGAAAGTTATAATTAAATATTCTCATTCGCGTCCACATTAAATTTTTATGTTTCATAGAATAATAAGAATTGAGTGTAGACGGTATTATTAATTTATTTCTTACTAAAAAAATTGAAAAAATATTTAAATAAACCATGTAATATAATGTTAATATGGCTCACAAGTTCAGACTGTACCACATTAACACTCCCAGGGAGAAGACCATGGTGAATTTTATCTTCACCGAACACATGTCAGATTGCTTCAAATGCTATCTAACTGACTATGGTGTAGAGGCAATTATGCCCCTCCACTTAGCTACTACCAAGACATCCATCAAGAGTCCCAAGTCTCTTGCACCTCTCAACAAGCCTATGGTGGGTATTGTAGAGGAGATTAATGATGATAATATCATCATTAGTATGGCATATGTTGACAAAGATTCAGATGAGTTCAAGGATTTTGAGACGACTAACGATCAGACAAAGCGAATGGTCAGTGTTGTCAAAAAGTATGCCACCATGAACAAGAGGGATTATGTCGAATACTGGGAGCAAACATTCTATCCCATTGACATGTCTCGACCAGATGACACCTCCCTTTTTGACCACGTTTTTGATAGCATTGATATGCTAGACCAACAACTTGTAATGATGCTCCAAGCACTGATGATGAAGAGAACGATCGCACCCACACGGTTTAAGATGATTTCACAATATGGTGTCATCAATGTGAAGCGAACCATCGATACAGCACTTGATGCAACAGGACTACGCGGAAAGATTTCCATTGTCATGGACACGCCTCCTCAGTTTATCATTACATCAAATGATGAGACAATTGATGAAACGCACCATACCACCTTTAAGGAAAAGCTTCTTGAAATTGGTAAGGAGTGTGGTATTACGATTGAGTAGATGATTTTACTTTAAGACCAATTATATGTTCTAAATTATATTTAGTTGTTTTAAGTGGTTTACTTCTCTTTAATACAACCTCATCATTTTTAATGATTTCAATATTTTGTTTTATTGGTATTTTTTCTACATATGATATTCTTGAAATAATTGGTGGTTTTATATAATTATAATCAATAGTATTCATACTAAGATTTTCCCTGTATTTATCAATGCTAATTACACCACCAAATGTATCAAGAATTTTCCACGATGGAGCCGGTTTTATAATAATATCCTTAGTATAAGTTTTTTTATACATATGATATATTAATGATGTTCGTTTTGAAATATTTTCATCATTAATATCTATATTATATGCCATCATACATTCCCACGAGCAAAACTTCCCAGTACAACTAAAAATACCATTGTAATAACTCTCCGGCATTTCTACTACAGGTGTAGTAAATGAATGCTTATCCCACCAACAATTTGAATCATTTTTACATTCAATAATAGATGGTTTACCTGGTTTTTCTTTTTCATATTTACTCAATCTTAATGTTAATTCATCGACTTGTTTTTTTAAATTTTTAATTTCTTGTTCTTGCATAACATTAGTATAATAAGGTGGATCCTCAATATTTTCTGCTTTTATAAATATATCACTGGTTTGATCACATACATCTGATAATTCTATTGGAAGATGAGCAATAATAGGCGTGTCTGTGACTACTTGCTCAATCACTTCATTTTTTTGCTTTTTTGGACGGCGTCCACGTTTGCCTTTATCCATAATTAATATAAATACTTTTTAGTCTTTAAATTAACAAGGGTATGTCTTTAAATTTATTCTAAAGAATTAAATTTATTCTAAAGAATTTATTGTATGGTCATGAGAGGCTTCTTTTTACGTCCTCGTTTCTTGCTTTCACTCGCAGTTGTATCAGATAATAATCTATCATTTGTAGCAGTAAATTCTTCTTGTGTATCTTGTGTATCTACTTCACGTTCATGTAATCGTTTTAATATATCTTTAACCGATTGATTTGATTGAACTAAAGGACGTGTCGCAATAGAATCCCGTGGATCATTTGATGGTATCACCATACTAGGTGGTCCTAAATTGCTTTGCGGAACCATATTTGGTCCTAAATTGCTTTGCGGAACCATATTTGGTCCTAAATTGCTTTGCGGAACCATATTTGGTCCTAAATTGCTTTGCGGAACCATATTTGGTCCTAAATTACTTTGCGGAACCATATTTGGTCCTAAATTACTTTGCGAAACCATATTTGGTCTTAGGTTACTTTGTGGTGCAATATTTGCTCCAAAATTAACTGGCGCAAAGCTATTTTGTAGATTTATATTTTGAGTTGCTGGTGGTTTAAATGATGTTTGTGTGTGTGTTTGAGTTTGTGTAATATGTGTTTCAGAATCTTCTGTTCGTGGTGCATATTTTTGGCGCATTGCCTCCTTCATCTGACGGTCCTTTTGTCTAAATGCTTCTTTTTGTCTTTCAATATTTAATTCTTGTTCAGTCATAAATTTACTTTTTTCTTTTCCCATTCCTGCTATTTTTTGTGCGATACTACTTTGTAAACCCCCTACCATATTAGTACTACTTGGTATATTTGACATATGTTTTTTGGAAAAGTGGAAAGCAGATGCAGAGAAACCAATTAATATTAATAATTTAAGTTCAGGTGGGAAGCTCTTACCAACACTCTTATATTTCTCATATAATTCTTCTAATACTTCATCATAACTATCTACTTCCACGCTCATATGTTCGGACCAACCATTTAAATCTGCACCAAATGGGTCATATTTACCATTAAAAAATTCAACTAAATTACAAACATTTACAATGGTATTTTTATATAACTTAATACCATCACGACGTTGTTTAAAACTCTTTAATAATTCATACTCATTTTCCATCTCATCGATGTCGCTGGTGAAATTATATTCTCTTGTTAATTGATAGCCCTGTGCTTTTAAATCACATAATTTTCTTAATAAATCAGTTTTTTTCATTCTAATTTGTTGTGGTGTTAATTTAACAGGTTCAGGAGAAGGTGTATGCCTAGATGATACATCTACGCTCTCATATCGGGCGCGCGATGATTCAGTATCACTGCGACGATGGGATGATTTGCGCTCGGTATGTTTTTCAGAATGATTCCTTTCAGTATGTCTTTTTTCTGAATATTTTTCAGAATATGTTGGTTTAAATGATTCCTTTTTCTCTTTTTTTGGAGACATTTTAAGACTATTTAACGATAATCGTTTAATACTAGATGTAGAGCTTTTTTTACTTTCATTATCGAGATGTAATGATGAGGTAGAATTTTCACTTTCTTGTCTAGATTTTACAGGATTGGCAATCAGATTTAAATATAAATCTGTATCACTTGAATCTTTTTTCAATGATGGTATATCCATTTGGCGTCCATTTCTATCAAGTATGTTTAAGTCGATATCCGAACTCGTATTTGAATCCATTATATATTAAGTAATAATCTTTTCTTTAATATTAAACGATTTTTATATTATTATAATATATTTCATATTAATATGATACATTATTCAAGTATAAAAGATGCATGGGGTAAAAAAGATATGTTTAAAAATAATACACCTTTAAGTAAATCATTTGAACCGGCAAGTAATTGTAATACTCAAGTAAATAAACCAACAACTCAGTCAGAAACATTTACCCAAAATAATACAATTAAATATGAAGTACCACAAGTTGTTCAACCACAAGTTGTTCAACCACAAGTTGTTCAACCACAAGTTGTTCAACAAATACAACAAACTTTAAATGAACATTTTGCACAAAATAATTGTGGTTTTATGGAGCATATACAAAATTGCCCTTTTTGTATGGGTAAAATGAAGGAACATTTTGCTGAAACATCCACTGGTGTTTTACCAGAACAACCAATCTCAATAGTAAATATATTTGGTTTTAAAATAAATATTACAAAAGATGTATTAAAAGTATTATTTATTATTATCTTAATTGTTATTTTTATATTATTATTACGAATAATAAATGTTTCATTTAAAAAAAATAATACATCAAATACCGAATTACTTAAATTAATGACTCAAATAAAATATCTCAACCCCATGATATCACAATTATAGTGGGTCCAGAAAAACTAACCTTAAAACCATCTTCTTTTAATCTAATTTCTAAATATTTCTTACAATCATCCATATTATAAAGTGGTATATTGATAAAAAATTCTGGTATCATATACCAGCATTGATACATATTCATACTGCTACTTTTAATAATTTTTTTTTCTACTTTTTCATATACTTTTTTATAAATTTTTTGTTTTTGTCGTTCGCGTTCTTTCTGTTCATTAAATAAATCCATTGCCTTGACCATATTATATCATTTGATATAATTAAAAATCTAATCCATCCAATATATTAGGCTTTTCTTTCTTGAAACTATTAGTTGCATTATTATAGTCATTCATTCTCTGTTCAATAGTTTTATTATTAAAGCTATCATCCGCAACTGGCATTAACTGGAATGCATATTGTATTTGAGAATCTTTCTTATATACATTATGAAAATCTTTCAATTCAGCATAATTTGAACTATTACCAAAAGTAAATGGTTGAATTTCAGTATTTCTTTTTACAATTTTATCACAATATATTCCGTTTTTTTTTCTCTCAGTAAATTTACTATTAAAATCATCCATACTATTAAACTCTTCTTTCATTATATTTATTTTACCACGCTCCCTTTCTTTTTCTTTATATATATCGTGTAATTTACGACTATCTTCTTGAAATGCCCCGTGACGATTTGCTAAATCTTGCATATCTTTCTCAAACCGTGCAACAGCTTCTTCTTTTGATGAAGGAAAATATTGTTGAACCCCGGCTAATGCTTCTTGAAAACCATCTTTTAAAGAAGAATGACTTTTATGACTTCCAAGTAGCCAATCATCATAACGTTTACGTGATACTTCATTACCAAGAATATGGTGGGCGACGGTAATATTATAATATATTTTTTCTTCTACTTCGGTAATTTTATCCGGATGAAATTGTTTTATTAATTTTCTAAATTTCTTTTTAATATCTTCAGTTGTACAATTTGTTGGGAGATTTAATAATTCATATAAGTTAAACTCTAAGGAATTGAAATTTATTTCGTCCATTATTATAATATACATAATAAAAATTTTTTTATGCGTTTATTATAATGAGTATTAAAAAACGAATTGAGGCGTCTTGTGTATTAGGTTCCTATCTTGATACATTAGGATTTAATAATGGTAAATGGGAATTTAATTATACAAATCCATATATATCTGATTTATCACAAGCTCTAATTATTAATCAACATATAATTACTGAATTCTTTGCCCTCGGTGGATTTAATATTGATATATCAAAATGGTATGCAAGCGATGATACAATTATGATGATAGCCACAAAAAAAGCATGTTTACGTGGCGGGAGTATAAAAGATTTTATTGATTGTTATGTGGATATCCTTCCTAAACTTGAAGAAAAAAAACGTGTGTCCGGGATATCTACTTTAAATTCTCTTAGAATGCTCAGTAAAAAACGCGATATGAAAGCCATACCATATTCCGAAGTGATGGGTGGTAATGGTGCTGCAATGAGAACTCATTATATTGGAGCACATTTTCACGGTAATATTGAAAAAATAATAGAAGTATCGATAATGGCAAGTCGGTTAACACATAATTATCCACTTGGATTTTTAGGTGGTATGGTAACTGCATTATTTACCAGTTATGCATTATCAGATATTCCTCCATGGAAATGGGCTGATATGTTAATAGAATTAGACGAAAATAAAACAATAGATAAAATTATGAAAAAAACGGATATATATAAGGAATATATGGAGGATAAACATATATTTTGGGATACTTGGTATAAATATAGAGAACGCCGAATTAAAATGTTAGAATTTAAAACATCTGAATTTACTATGCCAGACCGTTATAATGAATTAAATGAAATTCTCTATAATAATAAACCAGATTATAATCGATATGGGGCAACTGGATCAACTTGTACCATATTGGCACTTGATAGTCTCCTTAGCTCAATAACCATAAAAGGTGGTGGATATGAATTAGACTTTACAAAAGAAAAAGATTTAGATGTGAATTGGAATAGTATTGTATTCTTTTCAGCACTCTCATTTGCTGATAACGATACAATAGGTGCAATAGCAGGAATGTGGTATGGTGCATATCGCGGGTATAAAGATGTTAACTTGAATATTATTAATATGCTTGAGTTTAAGAAAGAGTTATGATGTTTTTAAATTTTATAATAATGTATATAGATGATTCATTAATGCTTCTTTTAACTGAGCATCTGATTTATCAGTTTTACTATAATCATCAGGTAATTTTAATTCTATTGGCTGGTCATTTTTTCCTAAAATTGTAGGAACATACATAATCTTATACTTTTCCATATCAGATTGATTATCTTCTGTCCAATAATATTCTACTCTAACATCCTGCTTTAATCTTTCAAATTCTTTTATTACATTATAAGCATTACTATTTGTATTTGAGAAAGGGCAATAACCACCACCAAAATATTTTAATGTTTTAGTAGGACTCGCCGGTTCAACAAATCCTTCACGTTTGAAGTTTTCTTTATTTGTAAAAGATCCTTTTTTATTTTTAGTTAATGTTATTATTATAACTACTATAACTAAAATAAATACAAATATGCATATCATATATTCCATTTTCATATACTTTATAATAGATTTTTATTTTGGTAAGTTTACATTCTAACGACATTAAAAATAAGATTAAACAAATATTCTATTATAATGTAATATGACATTAGGGCTTTTATTATTGGCATCAGTTGGAAAGGAAAATGTATATTTTAATATAGACCCAAATATAACGTATTTTAAAACAGTTTTTAAAAAATATGTCAATACCTCGTATGAAATATTACCACAGTATTTTAGATCATCGCCAAATTTTGGAAGGCGATTATCAGCTAAAATAGCTAAAAATTCAGATCTAATAAAAGATATTACTTTATATTTTGAACTACCAGATATTCCTCTTTCTAATCATTCTATCTTACCATTCGGAGTAAAAAAATTTGCATGGGCTAATAAAATAGCTCTTGCAATGATACGTTATATTGATGTTGAAATTGGTGGTGTTTTATTTTCACGTCATTATGGTGATTGGTTAAATATAGAATATGAAACACAACATTCTGATGATACTGGATGGGAACAAAATATTGGTAAAGATGTGAAAATATTGGTTGATTATAGTAATGGAAAGCCTAGTTATAAATTATATATCCCATTATCATTTTTCTTTAATATGAATGTGGATGTTGGTTTACCAATTGGTGCAATTACAAAACAAGACATTGAAATACACGTTGAATTAAATGACTTTAGTCAATGTTATAAGGAATCACCAACGAATTATTTCCAAATTGATAATTATATCTGCTTATACCAAAAGAATGAATTAATATTACAAAATGTTGATGGAGTTAAAAGTGCTGGTGAATTTGTTTATTTTGATATTAATACTAAACGGGTATATTATAATAAAATTTATGGTAACTTTCTGGTTCCAAATACTATCAACACTAAATATAATATAACCGGGCAAATATCTGGATTCTCCCTGATACCATCAATTAATAGTATCATTGTGAAAGATGAGAGTTATTTTCCATATGAAACACCTGCATTAAAGGATGCATACATTCTTGTTAATTATATTTATTTAGAAGCGGAAGAAAGATGGTATTTCCTTAATAATGAATTGGAGTATGTTGTTCCATTGGTATCAACCATTTTAGAAAAAGATATAAAAAGTCTAAATAGTAATTATATTTTAAAACTTACTAATCCACACAAGGCATTATTTTGGCGAGCCCAACTTGATAGTAATTATAATATAAATGATGTTTTTAATTATACTTCCTTACCCTTAACATCATTATCTGAGCCACTCATAAATATGAATAAATTACTCATCAATTCAATAGCAAGAAATGAGATTTATAATAGTGAATATTATAACTATTTACAAACTTATATAAATAAAGTATATTCGAATGAAGGAATATATATGTTCAGTTTTGGTTTTAATCCAATGGAATATAAACCACAAGGAACGATGAATTTTAGTATGGTTGATGATTCAACCCTCGTTTTGGGATTAAATAAAATAGTTAATTATAATAATAGTATTAATGTTAGGGCGTATGGATTGTATTATAATGTATTAGTGATTAAAAATGGCAATTGCTCTTTCAAGTATTATTTATAATAATAAATTCTTCAAGTTTAATTATTTATAATAAATTTATAATAATAAATTCTTCAAGTTTAATTATTTATAATAAATTTATAATAATAGATTCTTCAAGTTTAATTATTTATAATAAATTTATAATAATAAATTCTTCAAGTTTAATTATTTATAATAAATTTATAATAATAAATTTTTCAAGTTTAATTATTTATAATAAATTTATAATAATAAATTCTT
>Ga0214917_10007214_pt1 | contig 11319 bp, 13 predicted proteins | sample LL_1208_BB_MetaG_FD_177983 | JGI IMG/M metagenome (GOLD analysis project Ga0214917, IMG submission 177983) | Freshwater microbial communities from Lake Lanier, Atlanta, Georgia, United States - LL_1208_BB | ecosystem: Environmental > Aquatic > Freshwater > Lake | place: USA: Georgia | collected...
TCATGCTCATTCACAACAAATATGTTAGGTAGAGCTTCTGTTTCTTTTCTGCTGGCAATATATACTGAAGGTCTTGAGGAAGAAGATTGATCATTTAATGGTTTATTTTTTGTTTTTTCAGTGATTTCTATCCCACTAATAGCACCGGATATTTTCCTTATAAGTTTCATTGTTTCTTCATCAAATGCTACATTACTTTGATTTCTAATTATTTCATCGTATTTGTTTTTTTTATCTTTATATTCTTCAGTATTATCATTAACTATACCGATAAAAAATTTTGATTGTTCTTGTGTTATGGGTTTTTTATCAAGTGTCCCAAACAGGAAATTATTTAAATCTGTAATTGATTGCTTTTCAGCTTCTGTTAAGTATCTTTTCTGTGGATTAGGGAAATTTGCTCTATTAAAATCCTCAGTCTGTTCAGTGTCATCTTTCATAATTGGCTCCATCTACTACTCTAAATTTACTATAGTATTATTTTGTAAATATGCAATTAATTAACTTTGGTTTAAAGGTTTTTAAGTTTTTATACATAACCGAAACGTGATGATTTTTTAGTTTAAAAGAAGACAACAAATTCAAGTTAACAGTATATTTTTAAAGATAGACGATTAAATTAGCTACGGAGCTTGTTATTGTATTAGGTTAATGCGCCTAATCTTATTTTTTATTTAATCTCAATTTTTAATGTGGCTGTTATTATCAAAAGCAATTCCCTCGCGCAATGATTATTGATTTTGCTTGTGCTTCTGATCTATAAATCTTGTTAATGTTTAGTTGAATATATGAACTTTTAAACTAAACCAGTCGTGTTAGCATTCAACTTGATTAACTGCGGCAGCAAGTCCGCCAAGAGAGGTTTCTTTGTAGATGGTTTGCATGTCGTGGCCGGTTTGTTTCATGGTAGCGATTACTTTGTCTAACGAGATATGGTGCTTGCCATCACCGATTAGAGCCATACGACTGGCATTGACAGCTTTAACAGCTCCCATGGCGTTTCTCTCGATGCAGGGGATTTGCACTAGCCCCATAACGGGGTCGCAGGTCATGCCAAGATGGTGTTCCATTGCAATTTCAGCGGCATTTTCAATTTGATTAAGATTACCACCGAGTACAGCAGTTAAACCTGCGGCGGCCATAGATGACGCCACACCGACTTCTCCTTGACAGCCAACTTCAGCTCCAGATATAGAGGCGTTGTTTTTATAGAGAATGCCGATTGCTGCTGCGGTGAGTAAGTAATTTATGGTGTCTTTGGTAGAGGTTTTTTGATGAGCATCGCGTAGGTAGCGTAAAACAGCCGGAATTATGCCAGCGGCGCCATTGGTAGGCGCAGTAACAATACGACCGCCGGCTGCATTTTCTTCATTTACTGCTATAGCGTATAGATTTAAGCGGTTAAAAATGTCCTCTGCTTCGAAGCAGGTTTTTATGCCTTGCTTAGCTAGGATTTTTTGGTAGAGATCTGGGGCGCGGCGTTGGATATTTAGGCCACCGGGGAGTGTCCCTGGTGTTGAGCATCCTTTGTCGATGCTAGCGAGCATGATATCGGCAATATGGAGCAGTGCACTGTTTACGTCAGAGCGCCAAGTTAGTTCATTTTGTAACATAAGTTCATAAATACTTAAATGGTGTTGCGTGCAGAGAGCTAGAAGTTGTTGGGCGCTATTGAATAAGAAGGGTGGTTGTTTTTTAATGTTTGGTGGTGCAGAATTTTCAGATATAATAAAGCCGCCGCCAATTGAATAAATGATTTCTTGGTGGAGGAGCTTTGGGCCATTAAATGCTTGGAAAAGCATTCCATTGGTGTGTTTGGGGAGTAGTTCTTTTTGCAAAAATAATAAATCTGTGTGCGGATTAAAGGCTATTCTAACCTTGTTAATGGTGAGCTCACGTTCTGCAATGATTTTTTGAGCTAGTAAGGGGACAGTCTCTGGGGCAACGGTATCTGGTAAACAACCTGATAGACCGTTTAAAATTGCTAAATCAGTGCCGTGACCTTTGCCAGTTAGTGCTAATGAACCATACAGTTTAATTTGCAATCTTGATATTTTTTGACAAAGATTTTTAGCCACTAAATCACTAGCAAATTTATTTGCGGCTAACATTGGCCCCACAGTGTGAGAACTAGATGGCCCAATGCCGATGGAAAATATATCAAATACGCTGATAGACATAATGCTCCTTATATTACAAATTCTTGCCCTAAATATACTTTGCGTACGTCAGCATTTTCGAGAATTTCTTGTGGGTTACCATGGCAGAGGATATTGCCTTTATTTACTATGTAGGCCCGATGACAAATATCGAGTGTTTCACGAACGTTGTGGTCGGTAATTAGCACTCCTATGTTGCGCTCACAAAGGGTTCTGATGATTTGTTTTATGTCGCCAACAGAGATAGGGTCAACCCCGGCAAATGGTTCGTCAAGGAGCATAAACTTTGGTGATGAGGCTAGGGCGCGGGCTATTTCTACCCGACGTCTCTCACCGCCGGAGAGACTAAGACCAATGCTTTTACGTATGTGTTGTAAATTGAAATTAGCGAGTAACTCTTCTAGCCGACTTTTTTTATCGCTGAGATTTTTTTGCAGCTCCAATATGGCGAAAATGTTATCTTCAACTGATAGTTTTCTAAATACGGACGCTTCTTGTGGCAAATAGCCAATCCCGAGTTGCGAACGCTCATGAATAGCTTTTTTAGTGATATCAGTGTCATTAAGCATGATGACGCCTTTATCGCAAGCTTGTAAACCAACTATCATGTAAAAACTGGTGGTTTTTCCTGCGCCATTGGGGCCCAGCAAGCCAACGCACTCGCCACTTTTTATTTGGATACTCACATCTTCAACCACAGTTCTTTTTTTAAAGGTTTTTTGAAGGTGTTGTGCAATAAGGGTATTGTGCATTTTTTACTCTGGGTTAATTACGATGGTTGTGTTTTGTTGTTGCTGGGGTTTGGTAAGTAATTTTTTTAATTCTGTATTATATTGTACATACGGAGCATAGAACTCATAACGGCCCTGTTTAACATGCACATTGCCTTGTAATATAATTAATTTTTGTAGCGGCAAATAGATCATTTCATCAGAAAAGGCGTTTATTTCCGGCTCATTAATTTTAGGGGTGGTGATGAAATGAGCTGGTTGATTTTTGGTGCCGTGCATAACTATTTTAGTAAATTGGTGCATTGCATCCCCTATGGAATAACCAGATGTAGCGTGCAGTTGCGTACTACCTTGTTGAAAACAAACATTATCTTTAAATACTCCATGTGATTGGATATGATCCCATTCTATGCTACCGGCGCTAAAATGTATAGGTTGTTGTTTATCTGTAGGCAGTGCCCAAGAGGTTGCAAGAAAAAATATGAAAAACATATAACGCATATCTAATCCTTAACCTGTATGCTCAGGATGATAAATTCCGTTAACTTTGCCAAGTTTAATAGAAGTTGAGTTAGAGAAATTGGCATTCATGCCCAGCGAGTGAATAATGTTATTGCCTTGGGTAAAAGTTACTTGCTCTTTAGTATAGGCAACTTGGGTTTTAGGATTATAAAGCAATTTTTCTGTTTGCAAGCAGGTCGGCAGCGACTGTTTATTAAGGTGCTTAATCTTTACATTTTGGCTGAGCTCGATGGCATCAAGGCCATTAATGGTTTTGGCAAAGCGCGCTTGAATTTGCCAAGTGGTATTTTCATTTTGGAGGCGTAATTTAGGTGAATAAATGATATTAAGTTTGTTGGAGATGTTTTTTACCAGAGGAGCATAAAATTGATGCGAAATAATGCCCTTGGTGTCATACTCAGACCAGTTAACATTGCTTAATAACGCATGAAAATTGATATTTTTTTCGTCAATGCTTATTTTTTGTAAATTACGAGTTTGGCTTAACAGAAGCCAAACAACGTTGAATAGACAAAAAATAATTAGTAGACTTTTTCTAAGGTTTGACATGGGTAATTGTTAAAATATTCGATTATATCTTGGGTCTTATGGTTGGCTTGAAAAAAGAATTCACAAACCTCGCGTACCGCTCCATGCCCACCTACGGCTTGCGTGCACATATCAACGATATTTTTAACCGCTTGAATGGCGTTTGCTGGCGCAAAACTTAACCCAACTTTTTTTAATAAGACTATGTCTTGGTAATCATCCCCCATGTAAGCAATTTCATGGTCGAGCATATTGAGCTGCTGTTTTAAATCTTCAAATGCCTCTAGTTTATGAATGCGGTTAGTGTATACGCGCTTTATACCCAGTTGCGCCATTCTATGGGCGACAATTTCTGAGCTGCTGCCAGTGATAACTGCAACCTCGTAACCGAGGTTCTGTAAAATTTTAATCCCGAAGCCATCTTGGATGTTAAAGCGGCGGCTTTCAGTTTTATCTTCATGAATATAAATGCCAGCATCAGTTAATACACCATCTAAATCTAAAACAAGACAGCGAATTTGTTGCGCTTTTTCAGTTAGATTATTCAATATTATCTCCTTAGTGGGCAAAACCTGCTTTGAGTAGGTCATGGATGTGTAGGACGCCAATTGGACAATTATTTTCAACTAGCACTAGGCTGGTAATACTTAAGTTTTGCATAATTTTTAGTGCGTCTACAGCACGAGTTTCGGCTGTAATTGTTTTTGGAGTCGGGTTCATTATATCACGAGTCTTGGTGCTGTAAATGTCAATTTGACTCATTAAACAACGTCTAATATCGCCGTCTGTAACTACTCCGGTGAGGAGATTATCTGCATTTACAACACAAGACATTCCTAATTTTTTGCAACTCACCTCAATTAAGCAATCGTGCAATGAGCTCGATTCATTAATCACGGGCATGTTATCGTCAAGGTGGGCTAATTGCATGGCGGGGATAAATTGCTTACCCAAACTGCCACCAGGGTGGTTTTGGGCAAAATCTTCTGCGCGAAAATTTTTCGCTTGTAACAAGGCAACTGCTAATGCATCGCCTAGGGCTAATGCTATGGTCGAAGTAGTGGTAGGGGCAAGGCCAAGAGGGCATGCTTCGATTGGTTTGCCATAACAAATAGCTGCGGTAGAAGCTTGCGCTAAAGGTGAAGTCTTTTCACTTGTGATGCTGATAATCGGAATATTTTGTTCTTGAATCGAGGGGAGTAAATTACATAACTCTGCTGTATAGCCAGAATGAGAAAGTGCGAGGACAACGTCACTTGCTTGCAATACCCCAAAATCACCATGACAAGCTTCAGTAGGATGCAGAAAAATTGCGGGTGTGCCGGTGCTAGATAGTGTCGCGGCAATTTTTTTTCCTATCAACCCTGATTTACCCAAGCCAGTGACAATAAGTTTTCCTTGGCAACTCAAAATAGTTTCACAAGCAGTCTGAAACGCTTCATCAATATTTTGACAAAGATTCTTTAGGGCTGTAGATTCGATTTCGAGAACATTTAATGCGATATTTATAAAATTCATATTTCATTCATCACGATGATTTGCTAGATTAAAATACTATTATTTCGATGATATCGCAAGTTTTATCTGAATATAAGGGTATTTAATGACCAAAAACATACTGGAAATAAAAAATCTCTCTCTCTCTTATGGGGGTAGAATGATTTTTTCTGATTTATCTCTAACGATACCGGCTGGTAAAATTATTGCTATTCTTGGGCCTAGCGGCTGTGGAAAAACCTCTTTTTTAAGAGTTATCAGCCGTTTGATTGCTGCTGACAGTGGTGCGGTGTTATACAATGGGCAAGACCTGCTAAGCATTTCTGAGTTTAAAATGCAAAAAGTTCGGCAGCAAATGGGTTTTATGTTTCAAAGTAACGCTTTGTTTACGGATATGAATGTCTTTGAGAATATAGCTTATCCGATAAGAGCGCATACTAAACTCCCTGAGGAGCTGATAAGAACAATAGTTCTTATTAAATTACATATGGTTGGTTTGCGTGGCGCCTATAATAAAATGCCGCATGAATTATCCGGGGGCATGGCGCGTCGAGTGTCACTGGCACGTTCCTTAGCCATAGATCCGCGTTTAATGCTGTATGATGAGCCATTTACTGGCCAAGATCCGATAAGCCTTAAGGTGTTATTACGCTTAATAAAATACATCAACTCCTGCTTAAATATGACATCGATAATAGTTTCGCATGATGTTGAAGAAGTGTGCAGAATTGCCGATTACGTCTACTTATTTGAGGCCGGCAAAATAATTGCGCAAGGAACACCAAATAGCTTATTACAATCAACAGAAAAAAAAGTTAACCAGTTTATGCACGGTCAATTAGAGGGTGAAATGCCTTTTCATTATCCAGCTAATTCATATTATGAGGATCTGTTAAATGCTAGTCTTGATGCGTAATTTAGGATTTTGGTTTTTAGACTATCTGGCCGCACTTGGCCGCGCGGCGTATTTTCTGTGTCAAGCCGTGCTTTGTTCACCGTTTTATCGAGGAATAGTCAAAGATATTTTAAAACAGTTATATGCTTTAGGCGTCCAATCGCTAGGAATTATTGCAGTTTCTGCGGTTTTTATTGGTTTAGTGCTCGCTTTACAAGGTTACCATACATTAGAAAAATTTGGGGCGCTTGGGCAGTTAGGACCGATGGTAGCGCTGAGTATACTGCGCGAAATGGGACCGGTTGTGGCTGCATTACTCTTTTCAGGGCGAGCTTGCTCGGCCTTAACTGCCGAAATCGGTTTATTAAAAGCATCAGATCAATTATCATCGATGAAAATGATGGGAATTGATCCCATGCGCCGGGTTATTTTGCCGCGGTTGTGGTCTGGTATTATCGGCTTGCCGTTATTAACTACTATTTTTAGTGCGGTCGCCATTTATGCCGGCTTTTGGTTCGCAACGCATCAGTTAATGCTCGATGAGGGTTCATTTTGGGCCAATACACAAAATGCAGTGCACTGGCAACTAGACATAAAAAATGGCATGATAAAAAGTATTGTTTTTGCCATATTACTTTTATGGGTGGCTTTGTATCAAGGCTTAAATTGTACACCAACCGCTAATGGAATTAGCCAGGCGACGACAAGAACGGTGGTGTTAGGTGCATTATGTGTTTTAGGATTTGATTTTATATTAACAGCATTAATGATTGGAGACTGGTAATGCCAAAAAAAAATCAGGAATGGATGTATGTGTCTGTGGGATTTTTTATTCTAAGTGCGGCATTATCTATTGTATTTTTACTCTTTCAAGTAAGCAGCAACAGTCCGCTAAAAAATGTTAAAACTTACGATGTATATGCAAACTTTAACGATATTGGTGGTTTAAGAGTCCACGCCCCGGTTACCATCTCTGGGGTAAAAGTAGGTGAGGTGGCGCGTATCGGTTTAAATCCAGAGATTCTTAATGCAAAAGTTACCCTGCGTTTAGCCAAAAGTCAAAGGATTCCTATCGATGATGTCAGTGCGCGTATTGTAACGGAAGGCCTCTTAGGAGCAAATTACATCAGTATAAATCCAGGCTTTGATGGTCAAGATGCGCAGCATGCTTTTTTACGGTCAGGAGATGTAATTGCTAAAACACAAGATGCGATGATCTTAGAGAACTTAATCGGTCAATTATTGTTTAATGCTCAAAAGTAAAAGGAGAAAATTGTGTTGTCAAACCTCAATAAATATTGTTTCGCTTTAGTTGTGTATTTTTCTATAGCTATTGCTTTTGCGGCGGAATCTCCATTACACATGTTGCAAACTATCAATGAAAATATTTTAATGGTACTAAATAAAAACCAATCACAATTAAAAAATAATCCCGGGATAATCGAATCGGCAATTAAACAATACTTTCTGCCGCATGTAGATACTACCGGTATGTCGCGTTCTGTGCTTGGTCGTCAAGCATGGATGAAAGCATCGTTACAGGAAAAGGCACAGTTTACCCATGAATTTACCCAGCTGGTATTAAGAACCTATGCCGGTCCTCTCACCAACTATGCTGGAGAAAAAGTAGATTTTTTACCATTAAAGCCATCTAGTAATCCAGCTTTCGTGCAGATAAATTCTGTAATTATTCGTCCAAACGGCCAACGTATTCCAGTTACTTATCACTTAGTGCAGAATGCGCAAAACGAATGGAAGGTATATGATTTAAGTGTCGAAGGGATAAGTTTACTCAATAGTTTTAGAAATCAATTTGGTCAGGCGCTGCAAAATGAGGAGTTAAGTCTCATTATTTCACGTCTGCATAAAAAAAATCTCTAAAACTTTGGTAATACATTATGAATCATGAATTTAAATTTGAGAAACTGGTCCTTGATTGTGTTGCGGAGAAATTGCAAACTGTTAAAAAATGGCTTGGCTTGCAAAAAGATAAAAACATCATATTAGATTTTACCAACATTAGCTATATTGATAGCGCTGGGGTGGCAATGCTGGTAGAATTAAAGCGATATGTGCATTTCGAGCTGAAAAAAAACCTTAACTTTAAAATATCAGATCAAGTTATGCAAATGGTAAAATTTTATGATTTGGATGGTTTACTCAATGAATAATGAACAAATTACAGCTATTTTAAAACAAATTCCTAATTTAACTACTCTTGAAGTAACAGGCGATGGCTATCATTTCCAGATAAAATTAGTTGGCGATGTATTTGCGGGTAAAAATACCCTAGCAAGACAACGCTACGTATATCAGTTTCTGAAAGACTATATTGCTGATGGTTCCCTTCACGCTGTAGAAATTAAAGCTCTAACTACGCAGGAGGTGTAATTATTTTTGATTATAAGAACAGAGAGACTAGTGTTGCCGAGAACTCTGATAAGATGCAAGAGTTGATTGAGAGTGCTATAAAAAAGTTACAAAATATAAACTGCATAACAAGTGATCAATATAGATATATTGCTGAAGAAGTAGCTAAATTAAATTCATTGAAGGCTGTAATAGTCCCTGAGCAGACTAAGCAATATTATATTGTCGCTGATAGAGCCGGCGGGGTTACCGAAAAAACCAGTTTAATTTCAAAAGAAGAACTAGAAAAAAAACTGATAGGCATAGAGTTAATAGCTGATATTTCTGATCTAGCGGAATTAGAAATTAAAGCAGATGCGATAATCAAGCATCCTAAAAAAGGTGTACAGACCGAGGTGCAGAGAGAGGCTTTTGGTTTGCAAATAGCAAGATTATTGGGTTTTACTGAAGTTGCAAGTAGCACTATGGTAAGTCATAATGGCGAGCCGTGTCTTTTCGTGTCTTTCGATACTATAGAGCTGTTGACCACAAAAATTGATAACTATGAGAGCAGTGAAGCCAATGTAAAACCAGATTCTGGGAAAAATATTGAAGATTTTGGAAAATACGTAGGTTTTTTTGCTTTGTGTAGTGATCCGGATTTTATCGGCAAAAAAGGACAAAATAAAGGCATAAGGAACAATCAATTATATATATTTGATCAAGTATTTATGTCTAATCAAAATTTATCCCTAGATAGAGCATTTAATCTGGTGCCAACCTTCATAATGTCAAAAGCCCCTGGATTTATCAAAAGACATTTTTTGGGCAGAAATAAGTCAGTTGTTAACGAATCTAAATTTGAAGAAAAAATAACAGGGGTCATAAACTTATTTACAAAACAAGATGAAATTAAGAAGATGTTTGATGAAGCAATTGCCAGTGAGAATAGTAATAGTGTATTAGTAGCAGATGCAAAAAAATGCAAAAAAATGTTTACTAAACGTTTGCGCGGCTATGAAAAACTTTTTCCGTTGTGCAAAGAAGGAAGTGAAAAAAAACCTATTAGAGCTATTTTGCATGATGAAGAAAAAATGAAGGTTCTAGTAAAAGTAATGCAAGTTACACAATTAATTAATAAAACCAAAGTCGGACCAGGCGGTCGCGCCATAATGTTCAATAATCCCGCAACTTATGTAAAATCATTTGAAATTACTGGTGATCAGGTAAAAATAGAGTTTACCAGAAATTCTGGACAGGCTTTGTCTGATAATAAAAAAAATATTTTAAGAATTTATGGATTTAGCGTTATAAATGATAAATCTATAACCATTCCAGTTGAACAATTAAAACAAATGGATTTCGAAGACCTAAGCCATCCAAATAATAAATTTAAACATCTACTTCAGCAACAGGGTCATCATAATGAAGAATCAACAAAAGATTATCCAGATACCCACCCCCATAATTAAACTGCCCGCTTTTGGCTGATATTAAGCAAAGCTTATCTCAATGTAGACATTTTTTATATCATTACCCATTATGCGTCTTAATCTATCATATTTATCCATGTTATTGGTTTTAGATCATAATTTGACACCTTAATTTTTTAATAATCGCCCCAAATACCGCGCTAACATGATGCTCTCATCCCGTTGATTTTTTTAAGGCAAAAATATTTTCGTTTTTTTAGTGTCTTATGTGTCTAAACTTCTGATTTAGATTTTTTTGACTTAATTCTGTTTTTAAGCCAAAAACTAAAAATATGTTATTATTAGATATAATGGATATATATTAAATAGGTGCAATAATGTCTTCAAATACTAATCAAACAAGTAGTTTTCAACGAGTTATAGAAGGAATGTATGACTTTTTGATTGCAAATAACTTAGTAACAGTGCTTCCAGAAATTCAAAATTCTGATTCTTTAACCGCTAGACAACAGAACAAAGCATTAAACCCTACTAGTGATATTGCAAGTTGGATCAGAGAGAATAATTTTGACAGTTTAATAAAGAGCCAACAAATAGAAGATAGTATAAAAGGCGAGTTAAATAATCTTTATGATATAGCAAAAGAACTATCAGAATCACAAGATTCTTTACAAAAAGAGAAACTAGAAATGTATCTACATATGATGGATTCTGAAGGGTATAAAAATATCAGTACCTTATATAATTCAGCTAACACTGAACTTAATAGTTTTGCAAAGAAAAATGGTATTGAATCTTTGCAAAATAATACAAATGCTAGACAAGTTGACGCAATAAGTCTATTCTCCAAAATAAAAAATGATAAAGAAGAATTTAAGGGCTTATTGAAAAGTTTGCAGGATTTAAAAAAAACATATATTGAAAGTGACCTTATTCAAAAACAACAAAAAAATGTAGCAAAAGTTAATGTAGCAAAAGTTTTGGAAGAAATATTATTGAATAAAGATCCAGAACAAATTGATTCGTTACGTACTAAACTTGACAATGTTAAGCAAGAAAATCCTCAATGGGCGGATGGTAGGTTTACCAAAAAGTTACTAGAAAAAAATAATGAGATAGTTGATTTTATAAATGATGCTATAAAAGAATACAATAACATCAGACAACCTGATCCCGATGAATTTAAGTTGCCCCCAATTTATAAA
>Ga0214917_10007216_pt1 | contig 11317 bp, 12 predicted proteins | sample LL_1208_BB_MetaG_FD_177983 | JGI IMG/M metagenome (GOLD analysis project Ga0214917, IMG submission 177983) | Freshwater microbial communities from Lake Lanier, Atlanta, Georgia, United States - LL_1208_BB | ecosystem: Environmental > Aquatic > Freshwater > Lake | place: USA: Georgia | collected...
GCCTGGCTACATAGAAGAGAAGACGTTCGTTGCCCATGATGGTGAGCGGGTGACCATTGTGTTGTTTGCTGACCGAGAATCGCACGACGCATGGCGAGACCATGACCGACATCGTGAGGCACAAGCAGTGGGCAAAGCGAAGCTGTATGCGGAGTACCGCTTATACAGCGCAGAAATTGACTATCACCGAGATTTCTCTAGCGATGCTCTTCGCTGAAACGGAGACAACCGAACTCGCACCGGGCGCGATGCTCTTGCGCGGAGCCGTTGGGGGTGATGACGTAGGTCTCCTTGCCGAGATACCACGTCTTGCCGGAGTTTCACCGTTTCGCCGCGTCTTCACGCCGAGCGGCAAACCTATGTCGGTCGAGATCACGAGTTGTGGTGCCGTGGGCTGGTCATCAGACCGCCGCGGTTACCGCTATGAACCGAAGGATCCAGTCACGGGAGATACGTGGCCAGAGATGCCAGCACTATTCAGAGAACTCGCGAGCAGGGCTGCCGCTCGTGCCGGATATGCAAACTATGTGCCGGATACCTGCCTCATCAACAAGTACTCAGTTGGCAGCAAGATGGGTATGCACCAAGACCGAGACGAACAAGATTTCTCGCAACCAATCGTCTCTGTGTCACTCGGATTACCGATCACCTTCAGGATTGGTGGCGCGACTCGCAGCGGTAAGACGGCAAAAGTACAACTCGTCCACGGCGATGTAGTCGTATTTGGTGGCCCGGCACGACTCGCATTTCATGGCGTTGGCACGCTTCGCAAGGGCGAGCACCCGCTGACAGGCGAGGCTCGCTATAACCTCACGTTCCGCGTCGCGTGCTGAGTCGAGAGTTCGTCTGCTTCATCCAAACCGTGGGTTTGTTCGACTGACTTTCGCAACCTTCGTTCCTGAAGATAATCGAGCATCACCACACCCATCAGGGGCATCAGAGGAATGTTTTGTCGGAATGAATTGAAGTCGGTGTTCGTGACGATGCTGACGTAGATGGTGAATGCGAGCAGAGTGAACTTATGTCGATTGCTCAGGCGGTGATTGACGATTAGGCAAACGATGGTAAACCCGAGTGGGATAAGAACGGTGTCGCTGAAGACCAATCGAAGCAGGAGCAATTCTGAAACTGAAAGCCTGACGAAAGCCTCCGCCGCGGTAAGGAACTGGAGGCCGGCGAAATTTGAGGCAGTTTGAACGGTTTCTGTGATTCCGAAGTTCCCATTGAAAGGCGTCTGGAGCCTGCGAAAGATGTCGTAGCCCTGGATCCCGTTGAATCGCCATGAAAACATGAGATAACCGAGAGTCACGCCACCAATGATGAGCACGGGAGCCTCTGCAAAGCCGACACGTCGCTCTCGTGTGAGCCAGGTCCACGTTGCCAGCGCGATCTCGGCTACGAGGAGTGCGGCGGCAAGGTGAGAGCGGAGCAAGAAGATCAACGCAAGGAAGATCATCTTGCTGCGAATCTTTCTGTCGGTCGCATACCGGTAAACGAAGAGCATCATCATCGTTTCTCTTAACGCAACCAGGGAGAAGAATGTGCCGATCAAACCACAACCCGTGAGGTAGAGAACGACGATTTGGCTCTTCAGACTCTCGGCTCGATACCTTTCGAGAAGCTCGCGCGAAAGTGCGAGAAGGCAGAGTAGTGAGATTGTCTTTAGTGCGAGCGCGAAATGTATGCCCGCAAAGGCCAGCGGCGCAGCTGCTGCTGGGTAAGGAATCTTCGAGAATTCCGTCCACCAGAAGAGAGATGACGACTCGCCATCTGCCCAGTTCCAAGTGGTCAGGATTCGAACGATGGCCGCATACTGAATCTGGTCATTGGAGTAGAACCCAAGTTGGGCCACGGGTTCGTATCGCCACATGATGCCGATCACACCTACAGCCCAGACGAGCACTTGAAGTTGGAGGAGCCGCGCCTCGCGGCGCACCAAGAGCAGCAGTGCTCCAGCAATAGCAAGTGTTTGGATGAGGTACAGCAGTTTCGATTCGAACATTGTTCACCGGTCTGCGACGCAGTATTCCAAAAAAGCAGTCACGTTCACTCTGGCTCTATGTTACGAGTCCACGTCGGCGCACGAATCGAGCGAGGATTCCTAAGTGGAAGCCGCACGTCTTTCCCAGATCCATCACGAGACCAACGAAAAGCAGTGAGATGAATCGAAGTGGTGAGCCCAAGAAGAATGAGATACCTCTGCTCTTTCGTGAGGCAATCGCAAGTCGAGCCGCGAGGTAGAAGCCAAGACCGGCTGTCGGTACCCACGATGGGAGTGCACCTGCGAGAGTCGAGACAAGGATGGCGAGCCCAACGAGCGATGCCATCACATAGACGTACGGCACCAACGTGTCATCCCTGCCCACTGAGGGTCGCGCATATCGAAGCGACTTGAGGAAGACCCCTCGAAGGTCTGTAGCAAAGTTGACCCCCCGATACTCAACGACCACCTCTCGATTGATCAATCGCTGCAATCCCACACGCTTTGACGCACGCGCCCACTCGGCGTCGTAGCCAGCACGCAAGTCTTTGAAAAGCCCGATGCGATCGAACACACGGCGTCGAACGATGCTTCCTGGAATTACTGGTCGCGCCGACAAGTACCCGTAGGTATGAGCAATTGCCGCCTTGTCGACGAGTGTCGTGCCGCTCGTGCGACACACACCTGACACCCAGTCGGCACCACTTGTTTCCAGAGCAGCGGACTGGCGTTGCAACCAGTCTTTGGGGAAGCTGAGCCCGCAGTCCATGAAGGCGAAGAGCGAGCTCTGCGATGCTTTCACTCCGGCGGACTTTGACCCGCCCGGAGTTCTTGTCGATGCATCGAGATTTCGGAATGTGATGTTGCTGTCTCTAGCAGCAATCCACTCGTCGACGAGATGCGAGCTTCCGTCGGCGCCGCCCGAGTTGACGAGAATCACCTCGTGTGGAACGAGAGTCTGTTCAGTGAGCCGTTGTAGCAAGTAGGGCAGGTTGTCGCGTTCGTTGTAATACGGCACGACGACCGTGATCTGCTCGCGCGGATCAGCCACGTTCAGTCAGCGAGAAATCGCTTGAACCAGGCGATCGTGCGGTCGATACCGTCGCTGAAGTTCGTGGAGGGCTTCCACCCGAAGTCTCTCTGCACCACGTCATAGTCCATGTATTGCACGGTGATTTCGCCGGTGGTACGAGCTGATCGCATCTGCTCTTGGATCACCTTGAGAGCGGAGGGGTTGTCGCACTTGGTGAAGACGAGTTCGACGACTTCTCGCACGGTTCGCGGTTCGTTCGTGCCGGCGTTGTACGCCTTGCCGCGGAACTTGGCTGGCTCATGGCTCAGCGCCTCGGCGATTCGGGCGTACAACGACACCACGTCACCTGAATAGATGAAGTCACGAACATGTGAGCCGTCACCGCGCGGCACAAAGGTGCCTTTACCAATGGCGGCACGAACCGAATCCGGAATCAGTGCGCTGAAATTGAGTTGCCCCGGGCCGTAGATGTTGCAGAACCGCGTGACCACGACCGGCAACTGGTATACGTCGCTCGCGTAGCTGTGCGCAATCATGTCTGCACAAGCCTTTGAAGTGTCGTAGGGATACTGCGGTTTAAGCGGGTAATGCTCGCGATAGGGCATCTCGGCCGCTGGATACTCGCCGTAGGCCTTGTCAGTGGAAGCAATGACCGCCGCTCGCAAACCCTTGGCGTGCGTGCGCAGCGCTTCGAGCAAGGTGTATGTGCCACGAACATTGGTCTCGAACGTGGTGTACGGGCTCTTCAGGCCGACACCAATTTCCACTTGTGCCGCCAAGTGGAAGCAAAACTCGAAGTCACCCTCAGCCATCACTCGTTCCAGGAAGGATCGATCGCAAAGATCGCCCCGTACGGTTCGCATCTTGGAGTCGAGACCTTCGAAATGGAGGTACGAGCGCCGTTCAATGTTGCGTTCGAGCCCCGTCACCTCCGCACCTTCGTTGACGAAGAAATGAGTGAGGTTTCCGCCGATGAAGCCATTTGCTCCGGTGATGAGAATTCTCTTGCCTCGCCAGAATGACATCGCCGTTCAGCCTACGGATGCCCAACTTGCAAGGGACGTTTCTGCTTCTTCGAGTTCGGACCTCGTATTCACCGTGACGTGCAGGCCGCGATGAGCGAATGCGTTCAATGACTTTGAAGTGACGAGATCTTGGATTGCTGCCTCAAAAGAGTCGGCGTTGCACACGGTGTCGAGGGCGGTTCGGGAGAGCACGAAATATCCGATGTTGATCCATCGGTCAAGTACCGGCTTTTCTTCGTATCTCACCACGCGAGACGAGTCATCCAGCGAGAACAATCCGAAACTCGAACGCAAGGGCCACACGGTCACCGTCGCAGGCAGGCGGGACTGACGGTGTGATTCCAGAAGTTGCGCGAAGTTGACGTCAGAAAGCGTGTCGCCGTAAAGCACGAGCACGTCATCGGCTGAGCCCCGATCGAGCTGCCGGATTCGCTTGGCAATGTCTTGGTCGCCGGTATCGACGACCTGAACGTTTGAGCCGCGAAAGTGATCAACCAACATTTCGGCCTTGTATCCGGCGGCGAGCGTGATGTCGCTTACGCCCTGCGCAACCAGATGATCGACGATGAAGTCAATGATCGGTCGTCCGCGTACCTGGATAAGCGGCTTCGGAACGTCATGGGTGAGGGGCCGCAGTCGAATGCCTTTGCCACCGCACAACACGATTGCCCGCGGGAGTGATGCTGAGGGTGTCATTGCGGTGCCGTCATCTCGGTGTCGTGAGTCCGCGAAGCGACGCTAGTTGGGAGAGGAGCGGATGCTGATCTGACGCACTTCGGAGACGTTCGAATGTTCACGGCAGGATCAGATCCCAGTCTCCCCGAGTCTTGGAGATCGTCGAGCGTGGTGAGTCGAGCGACCACAAGTCGACTCTCGGGATAGAGAGCTTCTGCGACGGCTCGGTGAATGTGCCGACATTGCTGCATGCAGCCGCAGACAGACCAGTTGCAGCAACCACGTTGCGCACGCGATTCGTGAAGTCGCCGTGAGGATACGAGAGTGTGTCAACCGTGCGTCCAGTCAACTGTTCGAGCCAGTCGCGCGAGACCAAGAGGTCACGGCGTAGCGCGTCATCATCGAGGTCGGAGAACTTGGTATGGGATGCGCCGTGCAAACCCAGTGTTGCGACAGGAAACGTCGAGAGTTCCCGAACATCTTCGAGCGAGAGGTAGCGAGCGTCACCGCTCTCCGCATACGACTTGGTGACGAATACATGGAAGGGGATTCCGTGAGATGCAAGGACGGGTGCCGCCAGTCGAAGAGTCGAGCTGTAGCCATCGTCGAACGTGACGGCAATACCCGGAGTTGGTGCAGCCGAAAACGCGACGAACCGGTGGCCCTGCTCGCTGGCCCATGCCGCAAGTGCGGAAACCGCGCGAGAAAATGAGTAGAGCGGTATCGAGTAGATGTCGTCTGTTCGGCCGTGCTCATTCACGTCGTGGTACATCAGCACACGCGTGCCAAGAGAAGGAGCATCAAGATTTCGCAGAGCGCCGTTCAACATCGCAACGGCGCGGGCAACGGCGAACTTGCTTCGATTCATCCGTCTGCTCGCAGCAGAGTGAAACTTCGTTGAGTCAGGCCGAGAGGCGCAATGACATCAGTTTACTGATGACTGGTTTTGCAAGACGTGGGGCTGCCGCCTCGAAGTCGCCAGTGTATGAAAGCTCTCTCCCGCCGGCACCGTGCTTGAAGTCAAACACCCCTTTGTTGTTCACGCGGTCAACGCCACCAAAGTCGTACGTTGTGACACCACGCGAAGCAAGAATCGTGAGAAGCGCATCAAGAGCAACGTTCGACGCGTAGAGCTTTCGTCCGTCTCTCGAAGTTGCGGCGAGAAAGTCGAATGCATTGGCCCCGACCACGACTGCGGCACGGACCGAATGGATGGTTCCGGTGGCGTCTTGCGCCCTCACCATGACGAGCCTCTCGCCAAAGGCTTCGAGAAGGTGCCGGATGGCTCCGCTGTCGCTGCGCCATTCGGCGTGGAATGCCTCTTTTATGTCCTCAACGTCCCCGTGCATGCTCGCCACGAGAACTGAGTCGGGAGTATCCCATGCGGTGGCAGTGATACCGCGCTGCACGCCACGGCGAAGATTTCGCGACCAGTTGCCGCTGTACGAATCACTCACAGGCTGAGAGGTCAGATTGAGCGACCTCACGAGAGTCGAAGTGCCACCGAGTGAGGTGGAGCAGGCGCTCCAGCCTGCGAGTTTGAACGACTCGACTCGACTCTGATCGAGCGAGTGATGGTCGGCGAGTCGCAGATAGACGACTGCACCGCCAACAAAACGTTTTACATCCCCAGCAAGTTCACGGAGCTGTTCCGTCGAGACGCAACCAAGCGGTGCACCAGGTGCCCAGGCAATTCGCGCCGGTCCGACAGGTTTGACGAGTATCTGAACGGCCGCCGCACCTTCGCTCGTGAGGAGTCGTATCGACTGCCAGCCGAACGATTGCCGAAACCTAGCCCACGCAGAAAGTTGGAATGGCGTGGTGGCACCTAGGCGCACGACTATGTCATCCCATTCCTGTTCGGTGCCGTGGAACAACTGCCAAGTCATGAGAGAAAGTTCACCAAGTGGACCGTGCGGAGCCGCGACGAAGGAGCAAGAGTGGATCGCTGGGGAAGTGCGGGCCATGCGATTGCTTCACCAAGACGTTTGCGCCGAACCAGATTGACGAACGCCGCGATGTCTCCTGTGTCGCCGAAGTATGGAAATCCTTGTGGCGACACGCCGGGAACGAGCTTTGGTGTCGGAGTCTCTACCCCCAGTCGTTGTGCGGCCGCGAGGCACCGCGCGAAGAGTTCGCGACGGCGCTTCACTTCTGCTGCGTGGTCAACTCGAGAGATGAGTTCAAGACTCGTTCGGTGGATGGCACGGTGTGCAGGAAGTTCCCACTCTTCGGTCGGACGGTCATCAACGGGTGGTCTGCCTTGCAAGCGTCGAAGCGAGCGAACTGCCTGCCGCCCGAGACCCATCAACGACACGGGCGACAGTCGGTCAAGTCGCTGTGCAGTATGCCGAAGTTTGAACCCGAGAGGCAGAGCGTGATCGCGTGGTGGAAGGGGCTCGTGCAGCGCGGTCGTGTCGAGATCGGCTCCCGCACGCCATTCGAGGGATGCGCCATCGGGAACACGGATTGTTTTGCGGATGCTCGTGATGCTCACTTCAGTTCGCGTACCGAGAAGTACTCCATGTTCATCACGACTGAGCCAACCATGGGCATTGTCTTCGATGATGGCGATATCTGGAGATGGAAGAGCACCGCGTATTCTCGCGAGATCAGCTGGGAATCCGAAGTAGTTGACGGCGATGATGGCGTCAACATCAGGCAACGAGACGTTGGAGGAAATCTGCAAGTCGTTGCCAATCGAGTAAAAGTGGGCTTCGGCGCCGACGGCACTGAGCGAAGCCAGAACATCTCGACAGATGAAGTCTGGTACCAACACCGAGTTGCCGCGGCCCACTCGCACGAGAGCGAGTGCCGTAACTAGGGCGTGTCTGGCGTAGGCGTAGTACAGGCGATGTTCGGTCACGTTTGCCTCGAAGATGCTCCTCGTCGCAGCAGGTCAAGGAACAGCACTGCGAGACCGGCGTAGGTGCGCGGGAAGAGCGGCGCGAGCCTCAGGGCTCGAGCAAATTCGCCGCGAGCGTTCTTGTAGTCACCTGCTTTGTGATACGCGCGCGCGGCGCCGTAATGCGATTTTCCGAATCGACGACGTTTGGCAGAGGGGGTGAAATCACCATTTGCAAGATGGCTTGCCACGACAGCCATCTCGGCCGCACTGTTGCGAGCTATTGACGAGCTGGCACTCGCCGCGTGTATGCGGAACGTCCCCAAGACCTCATCGATGAGCGAGATCTTGCATCCGCTGTTGGACAGGCGCAACCAGAGGTCGTAGTCCTCTGCAGTGATGAAATCGAGACGTTCCGAGAAACCGTCGACTTGTTGGAACACCCGAGTTCGCCCCACGACCGCCGATGTGGAGAGGCAATTTCCGCCGAGGAGCATCTCTCGGTAGGTCGTTCGGTGTTGTGGGCCGTAGCGGACGACCCTGCTGGACGTCTCAGACCTCCATTCCTCGGCGTGACAGACGACATCAGCACCCTCGTCAAGGCGTGACACACACGTGCTGAGTTTCTTGGGGTTCCACCAGTCGTCGGAGTCGAGAAATGCGACATACTCGGCGTTTGAACCGAGAAGGGCTCGATTGCGAGATGCGGCGATGACGCCGTGGTTGGCAAAGTCGACGATGCGGATTCGAGGGTCGGCAAATTCGGCTACTACGTCTCGAGTGTGATCGGTGGACATGTTGTTGACCACCGTGATTTTCCAATTCGTGAAGTCTTGGTCGAAAACCGACTGCAGCGCCTCACGCAAGAAGTCGGCTTGGTTGTAGGTAGGAATGATGACTTCGACCCTTGCCGCAGTGTCGCTCATGACGGAGTCACGCCGAACTCACGCTGCGCATATCGAAGAAGATCGCGAATCTCTTCATCGAGGTGCTGGGGAATTGAGATGCCGGCACTGAGCAGCTTGGAAGGACGAAGCACGAACGTAGGTGGGTGGATGGAACCAGTCTCTGGCGCAGAGATGACTGCACCGATCCCGAGTTCCTCTCTTGCATGACGTTGCACTAACTCGGCGATATTGATGAGTCGCATGGTATGACCTGACGCGAGAAGACATGTGCCGCCTACGTCTGCAACAGTGGTCATGATTTGGAAGAGCACGTCGACGACGTCTCGCAGAGCCATCATGTCGCGAGAAACCCGACCGTCAGACCGTAAGACAATCTTCCCGGACTGCACGACTTGTCGGCACAAGTCGTGCACCAGCAGGTTCCACGTCTCGTCGCGTGAGATTGTTGGCACTCCGAACGAGTTGGTCAACCGTACGACCGTCACCTGGCATTGACCTGAAGAGTCGAGCTCGAAGATGCCCCGTTCAATGCGTTGTCGCGACCGACCATATGCGGTGTTTGGTGCGGTTGGCGTGAGGTCGTCGACGTGTCCTACGAGTGACTCTCCATATACATGGATGGAGGAGATATAGATGAGACGAGAAACGCCAGCAGCAAAGGCGTCGCGAACGAAGTCGAGCGTTGTTTTTTCTTCATCCGCCAACTGCGCATCGGTGGGTGGTTCCGCAGTGGAGAATCCGCGAGTGGCGAGGTGTACGACACAATCCACGTTTTGGAGCGCATCTTGTCGCGTCTTACTCTCTTCCAGGTCGCCAGATAACACCTCGCAGCTGTCTGCCCACTGCGGGAGTGCTCGCCGCGATCGTACGAGTGCACGTGTCGCAATGGTGTCTTGTGTAGAGAGATACGAGAGGAGTCGGCCACCGACATGGCCCGTTGCCCCCGTGAGTAGCACCCGTTGGCGCGCTGGCACTCAGGCTCCCTGAATGCGCGGCATTCGAGTGTCGGAGAACTCACGCTTGTCGGCCTCGTTGGGGTCGTGCGGGAGACTCGAACAGCTGCCGATCAGCGCCGTACTAATCCCAGGATTTTCGAAGGCGTACCACACCATCGGTGGAATCGTCAGCAAACAGTAGTTATCTTCTCCGATCGTTACATCACCTCGCCGACCATTCGTCGTGCTGCCAGCTCGATCATCGAATAGCACGAAGTGCACGGATCCGATCGGTACAGCCAACTGAGAAGTTGCCATGCGGTGGCGGCGCCAGGCTTTCTCTTGACGAGGCTGAATCTTGGAGAAATACACCTCTCCGAACTGAGTGAACACATCGTCAGTGCACTTCAGCATGTGCAGCACGTCGCCTCGTGGGTCGGCAATGATTCGACGTGGGCTGACGTGAACGCCTTCAAGCATCAAGCGAGGTATGCCTTAATGTCGTCGCGGGTGAGGTCGACCGCGCGGGCGCCGTCGCGGAGTTTGTTGTACCACGAACTTGTCCGGCTCATCGTCTCGGCAAAGTTCCACCGTGTCGCCCACGAGAGACGAGCTTGGGCCTTTGCGCTGTTCAGCTGCAACAACTGCGACTCGTGCATCGTGCTGGAATCTTTGCCAACTTTCACTGCATCTGGTCGTCCCCAACTTGAAGCGATGACCCCAGCAACTTCGTGCACTTCGTGTATGGCAGTTTCAGGCGGACCGAAATTCCACGAACTCCCGGGCTCGGCCGAGCCGTCCTCGAGAGCGACCGCAAGGCGAACGTAACCAGAGAGGGGTTCGAGCACGTGCTGCCACGGACGCGTTGCGTGGGGATTGCGTATCTCGATGTTGTCTCCGCGCTCGAGAGCACGTATGCAGTCGGGGATTAAACGATCTGGCGACCAGTCGCCGCCTCCAATCACGTTGCCTGCGCGAGCACTGGCAACACGAGTTGCACCCGGCCGATTGAATTTTGATGCACAGTATCCGGCGAAGACAAGTTCCGCTCCTGCTTTCGACTGGCTGTACGGGTCGATGCCCCCCAGCTCGTCGGTTTCCACGTAACCGTGCTTCTGCTCCTTGTTCTTGTAGCACTTGTCCGACGTGACGAAGACATGCGTCTGGACTGAAGGTGTGCGGCTCACGCATTCCAGAACGTTCGCTGAACCGAGCACATTGGTAGAGAACGTGGTATGCGGATCCAGATACGACTTGCGGACGAAAGCCTGGGCCGCGAGATGGAACACCACTTCAGGCTTCGCTCTGCGGAATTCTGATTCCAGTTGTGAGAGGTCTCGGATATCGCATTCTCGGCTGTCAATCTCTTCTGACAGGCCGAGAAGCGTGAAGTGTGATGGCGAAGTCTCTGGCGGCAAAGCAACGCCGGTCACTTTGGCCCCGGCTTGTGTGAGCAGAAGCGCAAGCCACGACCCTTTAAAGCCGGTGTGGCCGGTGATCATCACTCGACGGCCGGCGAACGTGTTGAGGTCTTGCGCTAGTGACGCCATGGTGCCTCATTCTTGCGGTCGAGCTCGTTGAGCAGCTCCCAGTCCCTGTAGGTATCCATACATTGCCAGAAGCCCTCGTGGGTGTACGCGGCAAGTTGGCGTTCGCGCACCATCTGTCGCATCGGATCCGCTTCGAGCACGAGGTCTTCACGCTCGCTCAGATAATTGAACAGCGTCGGTCGACAGACGAAGTAGCCACCCGAGATGAGGCCGGCAGATGCCTGTGGCTTTTCGTTGAACGAGGTCGCGATACCTGATGCGTCGACCTCGACTTCACCGAAGCGGCTGGGGGGACGCACCGCAGTGAGGGTCATAGCCGCGCTGTGCGCGCGGTGAAACCCGAGCGCCTTGTCAATCGGAACATC
>Ga0214917_10007217_pt1 | contig 11316 bp, 7 predicted proteins | sample LL_1208_BB_MetaG_FD_177983 | JGI IMG/M metagenome (GOLD analysis project Ga0214917, IMG submission 177983) | Freshwater microbial communities from Lake Lanier, Atlanta, Georgia, United States - LL_1208_BB | ecosystem: Environmental > Aquatic > Freshwater > Lake | place: USA: Georgia | collected...
TGCAGGAGGCATTTGTACAGGTCTGGGAATACCGCCAAAAAAATTGGGAAAAATTGTTGGTGTAGTGAAGGCGTATACCACCCGGGTAGGTGGTGGACCCTTCCCAACTGAACTATTCGATGATATGGGCGAGTATATCCGAAAAGCTGGCGCAGAGTTTGGAACAACCACTGGTCGTCCCAGGAGATGCGGTTGGCTCGACATTCCTCTTCTCCGATACAGTAACTGCTTGAACGATTACACTTCGGCTAATTTGACAAAGCTTGATGTTCTAACAGGTCTCGACACTTTACAAGTCTGTGTGGAATACGAAGGTGTTGATCTCGGTTCATTCCCAGCAACCCTGGATGAACTTAGCAAGGTTCAACCCAAATATGTTGACCTACCCGGATGGAAGGAAGATATCAGTAAAGCCAAAGTTTTTGCAGATCTTCCAATCAACGCCCAAAAGTACGTTGAGTTCATTGAACAACAATCAGGGATTCGAATCGAGTGGATCGGTGTAGGACCTGGCCGAGAAGACATGATTCATAGACCCGTTGAGTAATAGGTGGAAGGCATACGTCAATTGTGTGATAGATTAACCCGACGTTTGCATGTGGTCAGAGTCACTGTAGTCACAAAAAAATATTTCCCTATCCACTATCTAATTGATGTCATAAACTGTTTGATAATTTGAGCTACTACGTCGGGTTTCTCTTCCTGTGGCCACGCGCCTACTTCCGGGATACTTGTGATCTGGACATGGTCGCCCATAAGTGATTTCAGTTCTGCATACTCGTTTGTCGATTCGCGACAACGATCGTATTCCCCTTCAACGATTAGGCAGGGAATGTTAGTTGGGACAGACACGTTGACTTCGCTCGTTGGTCGTTGGAGGTACCCTAGCATACAGTCCTCCCATCCAGGCACTTCGACAGATCGAGCATAGGTCCCAAGAACGTTTTCTGGAATACTCGGGCAATGCCATCCTCGATGAGGAATAACTTGAAGGATCTCAGAACGAGCCATAGATACTATTAAAGCCCTTCCCACTGATGCTGACGCTACCGATTTCAAAATCGTTGGGACACCGTTACCTGTATTGATCCCATACGGACTAATCAGAACAAGGCCGCGGACACGATCTGGGAACTGCTGCATGTACAAGAGAGCTAGTCGAGCTCCAGCGCCTCCGCATGTGACGATGACGACCCGTTTATCACCCGCAAGGTCATTGATGAGAGAAACATCAAATTCCTCCGTTTGAATAGAGTCTGAGAAATGTAAAACTTTCGATAAATCTTCCCCGTGAGGGGTTGCATCCTCTGAGAAGTCAACAATAGGATTTTGGTCCGGAAAAGTCATTCCATGAGCCACGCGATCGAATGCGAGTAAACCACTAGTTTTATCGCTGGCCAATGAAGACATTACTTGCTGCCACGTAAACGCTCCCGACCCAAACTGATGAAGGAACACAATCACATCTTTATCGTCCACTTTCTGTACCTGAGTGGTTTCAATCGAATGAACATGCAAAACTTTCTTCTCAGCCTTGTAACCGGTAGTTTCCGGAATAATATCGGTGAATGTTGATATCAAGTATTCGTCCAGAGGTAAAATATTTTTTCTCAAATCGAGTGGATTCAATTGAGGTGTTGTTGGTGGACGTTGTACGGGGACATCAACAGGAGGTTGATCTGCGCGAGATAGCAGAGGCAGTAACAAGGATCTTCGAGTGTTTCGCTGAAACGGATTTCGTCTCAAAGATGTTATTCTAAACTCGGCGTTATGAACCCATAGTTTGCGCTGACGTCTTCGATCCGGTGACCAAAACGCTGAAGCAAATTCAGCGGAAATTATTAGAACTGTGATGAAAAAAACAGACCATGTGAATGTCAAATTATACGCGAAAAACACTCCCAAAGATGAAATTGATACCATGGCAAAGTCGGGCCAAATCCCCGAAGAACGACGAAATGTGTATATGAGGTTGATAAGGGCGATCCGGACAAGACATAAAAAGTCGAGAACGGGAGTCATTGGCTCGAATGAGTCGTTTGACACACACAATGGCGAATAAGACGACAAGAGAAGGAAATCAAACATGGTTGCAATTCGGCACAGATTCTGACAAACTAAATCCGAAAACAAGATGAGTGTGAACCACATGCATGATGTGCTTGCACTGGAAGGTACCACGTCGTCACTCATCAGACTGGGAGGAAAAGAGAGATGGGCACAAATCGATGAAACACGTAAATTATATCAATAAACTATTCCATTGTACGTACATGGGACGATGGGGGAATCAGGGTACGCGTTGGGTTGGAATTTCAATGACACCGAGTTGACACAATGTCTCTCATTAGGGTCTGGGTTCTTGAATCCTTCGCCTCGGAACATATGTCCAAGGTGGGAGCAACATGCAGAGCAAATAATTTCAGTACGATTTGATCCGTCCGTTTCTGGACGCTCAGCAACAGCGTTGGGAATATTTGTCCAGAAACCCGGCCATCCACATCCACAGTCGAATTTCATCTCACTTGTGTATAGAGGGGAATCACAAGCGGCACAAAGATATTTCCCGTTTGGGACGAAATGATCGTCAAAACCACCTCTCGATACAGTGATGCCACGAGGCTCGGTTCGAGCCTCTCGAAGTACTTCAAACTGTACTTTGGAGAGACGTTTTTTGAATTCCGAATCACCAACATTAAGATGATTCGACGGGGTGAGGGTTGTTGCAGAACGAGCAGAACGGGTAGCAGAAGACATGAATGAACGGAAGAAACTCATGCACTAGGGAGGGATACAAGTCGCGGAGGAAACGTTCCGGAACCGATAGAGTAAATCTATTCTACGTAGGATTTGGTGGGGGTTGGGAGGAAGATTCTAAGAGTGGGAGAATATGGATGTTGGAAACACGATTGGCATTAATTTCGCTCCAGCTGAACTTTGGACGATCTCCTGATGGTCGGCGGCCCGGGCCACCTCGGACTTTCCGAGTCATCTTATTCGATATCAGCTGACTAGTGTTAGTTGTAAGCAGGTGCTGAGACTGAGACTGGGTAATTCGGTGAATTTCCGATATATGTGGTAGACGCACACGAGTCCAAAAGGATTTGATCTCTTCGTCTGCTTCCATACTTTCAGTTTCCGGTTCAAATCTCTTCATCAAAACAATCCCACGATCAGTTGAACAATTCGAACAACGGTCAGTTGAATACAAACTGCATTTAGGCAATTTTTGTGAAACGGCCGTGGCTCCATCCGCCGTGAGGGGTCGTAGAGATTGTTGATTCTCACATTTGATCAATCTGTCAATGTCCGATTGACGGATCGCGCGAACCAACTTTTCCGATAGTAAATATGTTATATCCTCGCTAATAGTCTTGTAACACTCGAGTAAATCACTATCAACGACGAGAGAAGTTCGCGTTTGGAGAATGGAGAGAAGATCGCCCCTGCTACGGATCGGGTATGAAGGTTTGAACCTGTACTTCCCAGACACAGAATCGTAATGAATTTTCGGGTTTCTACGAAGCCTGTCTAGGATAGGTTGTCTGGAAATGATTTTCTCTCGTGTGCCTTGCTCAATTTGAAGCTCCGAAAATTCAGTATCTGGATGGCTTCTAAGGATCTCGAGGACGCTTTTGATCACCGACTCAGCGAGTCTCTCGGATTTGCTCAACATCCTCCGAAATTTTTTTTTTCATCATTAAACAATCCCTCACGAATATTAGATATGGTTTACATTATAAAGAATGATTCCATGCTTCCGATTAACGAAGTTGAGAAAGAGTACTAAGCGTCGAAACGCGTTTAAAGAGATTGTGATTCTGGTTTATTCTCCTGTGATTACTTACAAAAGTCATTAACCAGTGTTTGTCGGAATTCGCTATCCGGACATACCACCCTCAAATGCATGATTGAGAACATTCTCACTCTCATTTGTTCGAGAGAGTCATATTCTGGCAAGACCATGAACCTGAAACACGTCTGGGCGCGGGGGAGAGCGAATTCTCCATCGGACACGCGGCCGCCTGCGTAAACGGTGAGCTGGCCGAACTCAGTCCACCCGCGATTAGGGACTATTGATAGTCCAGTTACAAAGCGCAGGAATCGCTGTCTCATTTGAGGAGTGAAATCTCGAATAATCTGATGCAACCATCTACCTTGCTCTTCTCTTGGTAAATGCATCGTCATATGCGCTATTAGCTCATCAGCCGATATATCAGTATTCCCTACCAGAATGGCTTGCAAGTGTCTTCCTTGGAAACCAGCAAACATTTCCCTTGGTAATATCCCAAAGAAACCCTCGGCAATTGCATTGAATTGCTCCGGACAGTTGTTGGATATAATGTTATTGATCGCCATTTGAGCCTGTTCGCCTCGGTTAGCCATAGTGACTGGCTCATGTGCACCTGATCCGGGGAAAGGCTCTGGTTCTCCCAAAGAGAAACTCAAGAGCTCTTCCTCGTTTCTTGCGTTCATGTACATCTGGGCAGTTTGTGCCCATGCTTCATCGAATACGCGGACATCATCGAGGGTGACTGGTTGTCCGAGAAGCATAGAAAAGAATGCTGGAGGAAGACGAATACCTGTCGGGTAACGATTGATAATTGACAAGGCAAAGAATTTGCCAAGAGTTCGATACAAATCTAAATTGGAAATCCCTTGAATCATTTTCTCGTAGCCAGAAACATTGTCTGTGGTAAAGAGAGGATTCGGACCTGATCCAATTACACTTGATGCCATTATTGAGAAATACTCTGGAATGAGTCCACTACCCTGCGCCCATTCGTCCGCGTAGGCAACACTGGTTATACCTTGCCTGAACGAGATCGGTGAGTATTGTTCGAATGCAACACCACTCGAAACCAACGGTGAATCTCTTCGAATGTAAAGTGACAAGGAATATGACCCACGAACTTGCGAAGGGTTATTGATCCAATCATATGTTTCAATGTAATGGCGTAAACTCATTGCTATGAGGTCGATCGAGTCACCTATGATCATGGGGAAACGAGCTGGCCAATGTCGAGCGAAGTTTCGTACCATATAGAATGCTGTCTCAGGAAGAGAACGATGTGTACTCCCCATAAGATGTAAATAAAAGTTAATGGAACTTCTAAGACGGTCTCGAAGGCTCCCTGCGTTTATAGTGAGAAAATCATATGCACCAATTTGTTCCAGAAACTGACGGCTACTCGATTGAACTGGAAACGGCATATGACCCAGGAGAAGCATTAACGGCGCGCAAATAGTGAGTTGTGAAGTATTGGCGCAATCATTAGCTGCGCGAGCACGACTTAATAGTTCAGCACCTCTTGCACGATCCCAAAAATCCATCGCATCCACCAGACTAACACGTGGTGAAGTTGATCTGGAAACGACAGGATGCGACAATGCCATTGCCATACTGTCAATCATGTTGCGTATATTGTCAAAGTTTTCCGTGTAACTATTCCCGATGAAATCAGCAGCGGCAGCAAGTGTTTCAAACGAAACAATTATATTGCGATAATTTATGGGATCATTGTCAGGTGCTTCATCTTCTGCTGTTGCACCAGAATCAACGCGATAATTACCAATATCTGACGATTCATCGCTTGTCGGAAGAATCAAAGTCTCAGTGTCTACGGATGTAAACGATTCACCGAGACGATCAGCTCTGCCCTCGCTACTAGCCACAATTGCCTCTGCCTCTTGTACTGTGAGTGGTGGAAGACTAGCTGGACAAGTGTGTTGAGTTGTCGTAGTGTGGTAGCAGTGTCCGTTATTAGGCATCCGGAAATAGGCGTGGCATATTCCCCCGTTTCTTGGGTAAGAGCCGTTTGTACAAACATTGTGTCCATCCAAGTCACAAAGACGTTGGCATGGATTTGAACAGGTAGCAGATAATGCAAGAGTTAGAATTAATATGATTGTTCTCATTCTGATATAATTCAGACTAGACGAAAAGAAAAGTATAACGAGAAAATAAATACTTTTTGCCAACGGAAATAGGTACCGAAACTTTCCATCTAGAAGCTAAAAATATGTTTCATGTCGTTTCCGAAGACCAACATATTTACAATTAAGAAAATGAGCGAGATTTATCTCTCTTGCATCCCAGCATCAATGGAATGTGTGAGAACATTGGTCAAAATCTCCCTCATTTCCTCGAGCGAATCGTAGTCAGGTAACGTCAACGAGCTTGAACAGGTCTGTGCGCGTGGAAGTGATATACGGCCCCCCGACATGCGCCCAGTTCTGTGGATGGATAAATGGTTCATGCCAGACCATCCAGCAGCTGGAACTACCGAGAGTCCAGTAACAAAACGAAGGAATCGTTGTCTGAGTTGTGGAGTGAACTCTCGAATAATTTGATGGAGCCAATTGGTCCGATTACCACCAAGGTTCGCAGAAAGATGTGCGATAAGTTCATCAGCAGAGACGTCAGTGTTACCGACAATTATAGCTTGCAAGTCACTTCCATCGAGACCTTCAAACAATGATCTTGGTAGAACAAAGAATAGACCTTCAGCGATGGCATCAAATTGGTCCGGCAAATTGTTGCTAATCATATTGTTGATAGCCTGTTGCAATTGATAATCTCTGTTATCCAAAGTGACTGGTTCATCAAGACCTGAACCAGGGAAGGGCTCCGGTTCTCCCAAAGAGAAGCTCAAGATCTCCTCTTGAGTTCGCGCACTCATGTATCTCCGAGCTGTGTTGAACCAACCCTCATCAAAACCACGAACATCATTCAATGTCACTGGCAGTCCAAGGAGTCTACTGAAGAAAGGAGTAGGGAGTCGAATACCAGTTGCGTATCCATGCACAATCGACAAGGCAAAATACTTGCCGAGAGTGCGGTACAGCTCCAAGTCAGATGTACCTGGAATCATTCGCTCGTACCCAGAAGCAGCGTTTGTAGCAAACAAAGCATTTGGACCGGACCCCATAACGCTCGATGCGATAACTGAGAAATACTCACGAGTGAGTCCTCCACCACCTGCCGATTCACCAGCGTATCTTACATTGCTAAGTCCACGACGGATATTGGCAGCGGGCCAACGACCGATCTGAGAGGCTGTTGAACGAAGAGGATTCCTTCGCTCAATTGTCAGCGACCTTTCATCATAATATCCATGGGAACTGGTGATGGGGTCAAACATTCTTATCCTGTGGCTGAGAACAATCGACTTGAAACGTAGCGAGTCTCCAATTACTTGAGGGAATCGAATGAGCCAATTTGCAGCAAAACTTCGAAGTAATTTCGATGCTGCAAGGTCCGACGTATATGGGGAGGCGTAGTATCCGCCAGTATAAGTCGTCAGGTACTGTCGGAGAGATTCTGCATTCGTCTCAACGAATTCCATAACTCCAATTTGTTCCATAAACAGCATCCCATCACTGGCATCTGTGTTGGGGAGTGGCATGTTACTGACGAGGGTCATTAGCGCGTGACAGGCAGATCCTGAAGTGTGGCAATTCCCGTCTCTGCGAGCTAATTCGAATATTGCAGGGCCTCTTGCACGAGTCCAAAAATCCATCGCGTCAGCCTCACTCACACGAGAAGGCCAGCTTGAAACACCTGGGCGCGTGAATGCCGTAGCTATAGTCGCGGGGAGATTATCTGTGTTGGATGGAGTCGCATCGAAAGCAGCCCCGATGAAATCAGCCGCGGCACCAAATGTCGCAAAAGTTAAGGAGGGAAGAGTTGTTGGTCTTGGGGTAGTAGTGGTTGGGTAGACAGGGCGATTAGTAGGACGATGAGGGGGCGGTGAAACGTATGGTCTTCCCGCCACAATCGCTGATGCCTCTTGGACTGTTAGTGGTGGAAGATGAGCCGGGCATGTTTGCTGAGTCGCTGAAGTGTGATAGCAATGTCCGTTGTTGGGCAAGCGGAAGTATGCGTGACAAATATCTCCGTTTCTTGGATACGAGCCGTTCGTACAAACATCGGGTCCGTCCAAGTCGCAGAGACGTTGACAGGGATTGGTTGCATAACCGGATCCTAAAACTGTTGCAAAGATTATGAGATTTCTCATATCAGGAACAAACTACAATATAAAGCAGAGGGATATTACGCAAGAGTGAAGCGATATAAAATTGGATAGGAGTCGAGTAAATAACGGTCCAAAGTCATGATCGCGACGAAAAGCGGAGTCCTCCTAGATTCTCCGAGACCTCAATCCGGTATCACCGCTATCTCGAGGATTTACAATTTAGGAATGGTTGTTGGTTGTGTTGCAATAGGTTCCATGGACTGTCGGGTAGAAGACACCTGACGTATTGAATCTTCAGCTTAACGGGCTCCTGACGCACTATCGACCATGTTGTCCCGCGGATTCCGCGTCGGTACTAGAAAAGGCAAAATCTAGTCATAGACGTCAAATCAAGCTAGTGAAAAAATGAAAATTGAATTCTATGTAGCAACTTGACAATTCATATTCCAGTTTGATTGAAATGGTGCGTGGATATATAATGAGTGGCCTCGTTGCCTTTGGGATCGTCACTCTCTGGACACTCTTTCTTCTCGAAACTAATGACACAGTTTCATGGTTATCTTCAACTCCTGGAGAGTGCGACAGCTTGGTTCATATAAATATGCTTGGTCGCGTCCGAATAACCAAGAGAGTGCTTGGAGCAGGTGCGTTCTCCCTTGTGCTTGTTGGAAACGCCATTGACAGAGCCGAGCCGTTTGATGTTGCGGTTAAAATAGGTATGACCGAGAGAGCAGGTATCGATCAAGACACTAGGATATTGTCTGCCCTAAACGGGACGTCTAACTTTCCGATTTACTTCGGAACAAGCCATGTGCGATGTCAGAAAGGACCAAGGATTTACACGCGTCCAGTACTCATCATGGAACTTCTCGGTGACTCGGTGGATTCTCTAGCGCAGGCGCTTGAGTTTAATAAGACGTCCTATAGAGTGCAGAAAGCACTCGAGGTAGGAAGAGGAGTTCTTGATGGCGTGGAGAAGTTGCATCGAAATTTAGGACTCGTGATGCACGACATTTATGCTCGAAACATTGTCCTTAGCAGGGATATGGACCAAGTGGTTCCGAAATTGATTGACTTTGGAGAGAGTTTTGGTATACAGACACATGGGACAGTTGACTATCAGTATTTGAACAGACTTTATACATCTATTCGCGAAGACAATGGGGATCCACTGGGTCCCCGAGACGATTTAGAAAGAATTGTGTACCTAATGGTTTATGTTGCACATGGCGGGCGGATGCCCTGGTTCGCGGAAGACGGAGACTTGGTTGTCTCAAACAAAGCTTCCATGCCTCCAAGCGAAGTTTGTAGGTTTTTGCCCAATGAGATCGAGCAGATTCTGGTATATGCACGATCGGGTATTGCAGTTGCTTCCGATCTTCCTAATTATGATCATGTCCGCGATCTCATAGACCGCGCACTGTCGGGTATTTCAGGTGTACTACCTGATGGAGTATCGAACTTCTCAAATGTTGTATAGAAGGTGTATTAAGCGTGTGTTTTCTACAGTAAATCAAAACGCAAAAATATTTCTGACTAGACAAATCACGATGATGAAGATATTCGTGACTCTAATCAGTTTCACCCACCTGTTGCCGCAGTGTCAGGGAGGTAACTGGGTGTCCCGAAACGTTGTGGAGACGAAAAATGAAGCTCATGCACAAGTGCCGCCTCCTGTTCAACAGATAAGACATCGTGCGTTGACCCATACACGTGACGATATTCGATCAAACAGCCGCATTCCGGAGGAAAGTCACACAAGCCGCACTGCATTCACGAATATAAGGCCTGGTGACTCACGAACCATGCGACACGGCCCTCACTCAGTTCCGCTTGATAATCAATCGAGTCGCACAAATCATCAAAAGATTGAGCATACTATCCGCGAGAAGGCAAACGGAATCGTGTCGCCATTACACGATAAACGATACGCTGTCAATTCCCTGAAAGATGTCACGTCGACCTCTTATTTCATTTCTCCCAAGGGAAAAGTGTCATTGCACGTACGGTTGGGTGAAGGTAGCTATGGAAAAGTGTACAGTGGGACTCTTTGTGGGGAAAACGGTTCTTGTCGGTCGGTAGCGGTCAAGTTTCAGAAGCCTTTGAAACGGGTGTTCAATTTCCCGTTCGGACTCCCGGACCACTATGGTGAGATTGAGCACGAATACGCAATGATGAAGCGCATGCGCGACGTGGATGGATTTCCGAAGCCTCGCACGGCCAACTTTGCAGGCGCATGGAAATACTATGTAACCGACCTCTTGGGGAAGGACGTCTACGAGATCTCCACATCTTATGATTTCCGGGTTCCCCTACATACCGCCATATTCTTGACCAGACAGATGCTTCTTCGGATACAGCGTCTGCACGTTGAGGGATATGTCGCTCAAGATATTCATTCTGGGAACTTTGTCATGGATCACAAGGGTACTGTGTACATGATAGACCTCGCTTTCGCGTTTCCGTGGCGAATGGAGAACGGCGATCATATCCCAGACCAACCGTCTCACTTCCCGCAACGAAAGCTCAGACGACCACCAATGGCTACTCGCAGAGAAGAGAAGGGGTTGGAAACAAGTAGAGCCGATGACCTTGAACGATTACTGTACATTTTACTCGAGATGTTGGGCGGATCGCTTCCCTGGGAAGAGGTTAAGGATCCCGTCAAAGCGATGGAAATGAAACGATATCTAACCCATGACCCACAAAGACTATGTAAATATCGCAACGTGCCATGGCTTGGGCCACTATTCGCTACTGTATTCAGACTCAAGTTTTCAGAGGAACCTCCATATTCAGACATGGATCGTGAATTGCGACATTTGTCGCGTCGCAGCGACCTCGCTACATTCAGACGGTGATCCGCATGGATTTTTTTTGAGTTGAATTTGTCCTTGCAAAATTTTCCCAGCTTAGCCATCGCGCAAAATTAATGAGATCGTGTCCATTCCCTGGAATTCTATATATACTGTTGTATTGTGAAGGGATACGTCGAACCAAGGCGGGTAATGGTGTCTCGCAAGCGATCCGAATGTATCATAATCCCGTGAAGAGGGTTGCGACCCCGGATCTGCGACATGATTGCGCGCATGATGAGCGATTTTCAGTCCGCTCTCTCCATGACATACTTAGCCGAGGCTCTTTCGATACATGTGAAGGTACAGTGCAACTGGGGACACGCCTCGGGAAGGGCGCGTTCGGTGTCGTGTACATGGGGATAATTAGCTTGCAAACTGGTTTTCAGAAACAAGTCGCGGTGAAATTTGAGAGGACTAAAGGCGAGTTGGTGCAGCCAAGAGTTCCGGTGCCGAAAAAGTATGCTCAAATGGAGCATGAA
>Ga0214917_10007218_pt1 | contig 11315 bp, 11 predicted proteins | sample LL_1208_BB_MetaG_FD_177983 | JGI IMG/M metagenome (GOLD analysis project Ga0214917, IMG submission 177983) | Freshwater microbial communities from Lake Lanier, Atlanta, Georgia, United States - LL_1208_BB | ecosystem: Environmental > Aquatic > Freshwater > Lake | place: USA: Georgia | collected...
GCAATGGTGCAGAGTTGGCGCAGAGTAAGGCGGCGAAAAAATGTCTGATAATCAATTACTACGCGCTACTTCGGTAATGGCAGCCGGCACAATAGTTTCTAGAATTACTGGGTTAATTCGTAACCTATTAATTGTTGCGCTACTAGGAACAGCAATATTAGGTGATACCTACAACGTAGCAAATACCATGCCAAATATTTTGTATAACCTATTAATAGGTGGTGCTTTAACTGCTGTCTTTGTGCCACAAATAGTTAGATCTTTAAGGGATGAAGATAGTGGAAAAGCATTTATTTCAAGATTATTTACATTAACAATAACTTTTTTATTCCTACTGACTGTAATTGGAATTATATTCTCGCCTCAGATTGTAAATTTGTATGCACCTGAGTATGCCGGCCGAGTGGAGTTTGATACCACAGTTACTTTAATGAGGTACTGCCTACCACAAATATTTTTTCTAGGTTTATTTGCCCTGCTAGGACAAATTGCCAATGCTAAAGGCAAATTTGGTCCGATGATGTGGGCGCCAGCTTTAAATAACATTATTGCTATTGGCTTATTTGCTTGGTTATTAACCACCAGTGATCAATTGATTTTGGGTGGTATTTCACAATTTGACCTTGCAGTATTGGGAATTGGCACCACTTTAGGTTATGTCGCCCAAGCTTTCATATTATTTCCAGTATTAGTAAAAAGTGGTGTAAAACTTTCAATTAGATTTGATTGGGCAAACTCTCAAGTATTTAAGTCATTTAGATTGGCTGGTTGGAGTTTTGCTTATGCACTTATCTCACAACTTTCCTATTTGGTAACTATAAATATTGCAACTAGCGCAGCAGTAAAAGCATTAGCAGATGGCATAACAACTGGAGTTGGTTATACCCCTTACGCCAATGCTTACTTAATTTTAATTTTGCCCCATTCAATCATTACAGTTTCTGTAGTTACTGCATTACTACCTCAAATTTCTAATTATGTAATTGATAAGAAAATAGAGGAAGTTAATGATTCACTAACCAATGCGATTAAATTAATTGGTGTATTTACAATTCCATCTTCCTTAATTATGTTCGCCTTTGGTCCGTTGATTGCAAATGTTTTGTATTTCGGTGTTTCAACCGAGGATGCAAATTATTTAGGTTTGGTACTTTCAGCATTTGCATTTGGCTTAATTCCGGTGAGTATTAATTTGGTACTGCTGCGTGGGTTAAATGCATTTGAAAACCTAAAATCTCAAGTAATTGGGAATTTAATAATGAATCTAATCTCAGTAATTCTCTCCTTCTTAGCCGCCTATCTATTAGAGCCAAGGTGGGTAACGGTGGGACTAGCTACGATATTTACCATTCACTACTTTATTGGTTTAGCTATCTCCTTCTATCTGATTAAAAGACATAAGGTGGAGCTGCCGATATTTAAATTATTTATCTTTTACCTAAAACTTATACTTATATTTGGCATCGTGCTAGCCCCGATTTGGGTAGTTCGAAATCGATTGCCTGGTGGGAATTTAATTGAGCTAAGTTTGGTTGTATTAATATCGGTAATTTTCTACCTTGGAATATCTAAGTTATTGAAAATAACTGAGGTCACATCATTATTAAAAGTTATTAGACCTGGAAGGTAATAAGGTAAGACAGTGAGTGATGTAAACGAGGTAGTAATTGTTGGGTCTGGCCCAGCTGGCTACACCGCAGCGATTTATGCAGCCCGCGCTCAATTAAAACCAATTATTTATGAGGGATCAGTTACCGCAGGTGGCGCACTGATGAATACCACTGAGGTAGAAAACTTTCCTGGCTTTGCAGCTGGAGTTATGGGACCTGAGTTAATGGATTCGATGCGCAAGCAGGTAGAAAGATTTGATGCCAAGATAATTACTGATGATATTGTATCTATGAAATTATCTGGTGAAATTAAAGAATTAACAGATGGTGCTGGAAATATAGTAAAAACTAAATCTGTAATTTTGGCGATGGGCTCTGCCTATAAAGAAATTGGATTACAAAATGAAAAGCGTTTGTCCGGCCGGGGTGTTTCCTGGTGTGCTACCTGTGATGGATTTTTCTTTCGCAATCAAGAGATCGCAGTTGTTGGCGGTGGTGATTCAGCGATGGAAGAGGCCAACTTCCTAACAAAATTTGCCAGCAAAGTAATTTTGATTCATAGAAGAGATTCATTTAGGGCCTCAAAAATCATGGTAGAGCGCGCTGCAGCTAATCCTAAAATAGAGTTTTTATTTAACCATGAGGTAATTGATATCTTAGGTGAGGATAAAGTAGTTGGATTAAAACTAAAAAATACAGTAACGGGTGAGGAATCGGTAAAGGATTACACCGGCTTATTTGTTGCAATTGGTCATCTACCAAGAAGTGAGTTAGTAAAAGGGCAAATAAATTTAAACAGTGATGGCTATGTAGAGGTTGAAGGGCGAAGTACTAAAACAAATATCACAGGTGTTTTTGCCTGCGGTGATTTGGTTGATTTCACCTATCGACAAGCAATTACCGCTGCTGGCTCTGGCTGTCAGGCAGCCTTGGATGCTGAGCGGTTTCTTGCTGGTCACTAAGAGGATAAAGTTAGATCTAGAGGATAAGGGGAGAGAAAATGGCCACAAGTAAGGTAACTACAGCTGATTTTGCTGAGGTGGTTTTAAAGAGTAAAACCCCAGTATTAGTTGATTTCTGGGCTGAGTGGTGTGGTCCATGTCGAGCAGTTGGTCCCATCTTGGAGGAAATCTCTAATGAGTATGGTGACAAATTAAAAATTGTTAAGTTAAATACCGATGAAGAGGGTTCAATTGCCATGAAATATGGCATCTCATCTATTCCCACTATGAATGTTTTTGTAAATGGTGAGATTGTGCAAACTATTGTTGGCGCTAAGCCAAAACCAGCGTTATTAAAGGATTTAGAGAGTTATATTAAATAAAGTATTTAATATAAAAATCCATATCATAATATTATGAGTGATCAATTTAAGATTGGTGATCGCTCTGATGCGATTGGCATAATTGCAAATACCCTTAATCGATTAGGATTTTTAGAAACAGCCTCTGATTTATTTGACCAGAAATTAGAGGAGGCGATCAAGGCTTTTCAACAAGAGCGCGGCTTAACAGCCTCTGGATTAATTAATGAGATTACCCAAAGAGCCTTATCTGAAGCTAGGTGGCGACTTGGGGATCGAATTTTAATATTAGGTAATCAAAATTTAATGCGGGGTGATGATGTAACCGCATTACAGGAACGACTTATTCAAATGGGATTTAATTGTGGCAAAGTTGATGGTGTTTATGGCGTTAAAACTGAGGCAGCAGTTAAAGAGTTTCAAAAATCAGTTGGAATAGTCGTAGATGGCAAATGTGGTCCATCAACTCTGATTTCATTGATGCGATTAGTAAAAACTGTGCAGGGTGGAGCACCTGGCGCACTTAGAGAGAGCATTAAGCACTCAGTTAGATCTCCAGCTCTGGCAAATAAAGTTATTGTGATTGATCCAAGTTGGGGTGGGGATTTTGCCGGAGAGAGTTTTCATGGTGTAACTGAATCTGAGGTGGTCTTTGATTTAGCGCAGCGATTAGAGGGAAGGTTACTTGCGCTAGGAGTAAATGTTGTCTTAACTAGAAGTAGTAAAAACTCACCATTAGAAAAAGAGCGGATTGAGATTGCCAACTCAGTTAACGCCGATCTATTAATTGCGCTTAAGGTTGATAGTTACAAAAATGAGAAAGCTAATGGAGTAGCAACTTACTACTATGGCCGCGATGATAAGGGTGTGCACTCAGTTGTAGGTGAAAGATTTGCCAACCTTATTCAACGTGAGATTTGTGCGCGAACTGATTTATTAAATTGCCGAACTCATGCAAAAAGTTGGGATTTGCTTAGATTAACTGTGGCACCTGCGGTAAGAATTGATTTGGGTTATTTATCTAATCCGCAAGATGCAAAACGATTAGCTAATCCGCAATTTAGAGATCAGTTAGCAGAGGCGATGATTGTTGCTATTCAACGGCTTTATCTATCGGCTGAGGATGATGCTAAGACAGGAACATTGCGTATTTCCGACCTACGCAGAGCCGGTATTCGTAATTAATTTTCTAACCACCAATTAGTGTGGCAAACTTGGTTAATGAACTCAGGGCGAGATTTAAGAGTAGTTAAACCAATCTCTCCTGATCGGGTGCAAATTGGTGAGCCCGAGAATTTGCCAGAGAGATTTGCTCATCGTGCACTTGGAATGAAGGCAAGTGAGATTAGATCTCTATTTGCAGTAGCCAGCAGACCTGAAATTGTCTCCTTAGCTGGCGGAATGCCAAATCTTTCTGCACTACCAATGAATATGATGGCTTCAGTTACTGAAAAGTTGATTAATGAAAATGGCGCCGAGGCGCTGCAATATGGCAGTGGCCAAGGCCATCCAAAGTTGCGTGAGCAAATATGTGATGTGATGGCGCTGGAAGGAATTAAAGCTCACCCAGATGATGTAGTTATCACTACCGGATCCCAACAAGCTCTAGATTTAATCTCAAGAATTTTTATTGATCCAGGTGATGTGGTTTTAGTTGAAGCGCCATCCTATGTTGGCGCACTTGGCACCTTTAAACAGTATGAGGCATCAGTTGTTCATGTTGAGATGGATAATGATGGATTAATTCCAGATGCGCTTCGTAACGCAATTAAGGTCACTAAAGCAGCTGGCAAGAAAATCAAGTTTTTATATTTGATTCCAAATTATCAAAACCCGGCAGGAGTCTTACTGCCAGCTGATCGCAGAGGTGAGATTTTAGATATTTGTCGCGATGAGAAGATATTTATTGTTGAGGATAATCCATATGGATTATTAGGTTTTGAAAAACCCTCCCCAAATGCGATGCGAGCAAGTGACTCTGAAAATGTTATTTATCTTGGAACCTTCTCTAAAACCATTGCACCAGGACTTCGAGTTGGTTGGGCATTAGTGCCACAATCTTTAAAGGAGAAGATGGTCATTGCATCTGAATCATCAATTCTTTGTCCATCAAATTTTACACAACTAGTGATCTCTAGTTACTTGGCAAATCAACCTTGGCGAGATCAAATAGCCAGCTTTGCTAAGTTATATAAAGAAAGAAGAGATGCAGCTTTAGCGGCATTAGATAAGTACTTTCCAAAAAATGTTAAGTGGACAAAACCAGAGGGTGGTTTTTATATATGGATTACCTTGCCACCTGAAATTGATGCAAATGCATTGGTACCAAAAGCGATTGCTGCCAAGGTGGCGTATGTGCCAGGGACTGCCTTTTACGCAGATGGCTTAGGCTCCTGGTCGCTGCGCATTTCTTATTGTTATCCAACTCCAGAGCGGATTACTGAGGGTATTAAATCTTTATCTGAGGTAATAAAGGCTGAGATGCAAAGCCGGCAAATCAACTAATTTTTCTTAATTACCTTATTAATTCGCTCTAAATCCTCAACAGTTGCAAACTCAATCACAATCTTTCCCTTTTTCTTTCCCAATTCAATATTTACTCTTGTATCTAAATAATCAGATAAATCATCGGAGATCTCTTTTATCTTTGGTGAGGTTAATTTTCCTCGCTTAATAGAACCATTTGAAAGCTTGGCGCCACCTGAGGCGACAATCTCCTCTACCGCTCTAACGGTTAGCCCTTCAGCGACAATTCGATTTGCTAAATTTTCTATCTCTTTTTGATCAGTTAAGGATAAGAGTGCCCGCGCATGACCGGCTGAGATAACACCTGCTGCTACCCGCCTTTGCACAGCAGCTGGCAGATTAAGAAGGCGCATGGTGTTTGTAATTACTGGGCGAGATTTACTTAATTTATTTGCTAACTCATCATGGGTATAACCAAAATCATTTAATAACTGCTGATAGGCAGCACCCTCCTCCAACGGATTTAATTGGCTTCTGTGAATATTTTCTATTAACGCCTCACGCAGTAATTGATCATCATTAGTTTGTCTAATAATTACTGGAATTGATTTAAGTCCAGCTAACTTTGCAGCGCGATATCTGCGCTCTCCCATAATTAATTGATACTTACCATTGCCAATTGATCTAACAACTGGTGGTTGAAGTAATCCGACCTCTTTAATAGAAAGTGCTAACTCAGCTAATTGATCCTCATCAAATACCATTCTTGGTTGTTTTGGATTTGCTGAGATTAAATTTAAATCAACCTCATTTCGATCTGCTACTAAAACACCAGTTGAGGTTTTAATCTCTGGTGGGATATTTGATGCTGGAATTAATGCATCTAATCCTCTACCTAATCCACCTTTGCGAGCGCTCATAATTTAAGCAGTTTCATTTCTTAAATTAATTGGCATCCCACCACGATTAGCAATCTCTCTTGCCACACTCATATAAGCAATAGCGCCAGGAGAAGATGCATCATATGTCATTACAGTTTGACCATAGGAGGGTGCTTCTGAAACTCTTACTGCTCTTGGAATTGGGATATTAATTAATTGTTGCGGGAAATGTTTTTTAACATTTTCAGCAACATCGTTAGCTAATCTAGTTCTGCTATCAAACATGGTTAAAACAATTGTGCTTAAAATAATTTTAGGATTTAATCTTTTCTGCACCTCGGTTAAGGTTTCAATTAGTAGTGATAAACCCTCTAGTGAGTAGTACTCGCATTGAATTGGCACTAAGACCTCATCTGCTGCAGTTAGCGCATTAATGGTTAATAGACCAAGACTTGGTGGGCAATCTATAAATACATAATCAAATCTTTGGCCAGCATTTTGTTTAGCTAATAAAAAAGTTTGCAACGCACTTTGTAATCTAAACTCCCTAGCAACTGTTGGAACTAATTGAATCTCAGCTCCAGCTAAATCAGAGTTTGCGGCAATAATCTCTAGGTGGGGAAAGTTAGCAACCTTTTGCACCACATTTGCCATTGGTAGATCATTAATTAAAACCTCATAAACTCCTTCATTGATGATGCGATCAATACCAAAGGCGGTGGAGGCATTTCCTTGTGGATCTAAATCAATAACCAATACCTTTAACCCACCCATAGAGAGGGCTGCAGCTAGATTTACCGCAGTGGTTGTTTTTCCTACCCCACCCTTTTGATTAGCCACGGTGAAGATGCGGGTTTTTAGTGGAGCGATCATTGGCTCCTTAAGCCTTCGAATACCAACCACTGGTTTTATCGGTAGGCCAGTTTCATGTGAAACATTATTTCCGCTCATGGGCACAAAGTTAAGCACCTTTCCTTACCTCAACCACTCTAGCCACTGGCAGATTTGGCAGATTAATCTGGTGAAGTTGGGCGGTTGAGCCCTTTTTGAGCTTACTTTTATCTAACTCCTCCTGCGCCGACTCACCCTTTATGGCAAGCAAACTGCCACCTCTTGGGATCATATGCCAACTAATTGATATTAACCTCTCTAAGGGGGCGACCGCTCTAGCGGTAACAATCTCAAACTGTTTTTTTACTACCTCAGATCGAGCTCTAATGACCTCGATGGATAGCCCCAACTCCTTAATCACCTCATTTAAAAAATCCACCCTTCTACTTAAGGGCTCAATCAAGGTTACCTTTAGATCAGGCCGAGCGAGTGCAATCACAATTCCAGGTAATCCTGCCCCAGAGCCAATATCTACCACCCTTACCCCATTGGGGATTAAGGTGGTGATTGGAATGCAGTTGGCGATATGGCGCTGCCAGATTCGATCCCCCTCTTTGGGGCCGATCAAGCCACGCTCAATCCCAGGCCCGGCAAGGAGATCAGCGTAGGCTTGAATCTGATCTGAGCTGCCTTGAAAGTAATCGATTATCTGCTGGCTTGGTTTCACGTGAAACTTAAGCTGGCAGAACTACCACACAGCGATCAGGCTCTTCACCCTCAGATTCACTGGTAAGGCCAATCTCTTGAATGGTGTCATGAACCACCTTGCGCTCAAAGGCATTCATTGGTCGAAGCTTTATCGCCTCACCAGTTGATTTAACCTCTTTGGCGGTCTCTTTAGCTAATTGAGCAAGCTCAGCCTTCTTATCACTTCTAAAGTTATCGATATCTAGCATTAACCGGCTGCGCTCGCCTAGTGAGGTCTGAACCGCCAATCGGGTCAACTCCTGCAGGGCATCCAATACCTCACCACGGCCACCAACTAGATGGCTTAACTTTCCGCCAGCAATTGCCAAAGCGGCCCGATCATTTTCAACATCAATATCAATATCACCATCTAAATCTGCGATATCTAAAAGAGCCTCTAAGTAATCAGCAGCGACATCACCCTCCTCCTCAAGTTGGGCGATCAAGCTCTTCTTATCCTTTACCTTCTCTTCAACAACCTCACTCATTTTTGCCTCCAAAGTGTTATTTATACCTATTGTGTAGTTTGATAGTTTTTGTACTGATTTAACTAACGCCTCTTTTTCTTTCGTTTTGGCTGTTTTCTTTGGCCAGTTGGTTGGTTCTCAACAATTGTTGATCCCCCCTCTGGATTTTGCTTCTCATCAATTAAACCCTTAGCTGCTTTCTTCCTTTGCAACTCCTCATACGCTGGAGAGCCAGGTGTTGGGTTTCGTTTAATTACATAAAACTGCTGTCCCCAGGTCCAAAGATTAGTTGTCGACCAGTAAATTAAAACTCCGATTGGAAAGTTAACTCCGCTAACTGCAAAAATAATTGGAAATAGATAGAGCATCACCTTTTGCTGTTGCAACATTAAGTTATTTGATGAATCCATCTTTGGCATGCCCTTAACCATTAATTGGCGTTGGGTGGTGAAGGTGGTAGCTGACATAAAGAAAATTAATGCGATAGTGACAATCTTGGTATTTAAATCACTTGATCCTAAAAATGTACTTGAGAGTGGGGCACCAAAGAAGTGAGCCTCTCTAGCTGAGGCCAGGTACTCACCCTTCATAAGTCCGCGACCTTGATTTTGACTAATACTGTTTAATACCCAAAAGAGTGCAAAAAATATTGGCGCTTGGGCCAAGATTGGAAAGCATGATGCCAATGGATTTGTCTTGTGCTCCCGGTATAGCTTCATCATCTCTTCAGATTGTTTTTGTCGATCATCCTTGTACTTCTTTTGAATCTCTTTCATATGTGGGGCGAGTGCGGTTAATGCCCGTTGAGATTTAATCTGTTTAACAAAAAGTGGAATTAAAATAATTCTTATCAAAATTACTAGAGCAATAATTCCAACTGACCATTGCAGATCCTTATTGTTGGTAAAGGAGAGTAAATCATGGAAGGTAACTAGTACCCAAGAAACAGCGGTATATAAGGGGTTTAGGATTGAATCCATTAACTCATTTGCCTCTCTCTAATTACTGCAATTGCTCTTTGGGATGGGTAATCAACCCCACCATGGGAAAGTGGGTTACATCTAATAACTCGCCAAAGAGTCATAACTACTCCCCTTACCCCAAACTCTCTAATTGAAAGCTCGGCATAGGTAGAGCAGGATGGGTAGTACTTACATCTTGGGGCAAAGGCTGGGGAGATAAATTTTCTATACCCTAAAATTAAAAGTATTAATAACTGCTTCACAGATCCGCCTTATCGGTCTTAGTAAATTTACTATTTATCTTTGCCATTAAATTTTCCACCTCACTGGTGTAATTATTTTGTGCCTTTAAAACTCTAACTACTAGTTTTAGATTGGTCTTTAAGTTTGGCAATTGGTTAGCAAAGTTATGGCGTAATTTCCTACTTACTAGATGCCTACTTACTGAGCCACCTACTGCTCGATTTACGATAAAGCCAACCTGATTTTGGTTTGAAGTATTTGGTAGTGCGTAGATAACTAGATTATCGCTAGTAAATCTGGCGCCGGTTTTGGTTACTAAATTAAAATCAACACCACTTCGTAACCGATTGTTTTTAGGTAACACTAGAGTTGATTAGATAAAATAATTTAGGCGGAGATTTTGGCGCGGCCCTTTGCGCGGCGAGCTGATAAAACACCTCGACCACCACGGGTTGCCATACGAGCGCGGAATCCATGCTTTTTAGCCCGTTTACGAACATTGGGCTGGAAGGTGCGCTTCATAAATCTCTCCTTGAAATTATTTTTCTCTCCCGATTAAGGGTCACAGCGGTATGGGTGGTAAGGGTAGGGGTTTGGTACAAGATGGGTCAAACCGCCAGATTCTCACCCTCCCACACCCTGGTAGCTACGGGTGGGGCGATAGCTTTTAAGGGGTTTAGTGTGGATAACCACTTGCTTTCCTGAGAGATTACCCCTACCTTCGCCCTCTATCCACAGATTTTCCCCTCTTTGGCTAGAAATTGAAGTTTAAAGGACAGGTTTAGACCACAGCCTGTGGATAACTATGTGGAGAACTTTTGAGGGCTTTTAGCCGGGATTGTGGGTGGATAGATGGCAACACTGGCGCAGGTAGATCTGCAAAAACTTTGGGAGCAGGTGGTCTCATCCATCTCAACTCCTCAATATGGTGCATTTTTAAGTAGGACAAAACCTCTTGGCTTACTTGCTGGTGAGGGTGGTGATGGATCAAATCTTTTATTATCAGCTCCAGATTTATTTACTAAGGATGTTTTAGAGACCAGACTTCGCAGCTTATTATCTGATGAGTTAACCAACTTACTGGGTGAGAAGATAAATATTGCAGTAACTGTAACTAGTGAGAGTAAAGAGGAGGTTGGTGAGAGTAATTACCCATCTGAGGTTGATTACTTAGAGCCAGCAATTGATAACAAGGGTGGTACTGGTAGAAACTCAACCCCACTTAATACCACCGAGAGTGCACAATTAAATCCTAGATATATTTTTGAGACCTTTGTGATTGGTGCATCAAATAGATTTGCCCATGCTGCAGCGGTTGCAGTTGCTGAGGCGCCAGCAAAGGCTTATAACCCGCTATTTATTTATGGCGAATCAGGGCTTGGAAAAACCCACTTGCTACATGCGATTGGCGCCTACGCCAAGGAGTTATATGGCTCAACCCGGGTTAGATATGTCTCTAGTGAAGAGTTTACAAATGATTTTATTAACTCAATCCGTGATGACAAAGCATCGGTTTTTCAAAAACGCTACCGCGATCTAGATATTTTATTAGTTGATGATATTCAATTTTTAGAAAATAAGGAGCGAACCCAAGAGGAGTTCTTCCACACCTTTAACACTTTATATAATGCAAATAAACAAATTGTGATCTCAAGTGATCGGCCACCAAAACAATTAACAACATTAGAGGATAGATTAAGATCTAGATTTGAGTGGGGATTAATTACCGATATTCAACCACCAGAGCTTGAAACTAGAATTGCAATTTTACGTAAAAAAGCGGCGCAAGATAAATTAAACGCCCC
>Ga0214917_10007219_pt1 | contig 11312 bp, 10 predicted proteins | sample LL_1208_BB_MetaG_FD_177983 | JGI IMG/M metagenome (GOLD analysis project Ga0214917, IMG submission 177983) | Freshwater microbial communities from Lake Lanier, Atlanta, Georgia, United States - LL_1208_BB | ecosystem: Environmental > Aquatic > Freshwater > Lake | place: USA: Georgia | collected...
TGAACAAAACTATATTACATGGTTATTATTTGCAATACCAATATTGTATATTTTATATAAGAAATTTATTGCATTTTCAAAAAAAATATAATTATAATATATAAATGGCGATAAATGATATAAAAAACTATATTGAAAAATTGTGTACTCCTACTAAATTTTATTTGATTTATATGTTTATTTATTTAGTTTACATGTTTTTTAAAGGAACTTTTAGCAATAAAAAAATTCAAATTTTTTCAAACTTAAGCATAATAGCAATAGTTGTTATTGGCTGGGCTTCTATTATTAATTATTTTTGCGATAAAACTGATAATTATATTTCGTGGGGGTTAGCTTCAATACCTATATTTTTTAATTCACTTCGCATTGCATATCATTGATATAAAAAACACTCATCTATTATTCTATAAACAAATTAAACATACAACATAAAACACTATAAATGCAAGCAAAAATAACATCTTTTCTAGGTTCTCATTCGAACACAAATCACCCACCCATCACAATCAGACGAGTAAAAATACAACCTATAACACAATTCGAATATGTTTTGTTTTTTGATGGCTGCAGCAAAGGCAATCCAGGGCCAGCCGGGGCGGGCGCAGTCATTTATCACAACGATATCGAAATATGGTATGATGCCATTTTTGTGGGAAAACGCGAAACGAACAATGTGGCGGAATACAGTGGTCTCATTTGTGGATTAGAAGAAGCGGTTCGACAAAATATCAAACAACTCAGTGTAAAAGGGGATAGTGAACTGGTTATAAAACAAGTGAACGGACTATACAAGGTCAAATCTCCTTCGATGATACCGCTCTATACGCGGGTAAAAGAATTACAAAAAAACTTCGAAAAAATAGAATTTGTTCATGTCTACCGAGACAAAAACAAACGAGCGGATGAGCTTTCGAATGACGGTCTTGCAAAACGATGAGAATGCTTTTGTACATATAATTATTGTGCGGTTCTCCGATTGTGATACCTTTGTTCGATATATTTTTCTATTCTGGACCGGGATGTTTATTATGATATTCATAAAAATATGAATATCATGTTTTTGCAACAACAAATGCAATTACCGATTTCCATTGTATTTCAGACTCAATACACTCGTGTATTTTGTATTCATCAATTCAACCAGCGCATCCGCTTTTAATAATTTATCGCGTTTCAGTAACTCAGCCCCCTCCTGCATCAAATCTTTCGAATTGCGCAATATAAATTCAGCATATCCATAGGCATCATGAATCAACTTCGCAACCTCCTCGTCAATCATCTCCTTGTATTTTTCACTCATACTCGGATAAATAACATTCTTTCCCATACCATAATACACAATCATTTTCTCTGCTAATTTCAAGGCTTCTTCAAAATCACCTATAGCACCAGTTGTGACAGAGACATCAAATACAATCTCTTCGGCAATTCTTCCGGCGAGTAAAATCATAAGGTGTTCAAAAAGAGCCTCGCGGGTGAAAATAGGAGAACTGGACCTTTCAAAAACGGTATATCCAGGGGATTGTGGTGCTTGCAAGTTGATAACCACTTTCGTCATTTTTGAATGGTGCTTTGAAAGTAATCCTACGATAGCATGTCCCATTTCGTGAATTGCAATATTGTCGATGATGTTTTCAGTGAATTGATGTTCATTGGGTTGCCACCCCACCATCATACGGTTGACAACGATATCGATATCATTCATGGTAAATTGATTTTGATTCATTTTCAATGCATTGAGCATGGCTTCGTTGACCAGGTTCTCTATTTGCGCAGCAGAAAGTCCATTTGTAATTTCGACGAGGTCATCAATTACAATCGATTTGTCATGGGGCTTTCCTTTCAAGTGAATGTTCAGAATGGCTTTGCGTGTTTTTTCATCTGGGTTACCGATATAAATACGTTTGTCAATACGACCTGGGCGAATTAATGCAGGGTCTAATAAATCAGCGCGATTCGTTGCACCGATTATGAAAATACCGGATGTATTTTTGAAACCATCCATGGCGACCAATAATTCGTTGAGTGTGCTATCACGTTCACTTGCTGCCATTTCTCCATCACCAGACCGTTTTCTACCGACTGCGTCAATTTCATCAATAAATATAATAGATGGGATATTGTCTTTTGCTAATTTGAAGAGTTCTCGAATACGAGAGGCGCCGACACCCACATATTTTTCTTGAAATTCCGCACCGGAAACAGCGATGAATCCAGTTTTCGCTTCTCCTGCGAGGGCTTTTGCGAGTAGAGTTTTACCGTTTCCGGGAGGTCCCTCAAAAATAAGTCCTCTCGGGACGCGAACATTGTATTCCGAATATTTTGTATGGTTTTTGAGCAAATCAACACATTGTTCTAATTCAGCTTTGATGGAGTCATATCCACCGACGTCTTCAAAATTAATAGGCGATTTTTTGATGACTTCAAAGTTCTCGGATTTTGTAGGTTTATCTGAGAACCCCCCTCCCCCTCCCATCATTCTACTTCTTTGACGAGCATACATTTGTTCCATTGGAGACATTTCACTTGTATCTTGGTCTTCGCCATCATCAGTTTCTTCAAATGATTGTAGTCCAATGCCGTTTCTTCCTATGATAATTCTCACAGTGGGAATGGCAGTGCCATTTCGCGTTCCATTGAAATTGTTCATCATGTCTTCTATTTTCAGAGGGTCATAGATATTTTGTTCTGAGAACATGGAATTTTCTTTTTCTGTTATATTACGTGAATTGAGCTGTTTGATATAATGTTCTCTTCCATATTTTGAAATAGGGTATCTTCGAGTGTTTTGCAAGGCTAATCCAGTGTTTTTTCGCAGTGGTTGAAACCCAGTTTTAAATGTGGTTGCACTGGAAAATAATTGCAAAAATGCAACAAAAAACAAAGTAAAAATCATATAATGAATATATAGATATTATATGATTTGATTTCTAAATCATTATACGCGAGAACATAAATATAATAATGAAATAAATAGTGGTAATGTAGTATTTTTTACAGCAAAAATAATGCTGTTTTTGTTAAAATCACTGGTTCTCAATATATGCAAATTATACAATAGAGGCATCGTAGCTATCAACAATGGAATACTTTGATATGACATTTTCCGGATAATAATCAATAAATCTACTATTACAACAAATCTCGCGAGTTTCCATGCAGCGGTTTTCCCGAATAATACCGGAATGGTATTGATATTTGCAGCTTTATCTCCTTCGACGTCTCTTATATCTAACAATAATTCATTATGAAGAGAACCTGCAAAAACGTGTTGTGTGGCTATCCATAATAGTAGTGGATTGTTTGTAGAGACAGTGCTTCCGCAAAATAAAATAGAAAATGCTACCATGGAACAACATATAACATTTTTGACAAGGGGGATTTTTTTGAATAATGGTGTATAGAGTGTTATAGTCAGCATTGCGCTTCGCGCGTACGTTCGCAATAATGGGTAAGGTAATTGCCGGGTTAACAATTCGGACGTGGCGGCAATCGCTGCAAACATCGCAATAGCTTCTCTGGGTTTTATTTCACCGGTTATTAGGGGTCGATATGGATTGTTTGTTTTGTCTATGGGCATGTCAAACAAATCATTGATTATCATACTATTTGCCATTATGCACAATGTGATTAGAGAACTTGCCATGAAATCTTTCGATTTTAGTAGGGTTTTTATGTTTTTTGACTGAATGAATCCTCCGGTGAAACATAGTAGCATGGTGGGGGCGATGTTCTCAGAACGTATTAGTTGACCGATGCTTGACATTTTTGTTTGAACTAATGTGTTTGAATCGGGATATTTGTCGGATATCATGATAGTTCTCGCAATGGGTTTCGTAGGAGGGTGTTGCAAGGCAATCGTCACTGATATGTATAATAGATATATACATAAAACAAGATACATTTTTATTATTATTATTATTATCATGTTTTTATATTTTTAGCATGTTCACATTAATTGTTTTATAATTAGATGACAAGATAATGGTTGCGTTAGATTACCGGTGGCTGCGTCGATATTTAATCCTCCAACGGTAGCTGTAGATGGATTATTAATACTTAGCGTCGAAGATGCGCCGAAAGGAGTCGAAACAATGGACATACCTATTATACTTCCATTACCGGATTTACCAACAACCGTCATTAGAAGTTCGCTTCCGTTGAGAACAATAACAAGTTCTCCAGTATTTTGAACGGTAACCTGGAATGTAATTTCAAAAACACTTCCTGGAGGTAGGGTGAATTGCGTGGTGCTTCCCGTAACACGTTGTATACTTCCGTAAGGATTAACAAGTGGGCTTGGAAAATTGACGGCATTCCCTGGTTCAATAGGGTCTGGATTATCATTTATTTCACCGGGAACTCCACTCATTAATCCATAGAAATCGGCAAAGTTGACAATGCTGTTTTTACCTTGTTCTCCGATGGGGCCTTGTTCACCGGTAGGGCCTTGTTCACCGGTAGGGCCTTGTTCACCGGTAGGGCCTTGTTCACCGGTGGGGCCTTGTTCGCCAGTAGGGCCTTGTTCACCGGTAGGACCTTGTTCTCCAGTAGGACCTTGTTCGCCAGTAGGACCTTGTTCTCCGGTGGGGCCTTGTTCGCCGGTAGGACCTTGTTCTCCAGTAGGGCCTTGTTCTCCAGTAGGGCCTTCCTGACCGGTAGGACCTTGTTCACCGGTAGGGCCCGTTTTTCCATCTTCGCCAGCACAACCTTTGCATCCTTTTGGTCCGGTAGGGCCTTGTTCGCCAGTAGGGCCTTGTTCTCCGGTAGGGCCCGTTTTTCCATCTTCGCCAGCACAACCTTTACATCCTTTTGGTCCAGTAGGACCGGTATCGCCATCACAGCCTTTGCATCCTCTTGGGCCATGCGGACCGGTAGGACCAGGTTCTCCATGTTCACCATCACATCCATCATATCCTTTTGGACCAGTAGGTCCTTCACAACCATCTTTGCCATCTTTGCCATCCTTGCCGTCTTTACCATTTCGGCCATCTCGGCCATCGCGACCGTCTTCGCCATCTTCTCCGTCGCAGCCGTTTTGTCCGTCGCAGCCATCCTTTCCATCTTCACCGTCCTTTCCATCTTTCCCATCACGACCATTTTTACCATCCTTTCCATCTATACCATTCCGTCCATCTTTGCCGAATTTTACTTTGCATTTTTTTGTTCTACATTTTTCTGTGCTGCATTCCGGTTTGCATTTTTCAGTGTCAGAGTTGCATTTCTCTGAGGTGCAATCGGATTTGCAGTTATTCTGTTTTTTACATTTATTTTGTTTGTGACAATAGTCACTATCACTATCAGATTCATCGTCGGAATGAAAACAATTGGGTTTAGGCATACAAATCAAATTGTATATCATACATAGACATTTGACTCGGTTCAAAAAAAATAACGCAATTCCTAAATTAAACACACCATATATGCTGTGATTAATTTTTGTAATACACTTTTTAATAATGTATACATTAATTCATATTTATAACAATGACGACTGATTTATCGCATTTATCACACACTGAAGTATGTTCTCTAGATGATTCATCTTTTTTACAAATTACAATATGTGGTTTTTCATTTTTATCTTCGCGAGAACATTTATTACAATAGCAAGAATTCGAAAGCGTAGACTCAGAAACAGACGAATCGGAATGTTCTCTGCGAGATGATTTTTTAGATTTATAGCACGATTTAGAACAATCATGTTTATGTCGATGTTTGTCATCGTCGCAGTCTCGGTAGTGGGAAGAACGCCGTGGCATCTATCTATATAATAACTAAATATAGTATTGAGAGAGCATTTTGTGATTACATTATTGTTCTTTGTGATGATATTTGCTTTCAGAAAAAATACTTTTAAAAATATAATTAAAGACAGCGCCATAATCATTCTATGGATCCATTAACAAAATACAAGCAATATCATAAAAACGATACAAATATACAAATTCACGTGGTTTGCATACCTTTGTTGTTATTATCAGGATACGCTATTTTTCATGCATTAGCATTCTATGTAAACCTGTTTTATGCTATAAACTATTTGTTGTTTGATGTTTTTTCAAAGAAAAGCATGCAAGCTGTTGCCTGTCTTCAATTAGTATATTTTACCAGTATGATACTAAAACGCATACTTTCAACGAGCAATCTTTGTATTATACATATTCTCGCTTGGGTGTTTCAATTAATAGGTCATAAAATATATGAAAAAAATACACCTGCATTTTTAGAAAATTTATATGAATCATTTCTGTTTGCTCCCTATTTCATTTTTTTAGAAATATTTTATGCAGATTCCTTTGTATCAACTGATGCACAATACAAAATCATTCGAGAACTATCTACTAGCGAAAATGCAAAAACATTGATATATTTTGCAGGTCTATTTCAAAAATCAGAAATACAATTCAAACAAATATCGGAGCAATTACCGGAATACAATCATATATTTATTACATTACGGTTTACAAAAAATGATATTTTCAAAACGATTCTAGAAAAAATAGCAACTGAATTAGAAAATGACAACAACATTCATTGTGTTATAGGTTATTCATTCGGCGGTTCAATGGCGAAACAATTCAAGCATGCCTATTCAAATAAAACTGGAAAGGACATACAATCCATTCTTGTATCACCTGGCGGATTTCCATGCAATACATTATTATCGAGTGCAATTCAAAAAATATCTCCGTATGTGTATTCGGTGTATAAAAACGATAAATGGTATATGATAAATGAATACCCGGTTTATCAAAACGTTGCAACAGAAAATAACAGTGATATATTTATTTTATCAAAAGACGATTATCTTCATTATCCGCTGATCGAGACTGAAAAAAAAATAGTATTGACAAATGTGCTTCATGAAAACATGGTGAAGGTTGTTGGCAAACAAAAAATAATACCTCAATTATTAACAGCCAATTATGATGTAACAAAAGTAATGACAAAACCATTGTCATCGAATTTATCGAAATTCGTATTCGGCAGCCATTTTTATCCATATCATGTGGGATTATGGATATTCGTTTCAGGGTATTATACAAATGTATTTTTCATAAAACAATTTTCATTTGTTGATCTATTCATGGGATTTTTGTTTTCCTCTACAGTATGGACATTTACAGAATATATGTTTCATCGATTTTTATTGCACGAATTTTTCTATCATCATCATAAAAAACATCACGATTTTCCGAATAAAAAATCAATCATACATACACCTATGTTTTTAGTAATAGCAAACTGGTTTTTATATATGAGCGTGTTTCAACATATACTATCATATCCAGTGCAAATCAGCTATTACATATTTTTCCCATTGAATTTTTTAGCATTTGAATATATCCATTTATTATCCCATAGCTATACAGGTAATAATGCTATAATACTTAATGCAAAAAATTATCACAAACAACATCATTATACTACGAATACAAATTACAGTTTTGTCACTCCGTTCTGGGATTACTGGTTCAATACATTGAATTCTGATTATTCTGTATCGACCCCAGAATTATTGCTAGGATTTTTACCCTTTTATTCCTTTATGGTTCATCCATTGTGCGCTGTTAAAAAAGAGTAAATAATGTTATTTATTATAAACCGATTAAAGGTAATCTATTTATCAATACAATGAGAATATCATACTTGTTATTGATGGGAACAGCATGCAGCGAAAAGATAATCAAAAACATAAATATTCCTTCTTGTAGAAATTGTAAATATTTTCAACCATCTATCTATGACACTAATTTCGCGTCTAGCTTGAATAAATGCAATAAATTTGGTCGCAAAGACATCATTACCGATGAAATAACACATGATTATGCTGATTCTTGCAGAAGTGATAAAAGCAAATGTGGCGAGACAGGCACATATTTCGAAGAAGAGCCAAATATAAATCTGAAAATATTGAAACACAAAATAATAAGCACCAGTCCGTATTTGACGTTGATGATACTTGCAATACTAAACGTTGTTCTCACTGTGAAAAAGTGAGAATCGAAAACAATATAAAATAATTCATGCAAATATACAAAATATATTTACATGGAACACAGTGCTCTCGTGAAAAAAATAACATGTTTTATCCCAGAGAATGAGAACCTCCCCGAAGGGTTCTCGCAATGTTCTCCTCAAGAAGTTTTGACAATTATTAAAACAGGGTATTCGGCATTAAAAATTGCAAAAGCCGAATTGCAAGAAATCGGTAACGAAGATGTTATACAAACCGTTCGCAGAGAACTTGACAAGAATCATGAAATAGTATATGAATCACTGAAAGAAAAGATTTCAAAATTAGAACGTGATCTAGAAATAAAAACAGAATTATACAAAACGGTTCTCACTAACCAAGAAGAGAAACTGGAAAACCAGCTATCGCGGCGATTGTCTGCTCAACAGACGGTATTTGATAGAATTCAATCAGCAAACAATCATGAACGAGAACAATTGCAAACGGAAATAATCCGACTCAAAGAAGCGCAAAAATCGGCAATAGCAGAAAAAGCGATGGGTATTGTACACAGAGATTTAGAGAACATGCGCACAATTTTGTCGGAAAAAGACAAACAAAATGAACAAATGAAGGGAGTGTTTGAACGCGCCATCGAGAAAATAGATACTATAACACAAAAGAAATCGGTGGTTTCTATCGGAAAAATGGGGGAGACGCAATTCAAAAATATAGCGGAATCGACTTTCCGTGATTTTGAGGGATTTGAATTGGTTGATGTGCATTCTGTGGGGGGTCAAGGCGATTTTCATTTGAAATTCGGAGAATTTACGGTGTTAGCAGACTCGAAACTGTATTCGCATAAAGTAAATAGCACGTCGCGTGACAAAATAAAACGTGATTTGAAGAAGAACGAGCATATTCATTTTGCATGGTTGGTTTCAATGGATACGATGATAGATAAATTCGACAAGGCCCCTTTCATGTTTGAGTGGTTATCTGAGAAAAAATGCGTATGTTATGTGAACCATTTATTGAAATATGAGGAACCCGGAGAAATGTTGCGTGCAGTGTATTATTGTTGCAAGATACTATATGGTATTATAAGTGGAAATGGTGATGAGAACCTGACAGAAATAAACAAATTAAAAGAACGTGAATTGAAAATACGCGAGATTGCGCAAAAAATGGTGAAGAATTCACGGGAACGTGAAACATTGATGACGCAATTCAGGACAAATTTCGATAAAAATGATGAATATATCCGTGAAATATTAGATGGAGAGACGAACAAGATGGCGGGAGAATGTTTCGGAGAAGTTGTGAAATGGTGGAACGAGAACATGGTTGCTGATGCTGAAAATACTGAAAAATTAAAATCAAATGTTCTCTGGAATCAATATAAAAAATATTTAGAAACCGAGAACAAGGAAAATACGTTAGATGCGAATGGCTTCAAAAACATATTGTGCTCTTTCTTGCATGAATCGAAAATAGTTCGTCCTAAAACGAAGGGAGGTGCATTAGAAATCATGGGATACAAAATAAAAGTGTGAGTACATTGAAAACGAAACTCTTACACCTTTGCACATTTAAAACGCCCATTATAGACGCTAAAAAATAAACAAAAGGTAATTGCGGATTTCACGCCACGACATACATAAATATTCAAAAAATGTTCCTTTTAGCGATATATTACGATGAAGAATTGGTTACACATTTAGAAGCAATATATAATATTTTGCAAATACTAGATACTAGATTTTGCGTTATATACACTATTATAATATGTATAATAATGTATAAATGAATTTTACATTTAACGAAAAACAATATACTCCTTTATGTGAAATAATGGGAAAGCACAAAAGTGATAAAGGGCACGTAGATATAAATAATAGTTGGCATAATTATACAACATTTTATTATTACATATTTAAAAACTTACGTAATAAGCAATTGAGAATATTTGAATTGGGGTTAGGGACAAATAATGTAAATATACCGTCTAATATGGGTAAACATGGCAGACCAGGTGCTTCTCTTTATGGATGGTCGGAGTTTTTCCCTAATTCTGATATTTTTGGGGCTGATATAGATAGTGATATATTATTTAATACAGATAAAATAAAAACATTTTATTGCGATCAAACACAACCCGAAATTATAACAAAAATGTGGAATGAACCTCAATTGCAAGAAAAATTTGATATTATTGTAGACGATGGATTACATACATTTGATGCGAATGTTTGTTTTTTTGAAAATAGCATACATAAATTGAAACAAAATGGATATTTTATTATAGAAGATATATTGTCTACTTATGAGAATTTATTTATAAACAAGATTAAAGAATGGGAAATTCAATATAAAGATTGTTCATTTAGATTGTTAAAAATACCATCCTCTAGAAATATTTTTGATAATACGCTACTAGTAGTTTTTAAAAATGCAGTTGACATATAAAATATGGAATGATAAAAACGAATAGTTATTTTATTGGTAACAACATCCTGGTATAGATAATTATTATAGCAGAACAGATATTACACCTTTTCTCATTTAAAATGCCCATTTTATAGTTTTATTTTTTTTCCACCAATACTTTTTCATTTACACTATCCATGGTTATATCAAAAAAATATTGACGTTTTCGAGAACCTGGTTCTCAAATATCTTGTATTTTACTTATACTTTAGGAATGTTCTCGAATATGTAAAAAATAAAGATGCAATAGAGAACTTTGCAAAGATGTTTGTAGCTGAGTAGGCGGCGAAGCCGCCGATTATAGGATGGTTTTGCAAATATGGAAAATCGATATTTTTCATAGGGTTTTTACTTAATTTAGAAATGTTCTCGAAAATAAAAATATAATGTTATAGTAAGTAGAATATATATTTATAATATTAGAATAGTAGTAGCTATATTGAAAATGTAATATGCAGTAGTGCAAAAATAAATAATGGAAAACTATGACTGCATGATAAATAATTCTGAAATAGGGTAGTCTGACTGCATAACATGGTGTGGTGCAAAAATAAATAATGGAAAACTATGACTGCATAATAAATAATTCTGGAATAGCGCGGTCTGACTGCATAATATGGTGTGGTGCAAAATAAATAGCTAATATATCCGACTGCATAATAAATAATTCTGGGGTCAGATAGTCTGGCTGCATAATATGCAGCGGCACTAAAAAAATAATCGCAGGCAGTAACTGCATAATAAATAATTCTGGGGTCAGATAGTCTGGCTGCATAATATGCAGCGGCACTAAAAAAATAATCGCAGGCAGTAACTGCATAATAAATAATTCTGGGGTCAGATAGTCTGGCTGCATAAT
>Ga0214917_10007221_pt1 | contig 11308 bp, 8 predicted proteins | sample LL_1208_BB_MetaG_FD_177983 | JGI IMG/M metagenome (GOLD analysis project Ga0214917, IMG submission 177983) | Freshwater microbial communities from Lake Lanier, Atlanta, Georgia, United States - LL_1208_BB | ecosystem: Environmental > Aquatic > Freshwater > Lake | place: USA: Georgia | collected...
TCACGAGGTGATCCGTCAGGGAGTCGCCGCTGAGTATCGGGAGATTTGGCGCGAGGCCTTTCCCGACGAAGGGGACCCGGATCTCGGCTGAGTCGTCGTCCTCGGGAGGCAACCGGCCGCCGACCGCGAGCCAGAGGCATCTGCGGAGAAAAAGGTGCCAGCCACCAAATCTGGGCAATCTACAGCTTGCGATTGGTTGGGTCGCTGTCATCTTTTCCTGAAGCGTCAGCGGCGGCCACGCTTTCGCTTCGCAGTGCCTTTCTGCAGTGCGTTGTCGAGTTTTTCCAGAAGCGCGAGGCCTCGCTTAGGCGATGCCTTCGCGGCCCGGAGTCGAAAGCGGTTTTCCGTATCGAATTCGGCGAGGCTTGTCGTGGAGAACTCCTCCATAATTTTGTTGAGACTGATGCCGCGATGCTTTGCCAATTGTCGCAGGCGGGCGGCAGTGTCGTCTGGGATGCGAATCGTGAGCGTCGTCATGGTCGTCTCCTCAGTGCCTTCAGGAACTCGGCTGGAGTCATGATGCCGATATTGGGAGTCACGAACAGGTGACGCGGCGCTTTTCCGCCCGCTGGCCACAGAACCTTCGCGCGCGATCACTTCGCGGCTGTGGTGTCCGCCCCGTCCGTGAGCCATTCGAGATTGAACCGGGCGACGGTCAATCGGTCGGTGCCGAAGTTGTTTTTGCCGTCGATGCTCCCCCGCTCGTAGAAGCAGAGGATCGTGCCGTCGGGGAGCACTGCCAGGTCGCTGTAGCCGCTGAACCCCGGTTCGAGCGACTTGTTGACCGGCCAGGTCTGCCCCTCGTCGTACGACAGTTTGACGGAGACATTCTTGCGATCCCGCATGGAGCCCGGCTGGGCCTTGCCGTCGGCCCGTTCGAGCCAGTGCGGATTGGCAAACAGGATCCGATTCCTGCCCCCGGCTTCACCGGCCAGGGAATACCGCACGATGCTCGCCATGCAGATCGGCTCGAGCAGGGCGTCGTCGAACTTCGGCGTCGTCCATCCGGTGGCGCCGTCGGGGCTCGTCGTCACGATGCGACGGTGCTGCTTCGGCCAGCTCCGCACGTTGAGCATCACGCGGCCATCAGCCAGTTCGACCACCACCGTCTCGTTGGGGTCGATCCATTCAGGCGTGGTTGGCACCGCGATGTCGCCGCGGTGCCAGGTCGCGCCGGAGTCGTCACTATAGATGGTCGCCGAGACGCTCGGGCGATGGGCGTGGCCGCCGGTGCCAGCCGAGAGCCACACCGGCACGACCAGGCGGCCGCTTCGAAGCTGGATGCCGTGCGCGGGACCGGTCGCCAGCACCTTCCAGTCGAACTCACCGCGAAACGCCTCGAACGTCTTCGTGATCTCGACCGGCTTCGACCAGGTTAGGCCGTCGTCGTCGCTGCGGAGATAGAAGCAGCGTGCATATTCGAGACAAAAGAGCGCATGCACCGGGCCCGTGCGATCGGCGACGAGCGTGCAGTTGTTGTAGGTCACCTCGTCGGTGGTCGCGAGCTTCTGCTTGAGCGCCGCGGGGTTCTTCTGCTTCGGTCCCGGCACGTCGGCGAGCCTGTGTGGCTCGCTCCAGGTGCGCCCGCCGTCGGTGCTGCGGCGCAGCAGGATGTCGATCGTTCCCCAATCGCCACTCGCGCTCTTGCGGGCCTCGCAGGAGGCGAGCACGGTTCCCTTCGCCGTGACGACGAGTCCCGGAATGCGGTACAGCATGTAGCCGCCGGTCTTCGCCTGAAAGACGTCGATCTTTTCGGGGAGCAGCTTTTTCACGAGCGGCTCGGCCGCCGAAAGGCTCGCGGGGAGCGCCAGCGCAAGGAGGATCGCGCCTGCAATGCCGCCGATCGATGTTCGGAAAATCAAGGTGTGCACGTGAAAGGCTCCGGACCGACATAGCATGATATTTCAAAAGCCTTGAACACTTCAGCAACGGCGGCGGCAAGCGGGCCGTCATCGCCCGGTCGCATCGCTGAATCTGATCGCAGCGCGTCATCCCCCGGCTTCCGCCGGGGGCTGTGCGATTGCAAGTGTACTGAACCAGCAGGGTGCGAGTCCCTGTCGGTGGCCGGCCTGGCTGCCGTAACCGAACGAAACTGCGTCCCCGCGAGGGGAGGTGGAGAGCATCAGGAGGTGAACGACTAGTCCGTAGGATGACGAACTCGATTCGGCCTTTTTGTCGCGGCGAGCCAGCAGTCCCATGGCGAAGCCCAACTGACGCCAGCGCTGCCCTGCTTAGTGGGTGGAACACGTTCCTCGGAGCGGTTCCGGCGGTACGTCCGGCTGTGGAACACAGGCCAAGCAGTCGGAGCGACGGAGGGTGATTGGAGACGGAATGGTCGGAAGGTTCGGTACATGAAGCAATGAGACCTGTCGGACACCGGACAATCGTCCGGCAGGAGTCAGAGGAGCCATAGTAACGATGAAGCCGGGTAACGCCGGTGGAGCGAAGGGCTCCAGGGAGATGGATGAGGAATGACCAGACGAACGGAAGAAGAATCGGTGTCAGTGCGACGAGCTCAACAAACCGAAGAGATCCCCGCCTCGTGGCGATGGGTCGAACCGGCCGTCTGGACAGTCCGCATGTTGACGGCTCTCGAACAGGGAGTGAAAGGAGAGAAATGGTTCAGACTGAATGACAAGATCTTCGCGGAGCGGAATCTGCTGGCGGCCTTCCAGCAAGTTGCGAAGAAGAAAGGTGCTGCGGGTGTGGATCACGAGACCGTTCGCGGGTTCGAACGGCGGCTCCCGGATGCAATCTTGGAGTTGACCGAGGCACTCAAGAACGGGCGATACACCCCACAAGCAATCCGACGCGTCCACATTCCAAAGCCAGGCACGACGGAGACGCGACCGCTGGGTATTCCCACGGTTCGTGACCGAGTGGTGCAGGCAGCGGTGGTGAACGTGATCGAACCGATCTTCGAACGTGACTTCGCGGAGCACAGCTACGGCTTCCGTCCCGGGCGTGGTTGCAAGGACGCGTTACGGCGGGTCGACGAACAACTCCGGAAAGGTCACGTGCACGTCGTGGATGTGGACCTGAAGGGCTACTTCGACTCGATCCCGCACGGCCGGCTGATGGCCGAACACGGGTTCGAGATGGTGCGATACGCCGACGACTTCGTGGTCCTGTGCCAGACGGCAGAGGATGCCGTTCGGGCACTGGACTTGCTGAAGGGATGGGTGTCAGAGAACGGTCTCACCATCCACCCGACCAAGACACGAATCGTCGACGCCCGCACGACCCCGTTCGACTTCCTGGGCTACACCTTCTGCGGACAGGAGCACTGGCCGCGCAAGAAAAGCATCCAGAAGCTACGGGACACGATCCGGGATAAAACTCCGCGCACCGACGGTCGGAGCCTGCAATGCGTGATTGTAGACGTGAACCGAGTTCTCAAGGGCTGGTTCGCCTACTTCAAGCACAGTTCCCACCGCCGCGTGTACACGAGCCAGGATGGCTGGGTTCGAATGCGACTCCGGAGCATTCTCCGTCGCCGTACTCGACGCCGCGGCCACGGGCACGGATGGGATCACATTCGCTGGCCGAACGTCTTCTTTGCCGAGCACGGGCTGTTCAGTCTGGTGACAGCCCACGCCGCGGCCGTTCAATCCTCACGGAGGTAAAACCATCAACCGGAGAGCCGTGTGCGGGAGATCCGCCAGCACGGTTCGGCGGGAGGGGGGCCCGAACCCAATCGGGCCTCCCTACCCCGATTTTTGGGATTCGACACGAAGCCCCCGGCGGAAGCCTGGGGATTTTTGGGATTCGACACGAAGCCCCCGGCGGAAGCCTGGGGATTTTGGTGATGTGCGTGCTCTGGACCGTGCCGTGCTCTGCGGCCCCGTCGTATGAGCGGGAGATCGCGCCGATCCTGCGGACCTACTGTTCGGGCTGCCACAACGCGCGGGAGGCGGAGTCGGCGTTTTCAGTCGAGCACTTCGCGTCGCTCCGCAAGGGGGGTGACGGCGCCGGGGATCCGATCGTGCCGGGCGACGCGGCGGCCTCGGTGCTCATTCAGCGGATCAAGAGCGAGGATGCCGACCACATGCCGCCGGCCGACGAGCCGCAGATGCCCGCGGCCGATCTGGCTGCGCTCGAGGCCTGGATCGCGGCGGGGGCTCCCGGCCCGGCGAAGGATGCGTCGATTCTCGAAACACTCGCGGTGCAAGCGCTCGCACCCTTCGGCGGCACGAAGCCCGTCACCGCCCTGGCCCTTTCGCCGGACGGCACGCGGCTGGCCGTGGCCCGCGGCCGCGCGGTCGAGATCATGGCCGTTGCCGACGACGTTCCTGGGAAGGTGATCGCCACCATGCCCGACCTCCCGGGCAACGTCGTGGCCGTTCACTTCAGCCGGGATGGTTCGCGGCTCGTGATCGCCGGCGGGATCACGGGGCTTCGCGGCGTGGCGGAGATCCGCGATGCGGCGACCGGCAAGCTCGTGCGGTCGTTCGCCGGCCACCGCGACCTCGTCTACGACGCCGAACTCTCCCCCGACGAACAGACGCTCGCTACGGCGGGCTACGACCGGTCGATCAAGCTCTGGAACGTGACCGACGGGGTGCTCGTGCGGTCGATCGACGTCCACAACGGCGCTGTCTTCGACCTCGCCTGGCATCCGTCGGGCAAGGTGCTCGGCTCGGCGAGCGCAGACGAGACCGTGAAGCTCTGGCGGGCGAGCGACGGCGTGCGGCTCGACACGCTCAGCCAGCCGCAGGGGGAGGTGGCGAGCGTGGCCTTCACGCCCGACGGAGGCCACGTGATCGCCGCCGGCCGCGACAAGCGAATCCATCTCTGGAAGCTCGCCTCGCTCGACGCACCGGCGATCAATCCGCCGCTCCGCTCCGTGTTCGCCCACGAAACGCCGATCGTGGCGGTGGCCCTCTCGGCGGACGGCCGCAGGCTCGTCACGACGGCCGAAGACCGGTCGCTCAAGGCATGGAGCGTGCCCGAACTCGTGGTCCAGCAGGAGTTGCCGCGGCAGCCCGATCTCGTGGCGGCGATCGTGCCCGACGGGGCGGGGCGGTTTGTGGTGGGCCGCATGGATGGATCGCTCGACGCCGTTCCATCGGCAGTTGAAAAACCAGATCCTGTGATGTCCCCACGAAGCCCGGAGCGGGAGCGACGGGATGTGCATGACCGGGATAGCCAAGGCGCGATCGTTGCGGGAGGAACGCCAGGCGGGCCGCCGCCGACCGCGACCGTGAACGAGGCCGAGCCAAACGACGCGGCGGCGCAGGCCCAGCCCGTGGCCGTTCCCGCGGCGCTGAAGGGGGCGATCGGCGGCCCCGGTGATGCCGACTGCTTCCGGTTCGCTGCGCAGGCGGGTGTGCCGCTTGTGCTCGAGGTCGTGGCCGCGAAGGCGAAGCCCGCATCGAAGCTCGATTCGCGGATCGAGGTGCTCGATGCGGCGGGACAGCCGGTGGAGCAGATCGTGCTCCAGGCAGTCCGCGACTCGTGGTTCACGTTCCGCGGAAAAAACTCGACCCAGAGCGGTGACTTCCGCCTGCAAAACTGGGAGGAGATGGATCTCGATCAATATGTCTACGCCGGGGGCGAGGTGGTGAAACTATGGCTCTACCCGCGCGGGCCCGATTCAGGGTTCGACGTCTATCCCGGATTCGGCAATCGCCACACGTTCTTCCACACCTCCGCCGTGACCCACGCGCTTGGCGAGCCAGCGTGGATCGTCGAGCCGCTCCCCCCGGGGGCCACGCCGGTGCCGAACGGCCTGCCGGTGTTCCGCCTCTTCTATGAAAACGACGACGAGGCGACCCGCCAGCTCGGCACCGACTCGCAGCTGATCTTCACGCCGCCGGCCGACGGCGAGTATGTGGCGCGGGTCACCGACGTTCGCGGCTTCGGCGGACCGAACGAATTTCATTACACGCTCGGCATTCGCCGTCCGCAGCCGTCGTTTGCCGTGAGCGTCGAAGGGAAGGATCCGAAGGTGAGCCCTGGGAGCGGCCGCGAGCTCACGTTCAAGGCCAGCCGGATCGAGGGCTTCGCCGGGCCGATCCGGATCGAGGTGGCGGGCCTGCCGGCGGGGTTCACGTTTCACGGGCCCATTGAGATCGAGGCGGGGCAGCACGATGCCCGCGGCGTGCTCTCGGCGACGGCTGATGCTACCGCCCCGGACGAGGCCGCCGACAAGGCCGTGAGCGTGCGGGCGGTGGCGACGATCGACGGGCGGGAAGTCATGCAGAATCTCGGCACGCTCGGCGACATTCAGCTCGCCGAGAAGCCGAAGCTGAAGGTCGAGATCATGCCGGGGGCCGATCCCGCCGTCATCAGGCAGGTGCCGGGCGAGCCGCTCGAGTTCACGATCCGACCCGGGCAGACGATCACGGCGAAGGTGAAGGTAATGCGGCACGACTTCAAGGACCGCATCGACTTCGGCACGGTGGGCGCGGGCCGCAATCTGCCGCACGGCGCCTTCATCGACAACCTCGGGCTCAACGGCCTGCTCATCGTCGAGGGGCAGAATGAGCGGGAGTTCTTCATCACGGCGGCCCCGAAGGCGGCCCCCGGCCGCCGGCTCTTCCACCTGCGGGCCGGCCCCGACGGCGGCCAGGTCTCGCTCCCGGCGGTGCTGAACGTGCTGCCGTAACCACGGCGACAGACTGTGCACGACTGCTGGGACCACAAAGAGCGGCACGTGCGGCATCGCGGCGAGAAACCAGCCGTGCCGATCGCAGGAAGCCCCCGGCGGAAGCCGGTGGGATGACGCGTGGCCGATTGACCTACCGGGCCGCGTCCTTCGGCTCGAAGTAGCGGGCGAGGATCCGCGCCACGACCTGCTTGCCGCGGCTGTTGCCGTGGATCGAGTCGCGGGCGAAATGGTCGTAGGGCTTGTAGGACCGCAGCATGTAATCTTCCCACGCCTTGCGGATGTCGAAAAACTCCGCCCGCTCCTCGCGGCACATCCGCCTCATCCGCGCGGAAAACTGCTCCATGTCGTCGAGGGCCACCGCCGCCGGCTTTTGCGCGAAATACGCCGGCTCATAGACCTCGCGCTGCGCGATCGCCCCGCTCATCACGAGGATCTCGTAGTTCGAGCCCTGCCGGATCTGGCGGATCACGCTGCGGATCGCCTCGACGTCGAAGCCGTGGCTGATACCCGCGATCATCACGAGGTCGGGCTTGTAGTCGAGCACGTAGGGATTCACGCGGCCCTCGTCCTTGTAATACCAGCAGCCGGTGCCGCCGCGCACGCTCGTCACGATCTCGATCTTCGCCTTGGGATAGATCCGGGCGAGGAGCGTCTCGTAGAGCGAGTTCGACGTGTCGTTGCAGATGCTGTCGCCGAGCATCACGATCCGCAGCGGGCCGCCCGTGGCCAGCCGCTGCATGGTCCGCGGCAGAAACTGCCAGCGGTCGGCCGCCGGCTCGAACTGGACGGCCGGGCACTGCGCGGCGAGCCCAGCGGCCCAGGCGGCCGCCTCGTCGGCGGTGATCTGCTCGACGCGCAGGTTTTTCACCGCCAGCGGACCGGCGCTGGTCTGCAGGCGGATCCGCGCCTGACGGGCGTCGGCATGGCCGCGGAAGCAGAGCGAATAGGGCCGCCAGTCGGTGGAGATGTCGATGCTGTCATAGACGTCGGCCGCGATCTCCTTGCCATCCTTGTCGAGAAACACCGCCGCACAGAGCGGCTTTTCCGCAGCCTGGGAGAGGAACCGCAGCCGATAGAAGGCGAAGGGCTCGACGGGGAAGGGCTTGCTCATGAGCTGCCCCTTGCGGATGCGGATGCCGTGTTCGTCGGGACCGCTCGCCTGCCGGATCGTGTCGCCTTCGAAGGGCACCGGAGTCTTCGAAGGCTCCCAGTCGATGAAACTCGCGCCATCGAAGAGCGACTGCACCTGCGCGGCCGGCGGCTGGTCGGCCGAGGCCCACGGGCAGGCGAGGAAGACGATCCCTGCCGACAGGAGCGGCCGGAGGGCGGGTCGACGGGCGGATGATAATGAACATCGCATGCGTGCGGTCCTTGGAACCAGGAGTCGCCGGGGGCTTATTGGGGCCGGGGCACCGGTTTACGAGCCGGGGGCGGCGTTAGCGGTATTCCGCCCGGCCCCACGTGGCCGCACGCTCCCACGAGTAGATTCGCGGCGGCTCCTCGAGATTGCGAACCCCCACGATCTGGGTCCGCCACAGGCGCCCGCCCTCGTCGCTGAAGAGCACCTGCCACGATGCCGCCAGGTTGTCGCCCGGCTGCGGCGGATCGGATTCGCAGTTGAGCAACCGCCACGGGATCGCATATTCCATCACGTATCCCCGGCCGTCGGCGGCGCGGGTGTAGGCGCCCTTGAACCCGCTGGGGTTCACGTTGAGACCATCGTTCGGCGTGTTCATCATGCCGTGGGCGATCGTCAGGCAGGGCGTGGCGGTCTTCGCACAAAACCACATGGTGAGGTGCGAAAGCTGCGGATTGCCCGCCGCCTGCTTCTGCTCGGGCGTGGGCTCGCTGCCGCGCATTTTGAAATAGTTCGGCGCGTTGGCGTTTACCGGCCAGCCGAGTGTGCGGTCGGTCGAGAGCCGCACCTGCACGGCGCCGCCCCGCCAGCCGTCATCGGCGTCGAGCGCCGGATCGATGGCGCTGGCCAGCGGATGGGGGTCGCCCACGCGGGCCGCGATGTAAAGGTTTTCGGCGTCGTACATCATCCTGCCGTCCATCCATTCGGCGGCGGCGGGATCGCGGTCGAGCGACGCCATCACGCCCGGTGCCAGAGCCCACTCGTCGAGCCGGCCGTCGATCGTCACGGGGCCGGCGGCGCGGGCCACCACGATCGCCTCCGTCTGCGGGCGGCCAAACTGCCGGGTCTGCCCGGCGGCGATCGATCGGGGACGTGCACGCGACAGCCGCGGGCCGGCCAGCCGGATCACCGGCAACCACAACCGCCCGCGTGGCCGCAGCCGCGGCGGTCGAGAGGAGCAGGTGGCGTCGAGAGAGCGTCATGATGATCGAGGCCGCGAGCCGAGAGTGGCCTCGCCGCGTTTTCCTGAGGTGCGAAATGGTCTACACATCCTCTCCATGGTTTAGCCTTCCGCGACGATTTCCCTCGAAACGCGATCTGGGCTGCATCAACCCCGCTTCATCGTTCGTAGTTTTTCGCATATTTCGAGGATTGATCGGTACGCATACACTCGCTGTGCCGAACGCGATCGAGATTGCCCCTTTTCCCCGAAGGACCCCCCATGGCCGACAGTTCGCCGCAGACGCGTTTTGAATCCCTGAAGCTCACGCTGCCCCCCGCGCCCAAGCCCGTGGGCGTCTACAAGCCGGCCCTCATCGTGGGGCAGCATCTCTACGTGTCGGGCCATGGCCCGCTGCTCCCCGACAACACGCTCATGCGGGGCCGCGTGGGCCGCGACCTCGACGCCGACGGCGGCAAGAAGGCGGCCCGGCAGGTGGGGCTGACGATGCTCGCCACGCTCCTCGCCACGCTCGGCAGCCTCGACAAGATCAAGCGGGTTATCAAGGTGCTCGGCATGGTCAACTGCACCGGTGACTTCGAAAAGCACCCCTACGTGATCAACGGCGCGAGCGAACTCTTCGCCGAGATCTGGGGCACCGAGCACGGCGTCGGCGTGCGCAGCGCCGTCGGCATGGGGTCGCTCCCCGACGACATCCCCGTGGAGATCGAAGCCCTCTTCGAGCTGGCCTGACCATGAAGCGACTCAGCAAGGACGACATCACCGCGGCGCTCGCCAGGCAACGGGCCCTGCCGCTCTTCAATTGCGGCGACGTGACGACCGGCATGCAGGTGCTCGAGGCGCTCCATGCCGGCGGCATCCGCTTCGTCGAGTTCACGAACCGCGCGGCGGGGGCCCTCGACGTGTTTCGCGGCCTCGTGGCGGAGGCCGCGCAGAAGCTGCCCGACATGCTGCTCGGCGCCGGCACGATCATCGACGCAGGGCAGGCGCGGGCGTTTCACGAGGCCGGAGCCGCGTTTCTCGTGGCGCCGAACCTTGACGAGGAGGTCGGGGCCTATTGCGGCCAGCATGACCTCTTCTGGTGCCCCGGCACGGGTACCGTCACGGAGATGATCCGGGCCCACCGGCTCGGCGCCGCCGTGATCAAGGTGTTTCCGGCCGACACGCTCGGCGGGCCGGCCTTCATCAAGGGCGTGCGCGGACCGTGCGCCTGGCTGAAGCTCATGCCCTCCGGCGGAGTGACGCTTGACGAGGCCAACCTGAAGGCCTGGTTCGCCGCGGGCGTGCACTGCGTGGGCATGGGATCGCACCTCGTCGATGCAACGACGCTCGCCGAGGGGCGGTTTGCCGACCTCGCCGACCGGGCGCGACGGCTCACCGCCATCCTCGCCACGGTGTAGCCTATGCTGCCGCTCATCGTCATCGCCGTCGCGATCGCCGCCCTCGTTCTGCTCGTGGCCTGGGGAAAGGTGCATCCGTTCCTGGCGTTCATCCTCGTCTCGGCCGGGGCGGCGCTCGCGCTCGGCATGCCGGTGGCCGACGTGCCGGCTGCCGTGCGGAAGGGGATCGGCGACATTCTGGGGTCGCTCGCGATCGTGATCGTCACCGGGGCGATGCTCGGCAAGCTCGTCGTCGAGAGCGGCGCGGCGCAGCGGATCGCCGACGTGCTCGTGAACGCGTTTGGCGAGCGGCGGATGGCTGGGGCGATGGCCCTCACGGGGTTCATCGTGGGCATCCCGCTCTTCTACGGCGTGGGCTTCGTGCTCATGGTGCCGATCATCTTCGCGGTCGTAAACCGCTATGGGCTTCCGCCGCTCGTGGTGGCGCTGCCGGCGCTTGCGGCTCTAAGCGTGGCCCACGGCCTCTTGCCGCCCCATCCGGCGCCGACCGCGCTCGTGGCGTCCTTCAAGGCGAGCATCGGGCTCACGCTGCTCTATGGGCTTGCGATCGCCGTGCCGGCGCTCGTGCTCGCGGGCCCCGTGTTTGCGAGAGTGGTGGCGTCGATTCCGGCGCGGCCGCTCGCCGGGATGGAGGCGAAGGCCCTGCCGGAATCACAACTCCCGGGAGCCGTGATCAGCATCGTGACGGCCCTGCTGCCTGCGGTGCTGCTCTTGCTGACGGCGGTCGTCGGCGGCCTCGTGTCGGCCGAGTCACAGGCTGCGGCGGCCGTGAAGTTCATCTCCGATCCGGATGTCGTGATGCTCACGGCGCTGGCCTTCGCGACGGTCACGCTCGGCCTAACGCGAGGCCGCTCGCTGGCAGCGGTCATGAGCACGTTCGCCACGGCGATTGGCGACGTGGCCTCGATCCTGCTCGTGATCGGCGGGTCGGGAGCATTCAAGGAAGTGCTCGTAAAGAGCGGCGTCAACACGCAGAT
>Ga0214917_10007222_pt1 | contig 11307 bp, 5 predicted proteins | sample LL_1208_BB_MetaG_FD_177983 | JGI IMG/M metagenome (GOLD analysis project Ga0214917, IMG submission 177983) | Freshwater microbial communities from Lake Lanier, Atlanta, Georgia, United States - LL_1208_BB | ecosystem: Environmental > Aquatic > Freshwater > Lake | place: USA: Georgia | collected...
CCCGGCTCGGCGGTGCTCTCCGGGGCGATCAACGGGGCCTCGGCGCTCGACGTGCGCACCGACCGGGTCGGCCGTGACAGCCGCTACGCGAAGATCATGGAGGTGCTCGCGACGAGCCAGCAGCGTCGGCCGCACCTGCGCCGGCTCGCCGACACGCTCGGCGCGCTCTACACGCCGCTGGCCCTCGCCGTCGCGCTCGTGGCCTGGCTCGCCAGCGGCAGTGCGACCCGCTTTCTCGCCGTGCTGGTCGTCGCCACGCCCTGTCCGCTCCTCATCGCGATCCCCGTCGCCATCATCGGCGCCGTCTCGCTCGCGGCGAGGCGCGGCATCGTGATCCGCGATCCGGCGATCCTCGAACGACTCGACACCTGCCGGACGGCGATCTTCGACAAGACGGGCACGCTCACCTACGGTGCGCCGAGTGTCACGGACGTGCTGCCGCTCGGGCATTCCTCCGTGGACGAGGTGCTCGCCCTCGCCGCGAGCCTCGAGACCTACTCGAAGCATCCGCTCGCGTCCGCCGTCGTGCAGGCTGCCGACGCGCGTGGCCTCGATCGTCAGGAGGTCGAGGCGGTCGCCGAGAAACCCGGCCAGGGCCTGACGGGGAGGGTGCGGCGGTCCGCGGGGTCGGGAACCACGGACGTGGCGATCACGAGCCGCCAGAAGCTCGCCGCCGTCGATCCGGTGGCGGCCGCCGACCTGCCGCCGTCCGCCGGCGGCCTCGAGTGCGTGGTGCTCGTGGACGGTGCGCGGGCGGGGGTGATCCGGTTCCGCGACGCCCCGCGTCCCGACGGCAGGCCGTTCATCGAGCATCTCGCCCCGGGCCACGGGCTGGATCGTGTCATGCTCGTCTCGGGAGATCGTGAGAGCGAGGTGCGCTGGCTCGCCGAGCTCGTGGGCATCGAGGAGGTGCATGCGGGGATCCAGCCGGAGGGGAAGCTCGCGCTGGTGCAGGCCGCCGTCGCGCGATCCCCGACGCTGTTCGTCGGCGACGGGATCAACGACGCGCCGGCCCTCGCGGCCGCCACCGTCGGCATCGCGATGGGGGCCGGCAGCGACGTGACGAGCGAGGCATCCGGTGCCGTCGTGATGGACTCGGCGCTCGAACGGGTCGATGAACTGCTGCACATCGCCCGTCGCTTCCGCGCGATCGCCCTGCAGAGCGCCGTGGGGGGCATGGCAGCGAGCGTCATCGGCATGGGCTTCGCGGCGGCCGGCCTGCTGCCGCCGACCGCGGGCGCCCTGCTCCAGGAGGCGATCGACCTCGTCGCCGTCGCCAACGCCCTGCGGATGGCGTGGCCGCCGCGATCCCTCACCGACTACGCGGCGTGACTACGCGACGAGTCGGATCGTCGCGCGGCTCTCGGCGGCGCGGACGAGCACGGCGTACATGTTGTCGCTGACCGGCAGGCGGTCGAGAGGCCCCTGCTCGAACACGAGTCCGGCCTCTTCCGTCAGCATCCGGAGCGTGCGGGGCGTGAAGTAGTTGACGTGGTCGGGATAGCGGAATCCGCACCAGCGAGCGCCACGCAGCGCGCGGTTCCAGCAGGCGAAGTTGGGCACCTTCACGATCACGAAGCCGCCCGGACGCAGGGCGCGCCGCACCGCCCGGAGCAGGTCGAGCGGCCGTGCCTCGTGCTCGAGGAACGACGACATGAGCACGGCGTCGACCGATGCCTCCGGCAGGGAGCGGATGCCGTCGATCGCGGCCGCCTCGATCGCGTCGCCGCCGAGTTCCGCGAGCGTCTCGCGGGCCCGTGCCGCCAGGGCACGCGACACCTCGATGCCGACCACACGCACCGGCAACCCGTCGTCCGTCACGCGCCGTGCGATGCGTGCCGTGAACGCTCCGTCCGCACAGCCCACGTCGACGACCCTCCACGGCGGACGGAGGGTCGTGCCCGCGAGCCGCGTCCGCAGGATCGTGGCGAACGGGCTGCGCGAGGCGAAGAGTCGTGTGCGCACGTGCTTGAAGGCCGCGCTGAGCGCCGCGAAGACCGGCTCCTCGCGCCGCCGGCGCGCCCGCTCGGCGGTGGACGTCGCCTCCCACGCATGATCCTCGGCGAGGGCCTCGTAGGCCGGAGGATCCGGGAGGTACACGAACCCGGTCTCAACGCACGTGACGAGCCGCCACCCATCGCGCGCGAAGGGGGTCGGGGTGGTCTCGGTGGGGCGGCCGTGGATCGGGCAGGGGCGTCTCATGGTGCGCTCGCGACCGTCGGGGACCGGGACTTGTGACGGCGCGAGGCGGTCCGAGTCAAGGTCGCTTCCGGCCCCGGGAGGGCGCGGCTGGGTGGTGCCGCCCATGCGCGCGTCAGGGCAGCGGCACCTGCTCGGGCGACACGAGGTAGGCCACGAGGTCGCGGACATCCGTGTCCGAGAGCTTCGTGAGGAGGCCGTCGGGCATCAGCGACTGCGGCTGTGCCACCTGCTCCGCGACGGTGCGTCGATCGAGGATGATCGCCTCGGCGGCGGTCTGGACCGTGAGCGTCCGCTCGTCGGCCGACGAGATCACGCCCGTGATCGCGCGACCGTCCTCGAGCACGAACGTGACGGCACGGAAGTCGGCGCCCACGCTGGCACTCGGATCGACGATGTTTTCGAGCAGGTAGTCGAGGTTCCGCCGGTTCGATCCGGTGAGGTCGGGGCCGAGCTTGCGTCCCGCGCCGAAGAGCACGTGGCAGCCGGCACAGTCCCGCTGGAAGAGCGTGCGACCGTGGCCGGCATCCGCCGCCGCGATCCGGTCGGGCGTGAGATCACGTTTCCACTGGTCGACCAGCAGGCGCCGGTCCTCGGCGCTCGCCCGCACGCGCCCCCAGACCTCCTCGAGCCGCTGCGTGAGCGCGTCATCGGCGAAGTCCGCGATCTGCCGGGCGTGGAACGCCGAAATCTCGTCGCGGGTCAGCCGGCCGCTCGCCACCGCGTCGAGCAGGTGCCTCGCGAAGGCGGGGCGTGACGCGAGCAGGTCGACGAGGGCCGCGCGGTCGTCGGGGGCGTAGAGTCCGACGCGCTGGAGGGCGATCGTGGGCGTCTCGGGGTCGTCGTACCGGGCGAGGCCGCGCAGGGCCTCGGCGATCACGGAGCGATCCGACAGGAGGCCCTGCAGGAGCCCGGCCCCGTCCGCGGGAGCCGCGGCGGCGAGCGCGCGGATGGCCTGCCGCCGCGCTTCCGGGGCGGCGGTGGGGTCGAGTGCCACACGGCGCACCTCGGCCGGCCCGCGTCCCTCACCGAAGAGCAGGTCGAGCTCCTCGACGGATCGACGGGTCGCCTCGTCCGACTCGCGCGTCAGGCGGTCCGACAGGGCCGCGTACCCGGCGGGCGCTCTGGCCCGGCTCCAGCCACGCAGGCCGGCAGCCAGGCCCGTGACGAGATCGCGCCGGACGTCGCTCGCCGCCCCGGCGGCAGTGTCGAGCAGTCGCGTGACGAGCTCCGGCCGCACCTCGACCTGCCCGGCGAGGAGGCGTGCGATGTTGTGCCGCACCCGCGGCAACGCGGCCTTCCCGGCAAGCGCGGTGGCAGCGTCGGCGTTTCGCAGCACCGAGGGCGCGATGCCATACCAGACGAGATTGGCAAGCAGGGGATCCGAGGCATAGGTGGCGTGCCCTGCGAGTGCCCCGGCCAGACGCCAGGCCGTCCCGTCGGCCAGCCTGCCGACGCCGGAGGCGAGGTGCCGCTGCACCGGCGGTGCGAGGTCCGTGGCCGCCAGTGCCACGAGACGATCGGCCACCCGCGGCGCGGGCTGCGGTCCCGCTCGCGAGCAGCCGTCGAGCAGGAGCTGCACGCCCCAGCCGCGAACGAAGGGGTCGGCGTCCTCGAGCCGCGCGAGCAGCATGTCGTCGTCGAGGGCGAGCGGGGTGCCGCCGGCGATCGCCGCGAGGGCCCAGAGCGCCCGCAGCCGGTGGGCCGGATCCTCCGCGGTCGCCGCGCGGTCGCGCAGCCAGGCGACGTCGTCGCCGAGTGGCACGCCGGCGAGGCTCCTCGCCTGCCACGCGCGCACCGCCGCCCGGCTCCACCACTGGTTCTCCGCGAACAGGTGCCGACGCAGCGCCGCCGAGTCGTCGCTCGCGACATCCACGGCGCCGGCGCGCCTCGGTGCGCCGTGGACGAGCCGGTAGATGCGCCCGCTCGCGCGATGCACCCCGTCGTGGTCATGGCACTCCCCCGTGTCGGACCAATCGGCGATGAAGACGCCGCCGTCCGGGCCCGTCACGAGATCGATCCCCCGAAACCACGGGTCGGCGATGAAGCACATGTCCGCGCCGTGGGTCGCCGTGAAGCCGGCCCCGTGCGCGGCGAGGCGGTCGTGGTTCATGCGACGACCGTGCAGATTCAGCGTGAAGACGCCGCCGCGATACTCCGCCGGCCAGTTGTCCCCCTGATAGATCATGAGTCCGATGTGCGCGTGCCCGCCGCCGGCGGCGCTCGTGCCGTCGGAGACGGTCGTCCGCACGTCGCTCCATTTTTCGCCGGTGTCCCAGTGCACGTGGTCGGCGACCTGGGGCACGAGATCGTAGACGTGGGGCTCGAGGTCGGTGCCGTACATGCGCTCCACGTGCGATCCGTGGACCGCGTGCCACAGGTGGCCGATCACCGTGTTGATGACGAACGTCTCACCATGCGCGTCGAAGTCGGTGCCCCACGAGTTCGTCATGCCGTCCATCACCTTCTCGACGATGCGTCGCGCGGGATGGTAGCGCCAGATGCCGGTGTTGACGTGGACGCGCTGCGAGTCCCCCGCGCCGGGCAGACCGATCCGCGACGTGCCCTGGATGCCGTGCCTTCCCCAGAGCCAGCCGTCGGGCCCCCAGGTCAGCCCGTTGGCCGGTGTGTGTCCGACGCTCGTCTCGTCGAATCCGTCGAGCACCACCTCGGGCGGCCCGTCGGGCACGAGGTCGGCATCTCGGTCCGGGATGAAGAGCAGATGGGGCAGGTCGATCACCCACGCACCGCCGAGGCCCACCGCCACGCTCGTCACCCGCGTCCCCTGGTCCCAGAAGACCGTGCGTTCGTCGTGACGACCGTCACCGTCGCGGTCCGCGAGCACGACGATCCGGTCACGGAGCGTGTCGTCCCAGCCGCCGACGGCGGCGCCGGCCCAGGTAAAGTTCTCGGCCACCCACAGGCGGCCACGGGCGTCGGTGCAGATCCCGATCGGGTTCGCCACGTCCGGTTCCGCAGCGAAGACATCGAGCCGGAACCCTGGCGGAAGCCGCGCCGAGTCACAGACCTCGCGGGGCGAAAGCGGCCCCCCCGGGGCCTTTTCGCTGTTCGTCGGCGTCGGGAAGTCGGCGGCCACGGCCGACAGGCAGCAGACGGTGGCCGTGGCGAGCAGGGCGGAGGCCCGCCTCACGCGTGGAATCGAGGATGCATGACATGCCATGGCACGGGCCTCAGAGAGCGACCGGACGAACCCACCGCAAACGTATCAGCCCATGGCGCGGCCCCGCCAACGCCCGGCATCGAGCACGCGGCAGCCGTGGAACCCATGGGAGGGTAGATCCAATCAACTTGACCGCGGTTGTACCGCCCATGAAAATGTTTTTGAGATAGTTCCGCGTGGCCCATTCCGCCGGACGGATGGCGGTGCCTGACGGGAACGCGGGCCCGCAGTTCCTCACGGCGCGGGGGATGCCCCACATGGAGCGGCTCTCCCGTCGGCTGCGCGAGTCGTGCCACCTCACGATCGTCGTCCGAAACACATGCTCGTCGTCACCCGCGCCGAGGGCAATGCCGACGTGATGCACGCGGTGCGCATCGGCGCGACCTCCGGGCTTCATCAGCGGGTGAGGGGTTTCGTCGCGCAGGGTGACGCCATGATGCCGCCCCGTCTCCGGTCGCACGCGGGCCTGCGGATCGGTGTCGCGGCGTTCCTCACGATCGTTGCGGTGACGAGCCGCTCGGCCGACCCCGACCCGGCCGCGCTCGAGTTCTTCGAAAAGCGGGTGCGGCCGCTCCTGGTCACCCACTGCTACGAGTGCCACGCCGAGGGCGAGACAAGCGGCGGCCTCGCCCTCGACACGCGGTCGGGCCTGCTCGTCGGCGGAGATTCCGGGCCTGCACTCGTCCCCGGCAGGCCCGACGAGAGCCGGATCGTCGAGGCGGTGCGGTATGCGAACCCCGACCTGCGGATGCCGCCGCAGAACAAGCTGCCGGCCGAGGACGTGGCGACCCTCGAGCGTTGGATCGCGACCGGCGCGGTCGACCCGCGCGAGGACGTCGCCGCCGCACCCGCCGCGGCACCGCTCGGCATGAGCCTCGAGGAGGGCACGTCGTTCTGGTCGCTGCGGCCGATCGCCCGGCCCGCCGTCCCCGTGGTGCGGCGAGCCGACTGGGTGCGCACGCCGATCGACGCCTTCGTGCTCGCGGCCCTGGAGGAGTCGGGCCTGGAGCCGGCACCACCGGCCGATCGCCGCACGCTCCTGCGTCGCGTGACGTTCGACCTCACCGGTCTGCCACCGACACCCGACGAGGTCGCCGCGTTCCTGGCGGACGACTCGGCCGATGCGTTCGAGCGGGTCGTGGAGCGGCTCCTCTCGTCCTCCGACTACGGCGTGCGCTGGGGCCGGCACTGGCTCGACGTGGCCCGCTACGCCGATTCCAACGGTCTCGACGAGAACCTCGCGTTCGGGCATGCCTGGCGCTACCGCGACTACGTCGTCGACTCGTTCAATGCGGGCAAGCCCTACGATCGCTTCCTCGTCGAACAGATCGCCGGCGACCTGCTCCCCGATGCGAGCGCCGAGACGATCACGGGCACCGGCTACCTCGTGCTCGGGGCGAAGGTCCTCGCGGAGCCCGACCGCGAGAAACTCACGATGGACACGATCGACGAGCAGATCGACGCGATCGGCAAGGGATTCCTCGGCATGACGCTCGGGTGCGTGCGGTGTCACGACCACAAGTTCGACCCGCTGACGCAGGCCGACTACTACGGCCTCGCCGCGATCTTCAAGAGCACCCGCACGTTCGCCGACACGAACACCGGGGCGATCAAGCACTGGCACGAGCACGGCCTCGCCACCGATGCGGAGAGGGAGGTGATGAAGACGATCGACGAGGAGATCGCCGCCCTTCAGAAGGCGGCCTCCTCGTTTCGCTCCGAGGCGATGGGGAAGCTCCGCGCGGCGGCCCGCGAGAAGGCCGCCGACTACCTCGTGGCCTGCGCCGCCTTCGGCCCCGACGCGCCGCTCACGGAGGTCGCCGCGATCGGCACCCCGCGCGGGCTGCATCCCTACGTCCTCCATCACTGCCGCCTCCACCTGGCCTACCACCCGGACGACGCGGTGTTCGGTCGCTGGCATGAACTGGCCGCCGCCGGGGATGTCGCGGCGATCGACCGCCACTACCGGGCCCTCTTCGCCGACGCGGAGGAGGCGTGGCGGGCGGCAAAGGAGGCCGATGCCAAGGCCACGTCGGTCGCCGACCCGCGGCTCGAGTCGGCGCGGGTCGCGCTCCACGACGCCGCGGGCTTCCTGGCCGTGCCGCCGAAGCCGGAATTCGCCTTCGATCCGGAGACGCTCGCGGAGTACCACCGGCTCGAGGAGGCGGCCCGCATCGCCGAGAGCGGCGCCCCCGACCTGCCGGCCGCCATGGCCGTCGGCGAGGGGACCATCCTCACGGACATGCCGATCCATGTCCGCGGCAACCATCGCAACCACGGCCGGTCGGTCGCACGCGGATTCCCGCGCGTGATGCTCGCGGCCCATGCGGCGCGGAGCGACCTGCCCGCCGGGTCGAGCGGCCGGCTGGAACTCGCCCGCTGGCTCGCCGACCCGGAGCACCCGCTCACGTCCCGCGTCTTCGTCAATCGGGTCTGGCGGTGGCATTTCGGGCAGGGCATCGTGGGCACGACCGACAACTTCGGCGTGCTCGGCGACCGTCCGTCACACCCCGAGCTGCTCGACTGGTTGGCGCGTCGGTTCACCGACTCGGGCTGGTCGGTGAAGGAGATGCATCGGCTCGTCCTCGCATCGAGCACGTATCGCATGGCATCCACGCATCCGCGCGAGGCCGCCGCCCTGGGCATCGACCCCGAGAACCGGCTCCTCTGGAAGTTTCCGCCGCGTCGGCTCGAGGCCGAGGAGATTCGCGACGCCCTGCTCGCCACGACCGAGCGCCTCGAGCGCGGTCTCGGTGGCAAGACCGTGCCGCTGCGGAACCGGCAGTTCGTCTTCAATCACACCTCGGTCGATCACACGAAGTACGACAGCCTGCGACGGGCCATCTACCTGCCGGTGATCCGCAACAATCTCTACACGCTCTTCGAGCAGTTCGACTTCCCCGACCCGACGATGCCGACCGGCAGCCGGGCGGCGACCGTGGTGGCGCCGCAGGCGCTGTTCATGCTCAACGCCCCGCTCGTCATGGATTCCGCGGCAACCTGGGCCCGCGCCCTGATCGCCCGCGAGGGGACCGACGCCGAACGGGTGCACGCCGCCTACGAGGCCGCCTACGCGCGGCCGCCGACCGAGGTCGAGACGACGCGGGCGCTCGCCTTCCTGCGGGATTCCGCCGCCGACGGCACCGAGCGGGCCTGGTCGCTCCTGTGCCAGGGCATCCTCGCGGCGAACGAATTCGTGTACGTACGCTGAGGTCGACACCCGTCCGAGCGACTCACCATGCACGAGCCAGCAGCGACCATGCCCACGACCTCGACGCGGAACCTCGCGACCCGTCGCCGAATCCTGCAGACCTCGGCCGTGGGCTTCGGGCACCTCGCGTTCCGGGCGCTGCTCGACGCGGAGGTCCTGGCGGAGACGGCGGCCGAATCGGGCCACGTCGCGAACCCGCTCGCCGCGAAGCCGCCGCATCTGCCGGCCCGCGCCCGCCGCATCGTCTTTCTCTTCATGAAGGGCGGGCCGTCCCACGTCGATACCTTCGACCCCAAGCCGTTGCTCGACCGCGACCACGGCAAGCCGCCCCCGTTCGAACTGCCGAAGGTGACGTTCGCGGCGCAGGGCAACCTGCTCCGCTCCCCGTGGAAGTTCCGCCGGTACGGCCAGAGCGGCCTGCCGGTGAGCGACCTCTTCCCGCAGGTGGCCCGCCATGTCGACGACCTCTGCATCCTCCGGAGCGTGCACGGCACGAACCCGGCACACGGCGGCGCGCTCTTGAAGCTCCACACCGGCAGCGATCAGTTCGTGCGTCCGAGCATGGGGTCGTGGATCAGCTACGGCCTCGGCACGGAGAACGAGAACCTGCCCGCCTTCGTCACGATCTGCCCCACGCTCGCCCATGGCGGCGTGAACAACTGGGGGGCCGCCTTCCTGCCGGCCTTTTGCCAGGGCACTCCGATCGGCAACGCGTCCACCGGGTCGGCGCAGGCGGCGGTGAAGCACATCCGGAACGACCGGCTCGGCCGCCCCGAGCAGCGGCGGCAGCTCGACCTCATCGCGGCGATGAACCGCGACCACATCGCCGCCGCCGGCGCGGAACGCTTCCTCGAGGGCCGGCTCGACTCGTTCGAGCTGGCCTTCCGGATGCAGGCGACGATGCCCGAACTGCAGGACCTCTCCGGTGAGACCGGGGCCATGCAGCGGCTCTACGGGCTCGACGACCCGATCACGGCCGATTTCGGCCGACAGTGCCTCATGGCGAGGCGGTTCCTGGAGGCGGGCGTGCGGTTCGTGCAGGTCACGCACAGCGACAGCGAAGTCCAGTGGGATCAGCACGGCAACCTCTACCAGGGGCATACGAAGAATGCGGCCGAGGTCGATCGGCCGATCGCCGGCTTCCTCCAGGACCTCAAGGCCCGCGGCCTGCTCGACGACACGCTCGTGCTGTGGGGCGGCGAGTTCGGGCGCACGCCGACGGCCCAGGGAACCGACGGTCGCGACCACAACCCGCACGGCTTCACGATGTGGATGGCCGGCGGGGGTGTGAAGGCCGGCTTCGCCTACGGGGCGACCGACGACCACGGCTACTACGCGGTCCAGGACGCGATGCACGTGCATGATCTGCACGCGACGATCCTGCACCTGCTCGGCCTCGACCACACGCGGCTGACCTACCGTCACGCGGGCCGGGACTTCCGGCTCACCGACGTCGCCGGCCGCGTGGCGACGGGCATCCTCGCCTGACCCTCCGACCGGTCGGAGGCGACGGCCGGACGGGTGGACACGGACCGATTCCGGTCTTACGATTCGGCAAGTGGCGTCGAGGGGTGGCGGAGTTCCGTGGAGGTCCATGCCATGATGAGATCATGTGCCGGGCGCGACCGGCGAGGCTTCACGCTCGTGGAACTGCTTGTCGTCATCGCGATCATCGCGGTCTTGATCGGGCTGCTGCTGCCGGCGGTGCAGAGCGCACGCGAGGCGGCGCGGCGCAGCGCCTGTGGGAACAACGTCCGTCAACTCGGACTCGGTGTGCTCTCCTTCCACGACGCGAACAAGTACCTTCCGTATCGCGAGGGACGATTCGCGCAGGGCTATGGAGCACGCATGAGCGGCCTCATCCTCCTGCTGCCGTTCGTCGAGCAGGGTGACATGTACGACGGCATCCTCGGCGAGATTCCTGCCGGCCAGCCGCCGTGGGGCAGCATCAATTCGTGGCGGCAGGTGGTGTCGGCTTTCCTGTGTCCCTCCGACAGCCTCGCCAATCCCGCGCCCGGCAACATTCAGCACACCAACTACATGCTCTGCGGTGGCGACTCGGTCGATCTCCACACGTCGAGCAATGCCAGCCGCGGCATGTTCGGCATGGACGTGTCACGTGCTCCGGGTCGGGGATTCACGATCACGCAGATATCGGACGGCCTGAGCAACACGATCGCGATGGGGGAGCGCCTTCGCGGCAACGGCGCTGTTCCGCGGAGCCTCACAATGACGCAGGCGGGCGGTTGGTTCACGACTCCGAACCAGTGCGTCTCGAATTACGGTCCGGGCACGCGATCGTGGACCGGAGCAGCGGATGTTCGCGCCTGGTCCGGTGTTCGCTGGCCCGACGGCGGCATGGGCTTCGGGGGACTCACGACGAACGCTCCGCCCAACTCGGTATCGTGCGCGTGGAACAACCACGACGCGCAGCCCGGCCTGTATCCGCCCTCGAGCAACCATCCCGGCGGCGTGACCATGATCATGGGGGATGCCGCGATCCGTTTCGTCTCCGATTCGATCGACGTCGGCAACTTGAATGCGTCGGCTACGGGCCTCAGCGGCGCCAGCCCGTTCGGCGTGTTCGGTGCCATGGGGACCCGGGCCGGCTCGGAGGCCACGGCACGATGATCGGGCACCTCCGGAGCAGGCGACCGGTCGCCGGCGCGGCATGCATGCTGCTCGCGACCGTCGGGGTCGTGGCGAACGTCAGCGG
>Ga0214917_10007223_pt1 | contig 11306 bp, 9 predicted proteins | sample LL_1208_BB_MetaG_FD_177983 | JGI IMG/M metagenome (GOLD analysis project Ga0214917, IMG submission 177983) | Freshwater microbial communities from Lake Lanier, Atlanta, Georgia, United States - LL_1208_BB | ecosystem: Environmental > Aquatic > Freshwater > Lake | place: USA: Georgia | collected...
GCTGACCGAACAGGCAGACCAGCAGAAACCCAAGCAGTGCGAAGGCATCGGAGAGCACGTTCTTGACGGCATGGGAGCCCTCCTGCTGCGCTTCCTCCTCAAGCTCATGGGCCTTTTGGTTGAGCTTCTGCTGCATCTGATCGCGTGTTGGCAGCGGCTCGTCGTTCAGCAGTGCCTCGAATTCGATCTCAGCCTGATAGAGGCGTAACTTCTGAACCGCCTTCTCCTGCAGCTGGGGGCGGGGGTAGGTCACCAGCGGATGCTCTGGGGAGAGGCGATCCACGATCGGCGAGATGATGTATGCACGGCTGAACTGCTGCATCAGGATCGGCACCAGGATCAGCAGCAGCAGGATGCGCAGCGACACCAGGGTGGAATCGCGCCGACGCCGGAAGCCGGCGACGACGCTCGCCTCCGCCTCCGGATCCAGCTGCCGTCGGACCTGATCCACCACGCCAAGCAGACTGCGTGGCAGGACCTCCGGCGAACGGCTGATGCTGGGAAGCGTCTGGCGCCTGTCGCTGTAGCGGGAGGCGACCGCCTCGACCAGCTGGATCTGGCGGATCTCCTGGCCTGCCAGTTCCTGGCGATAGGGCTCCACGTTCTCCAGGGTCTGACGGCAGACCTGCAGGGCGGCCCGGAAACGCCGCAGGATCTGGGCCTGCAGCCCGCGTGGCAGCCGGAGTTCGAGCTCAGGCCGCACCGGACGGTCGTTGTAATGCTCGAGCTCGATGCTCTGGATCAACAGGGCCGCTTCATAGCCCCGCTCCAGATCATTGCTCAGATCCAGTGACTGGGCCCTTCCGAAGGTGCCCATCCAGTCGGTCAGTCCCATGGAGTGCGTCGGCGTGAAGCGAGGGTCAGGTCAGCGGGAGAAGACCCACCAGGTCAGCATCGGCACCACCGTGCCGACCACCAGCAACACGACCACCCAGGTCAGACCGTTGCCCTCGCGGGTCTCCTCAGCGGTGGGGATGTTGCTCACCGGCACGGCCACCTCGGCTTCGACGGGCTCACCCGGATCCTCCCCCCCCTGCAGCACCGTGCGCAGACGGGTCAGGGCATCGAGACTGGCCTGGCGGTAGCGGTCGCCCTCGCGCAGCGGCTGGGCCATGGTGGATCGCGCCGTGCTCTTCAGCAGCGCTGCAGGAAGCTGTCGCTGCAGCGCCGGGGAGGCGACGATCGCGGTGGCCTTGTTCTGGGTATCGATCAACAACAGAAGCTGGGCATCCCCCTCACCGCCGCCCTTGCTGTCCGCCGACCAGCGCTCCAGCAACTGGGTTCCCAGCTGGGAGAGATCAAGCCCGTAATCAAGATGCGTGACCGTGATCAGACGGGCGTCGACGCGCTCGCCGTCGAGATCCTGCAGCTGCCTGTCGATCTCGGCGCGGCTGGCGCGGCTGAGCACATCCGCTGTGTCCAGAACGCGGGCGGGCGGCGGAGCGGCTGGCAGATCGCTCAGCGACAGGGCTGCGGCAGGGGCAAGCGGCAGCAGCAGTGAGAGAAGAACCGCGAGCAGCCATCCCAGCGGCGCGCCTGACGGACGCGGCGGCGGCGCGGTGACCCCGGAGCGACGGGGACTCGATTGCGGCGGAGACAGAGGCTTCACGGCGCCTGGGCGTTCTGGGGCCAGTCTGCCTTCAGCCGGCCAGGCTGTCGCGGTTCAGCACACGGATGACATCGAGGATCTGGCCAGAGCGCTCCGCTGGCAGGTTCATCTGGGCGGCCATGCTCTCGAGCATCGTGAGCTCCTCCTCCTGCACCCGACGATCGCACTGGGCCAGATGGGCGGCCACCGCCAGGGCAGTCTCCTGTTGCTCAGCGGTGAGGACGGGCAGGGCCGTGGCGAGGAGCCCCTGCCAGCCATCGCGGCGGAGCAACTCGAGCAGCTGATCGAACATGGCCCCCATGGTCGCCTCACTGAGATTGCAGAACGGGGTGCGGGCCTCCAGCTGCTCGCGCAAGGCATGCGCTTCCTCCCGTTCCAGGCTGCCGTCGCAGGCCACAGCGACAAGGGCAAGGGCCGCGAAGGCCTCGGCTGGTGTCATGGGGATCGATGATCGCTTCCCCATTGGAGCAGCAGGCGGCCGTTCCGGCATCCTGAACCAGCTTCGAGCACCCCCGCATGGCCCTGCCGGCAGCCGCCCGCATCCCCCTGGTCGCCGGAGCGATCGGTCTCTCGCTGAGTGTGATCAACCAGTTCACCGCCGGCAGCGTGGATCCGGCGCTGGAGCGCGCCAGCGTCCTGGCCAGCATCCTGGCGGTGGTGCTGATGCTGGTCGGTCTGCTCTGGACCCGCATCACACCGGAGCCGGCTGAACGGGCGCCGCTCCAGGGCGTGGAGTCGCTTCACCTGGCTGATGGTCTGGACCCTGCACTGCAGCACGAACTGGCCTGGGGCAGCGCCCTTCTGCTCACCGCCACGCCCGCGGCCACGCTGCTGCTGGTGTGGCGGGGTGAAGTGCTGCTGCGGCGAGGCCTGCAGCCGATCGAGCCCGTTGCCCCCGATTTCGTGGAGGGGGCGATCTGCGAGCGAGCCCGGCAGAGCGGCCGGGCGATCTCTCTTGTGGACCTGCGGCTCTACCCAGGACGCGCTGAGTTTGAGCCGCTCCTGCCGGGCCTTCCGGCGGTGGTGGTCCAACCCCTGGCGGATGGCGGCGTAGTGGTCCTGGGCGGCTGGTCCGCCCGTTGTTTCAGCCGCAGTGACCTGACCTGGCTGGAGGGCTGGACCCGCCGCCTCACAGGCGAATGGGCTCGGCAGCTGGACGCGGCCGCGCAAGCCGCGGCGAAGCCGGCCGCGTCGGCACCTGGAAGCGGCTGAGCACCCTGCCACCAGGGTTGGTGAGCGTGATCTCCCCGGAAGGTCCGAGTCGCCCGCTCAGGCGCTCGCCACGGCTGATCTGCTGACGGGCACGACGGCGCAGCTCCACGCCTCCTTCAGCCTGCACCTCCTGACTTGCCCAGTTCCAGCTGCACTGACGGGCCTGCAGAACATCTCCGGCCTGGTCGAGCTGGCAGCCGGCCGGGATGGTGATCCATTGCTCGTCCTCCCGGACGACAACGCTCTGGCCACTGACCCTCAGCTCCCGACGGCTGCCATGGAACGGGCTGTCACTGCTGGCCCTGCGCTCGCGCAGGTCAAATCGCACATCCCCCGCCTGGAGCTCCACGCCGTCGACGATGTCCTGGAAGCGGACCGGGGCGCGCAGCCAGTATTCCTGGGTGCGGGTGTTGCCATCAAGGCCCTTGGCGGTGAGGATCTGACGCGCCTGGTTCTCGGCTCTGCCGGGAACGCGTCGGCTGGCCTGCACCGGACCGCTCGTCTGGAGGTTGCCGTTGAGCGGGTACCAGTCGGCTTCACTGACGCGGAGGTCCACCTCTTCGAGACCGCGATCGATCCCAAGGGATGCGAAGCGGCGATTCCAGTGCTGCAGTCTCGGGTTGTCGCGCAGCCGCAGCCGGTTGTCGTCGAAGTTGAAGCTGGCACGGTCGGAGGAGAGGCGGTTGGAGGCATCGAGGGCCTCGGGGCGGCGGTCGATCTCCATCCGCTTGCGTTCAGGGAACCAGCGGGCTCGCTCGGCGCGGATCAACGTCGGGCTGGGGCCCAGCTGTTCAACGCGGATGCGGCCTTCAAGAAGAACGACGGCACCGTCGTTGATCACCGTGCCGCTCGTGGCCGAGAGCCGATACAGCGGTTTGCCGTCGCGGTAGATCATGCCCACGGGAGTCTCCGCCTGGGCCACGCGGCGGCGCATGTCGTAGCGCGCTTCAGGGCTGCTCAGGGACCAGGTCGGGCGTCCGAGCAGATCCTGCTGGCGCAGGTCGAGCGAGCGGAAGACGAAGGGAGGCGCGTTGGTCTCTGCCGGGCGTTTCAGAGAACTCCCGCTGCACGCCGGCAGAAGCAAGGCCAGCACTGCCACGGCGGCCGTAGACCAGCGGACGGAACACGCCATCACAGGGGCTCATCCAGTTCGAGGCGCAGCATCACCGGAGAGGGCTCCGGCAGGGATCGCCCGGCCGGCAGCCCACCCCAGTGCAGGGCCGCCCTCCAGGGGGAGACGGGGCCATTGTCAGCCGTAGTGGATTCGCTGCCCCAGGCCGGTTCGCCGAGCTGGGCCAGCAGCCGCTGCGACAGATCCGGCAGCAACGGGGCCAGCAACAATCCGATCCAGCGGCAGGTCTCGAGCACGGCATGCAGGTCGGCGGCCACGGCATCGGCCTGCCCCTCCTGCTTCATCAGCTTCCAGGGTGCGCGCTCGTTGAGGTAGCCATTCGCCTCGATCGCCAGCTGCAGCACCGCCTCGCAGGCTCTGCGGAAATCCACCTGATCCATGGCCTGCAGGTAGACACTCAAACCCGACTGACAGGCGAGCGCCAGCGGATGGTCCGCGGCAGCGGCCGCACCCGCCGGAGGCACCGCGTCGAGGAACCACTTGCGCGCCATCGAGGCGGTGCGATTGAGCAGGTTGCCGATGGTGTTGGCCAGGTCGTTGTTGACGAGATCCTGGAAGCGCTGCTGCTGGAAGTCGCCGTCATCGCCGAAGGGAATATCACGCAGCAGGTACCAGCGCACCGCATCGCTGCCACAACGCCCCAGCAACAGTTCGGGATCGAGCACGTTGCCCAGGGACTTGCCCATCTTCTGGCCCTCGCGGGTGAGGAAGCCATGGCCGAAGACCCGCTCAGGCAGCTCCAGCCCCGCCGACATCAGCATCGCCGGCCAGAAGACCGCATGGAAGCGCAGGATGTCCTTGCCGATCACATGCAGCTGTGCCGGCCAGCCCCTGTGGCTGAGCTGATCCAGATCCACCGGAGCGTCCGGATCCAGCAGTGCGGAGAGGTAACCCACCAGGGCGTCGAACCAGACATAGAAGGTGTGGTCGCCATGGCCGGGCACGGGGATGCCCCAGGGAAGGCCGACCCTGGAAATCGAGAAGTCCTTGAGTCCCCCGGCCACGAAGTTTTCCACCTCTCGGCGGCGGCTCGGTGGTGCGATGAAACCAGGCCTGGAAACCAGCGCCTCGATCGGTTTCTGATAGCGGGACAAACGGAAGAAGAGGTTCAGCTCGTCGCGCCATTCCAGCGGCCTGCGATGGATCGGACATTCAGGATCCTGCGCTTCGTGGGGGTCATCCTTGAACTCCTCGCAGGCCACGCAATACCAGCCCTGCTGCCGCCCTTCGATCACATCCCCACTGGCTTCGACCCGGGCGAAGAACTGCTCCACCACACGCCGGTGGTGCGGATCGGTGGTGCGCACGAAGCGATCGTGGCTGATGCCCCAGCGCTGCCACAGCTCCCGGTAGCGGGCGCTGATGCGATCACAGTGAGCCTGCGGGGTGAGCCCGGCCGCCTCGGCGGTGCGCTGGATCTTGAGGCCATGCTCATCGCAGCCGGTGACCAGGATCACCCTGTCGCCGCTCAGACGCCGGAAGCGGGCGATGGCATCGCAGGCCAGGGTGGTGTAAGTGCTGCCGAGATGGGGCCTGTCGTTGACGTAATAGAGCGGTGTGGTGAGCGTGTAGGCCATCAACGCGGGGATGGAAGGCGGGAAACGGGGATGCTGTGCCGCCGCCAGCGCCATCGCCGCGTCCAGCCGTCAGGCCGGATCTTACCGGGGGCCCACGGCCATGGACCTGGCTGTGGACCCGGCAGGATCGGGGTCAGCGGATCTTCCGGTCATGGCAGCAGCGCAGGGCAGTGGCACAGGCGCGGCGGAGTCGCCATCCAGGGCAGCGGATGCACGGCCGGCGGCTGCCGACGAGGCGGTGGATGTGCTGGTCTGGGGCGGCGGCAGTGGCGGCGTCGCGGCGGCGTTGCAGGCGGCCCGTGGCGGTGCCCGCACGCTGCTGCTCACCCCGGGCGCCTGGCTGGGAGGCATGGTGAGCGCCGCAGGCGTCTGCGCGCCGGACGGCAACGAGCTGACGCCCTGGCAGAGCGGACTCTGGGGCGCCCTGCTGCGGACCCTCGCCCGCGAGGAACCCGGTGGGCTCGACCACAACTGGGTGAGCTGCTTCGGCTATCGCCCCGCCAGCGCCGAGCGGATCCTGCGTCGCTGGCTGGCGTCCGAACCTGGGCTGCAGTGGTGGCCGGGCTGCAGCCTCGAGGAGGTGCATGTCCACGGCGACCGGATCGGGGCCGTCACTGTGCGGAACGCTGCAAATGGGCCCTGCCGGCGTGTGGCGGCCCGGATCGTGATCGACGGCAGCGACCGCGGCACGCTGATCGCCCGCAGCGGGGCCCCGTTCCGGCTGGGCTGGGAGGCCAGAGAGCTCTGGCAGGAACCGAGCGCTCCGCCGGCGCAACGACTGGCCAACGAGGCGTTCTTCCAGCTCCAGCCAGTCCAGTCACCCACCTGGGTGGTACTGGCCCAGTGGCAGCAGAATCAGCCTCTGCCTGCCGATCCGCCGCCCCTTACCGCCCCGTTCCGGAACGCGACCGAGGCCTTCGGGCTGGAGCGCACGCTCACCTATGGGCGCCTGCCGGGCGATCTGTTGATGCTCAATTGGCCCTTGCACGGCAACGACTGGCACGCGGGTCTGGAGCGGGCCTTCGGCGACGATCTCCAGGCCGGCGCCGGGGCGGGTGAAGCGGAGCTGTTCGCCGCCATGCAGGAGCACAGCCTGGTGTTTCTGAGGGAGCTGCAGCGGGCCAGCGCCGGCGCCATGGCGCCGGCATCGGTGTTTCCCACTGCCGGCCAGGCGCAGGCGGGTGAACTGGAGGGGAGCGAGGCCCTGGCCCTGATGCCCTACTGGCGCGAGGGGCGCCGGCTGGTGGGGCGAACCCTGGTGCTGGAGCAGGATCTGCTGCCACGCGCCGCAGGGGCCTGCATCGCCCCACTGCCGCTCGATGGCGACGGAAGCAGCAGCGCCATCGCCGTGGGTAACTACGCCAACGACCACCACTACCCGGGTGGCGACTGGCCATTGGCAACCAAGAGCTGCCGTTGGGGAGGCCGCTGGAGCGGCACTCCCTTCACCATTCCCTATGGAGCGCTGGTCAGCGCCGCTGTGGTCAATCTCCTGGCGGCGGATAAGTGCCTCAGCGTCAGCCACATGGCCAATGGCGCCACCCGTCTGCAGCCGCTGGTGCTGAACATCGGCCAGGCGGCCGGGATGGCTGCAGCGCTTTGCGTGCGGCTGGGAATCGATCCGGCGGAGCTGCCCGTGCGGCAGCTGCAGGAGGCCCTGATCAGAGACCGTCAGGCCCCCGCCGGACCCCTGCCGCTTTGGGACACCCCCTGGCACCACCCGTCCTGGGCGGAGCGTCAGCGGCAGGCCCTGGACAACCCTGGCCGTCTCAATGCCCATGGGCACCTCATGGGCGGCGCGGGGGGAGAGCTGGATCCGCAGCAGGCACCGCCGGAAGCCGGCGAACGGCTCTGGCAGGGCGAACTGAGGCCCGATGGCAACGGCGGCTACAGCCTCCTGGTGGAGGGACACGCCTGGCCGCTGATCACCCTGGAACCCGCCCTGCATCACTGGCTGCAGCAGCAGGACCGTCCCGCCCCGGTGGCGCTGATCGGCTGCGCCAATCCCTGGGGGCCGTGGCTGCGGGTCAGCCGCCTGGCCTGAGAGAGCTGCTCAGGTGCAGGCCTGCAGGCGCAGCTGATCGCGCAGCGAATCGACGACCTGGACCCGCACCCGCAGGGCCATGCCCGGTTCACAACCGGCCGGCGCGGTGGCGGGGAGCTCCAGGCAGAGGTCGTCGAGATGCACAAGCGCCAGCTGATCCTGGGGCCGCAGCCAGCGCAGGAAACGGCCGGCCCAGCTGGGCTGACTGTTCTGCTCGAACCACACCTGCTGCCAGTGACGCTGGTCGTCGCGACTGATGCGGATCCCTTCCCGGATCGGTCCCTCGATCTGCTCCAGCAGGGCCGCCATGGCACCGGCCTCCAGGGCCGGGCGACCCTCAGCGTGGGCCGCCAGCTGACGCTGCACGAGCAGGTCGCCGTAGCGGCGGATCGGCGAGGTGGCCTGCACGTAGGCCTCCAGGCCCAGGCTGAAATGGGGAGCTGGCGTCACGCCCATGTGCCCCCGGCTGAGGCAGCGCTTGAGGGCGGCATGGCGAACAGGCCCGGGTTCGAGCCGCGCCAGCTCATCCGGGGCGGGCAGCGCCGCAGGTGGCTGGCTGCGGTAAGGGAGCGCCAGATCGTTGCGGCGGCCGAGTTCAGCCACCACCGCTCCCACCAGGATCATCGCCTCGGCCACCATCGCTCGCGCCGCCGTTGGCTCCGTGATCTGCAGCTCCGCCGTTTCGCCGTCGCTGCGGAGTCGCCCCTCCGACTGATCGAGACAGAGCGCACCGCGCCGCAGCCGCCACTGGCGCCGCCGTTCCAGCAGTCGGTGCAGCAGGGCCGGCGCCGGCTCCTGAGGCGGTGCCAGTTCGATCAGTTCGTCGGCATCGCCATAGCTGAGCCTGTAGGCCGGGCGGATCCAGCTGCGCACCAGGCGCTGGCTGAGCACCTCCCCCTGCGCATCGAGCTCCACCCGCAGACTCCAGGCGGCGCTGCGCTGGCCCTGGCGCAGGCTGAAGACGCCGTTCGCCAACAACGGCGGGAACATCGGCAGGGTGCCGCGTGCCAGATAGAGGCTGCTGGCGCGGCGTCTCGCCTCAAGGTCCAGGGGGGAGTCCGGCGCGATCAGGCGCCCCGGATCGGCGATGTGGATCCAGATGGCGTGGCTGCCTTCCGCCAGCTCCTCAACGCCGAGGGCGTCATCGATGTCGAGGGTGTCCTCGTCATCGACCGTGAAGCAGTGCAGGGCGGTGAGATCCAGGCGGTCGGCGTCGCCGGACTGGGGATCGGCGGCGGCGGCCGCCAGCCGCTCCGCCTCCTGTTGCAGCTCCTCCGGGAAGCCCAGCGCCCAGGTGCTGTGATCGAGCGCCGGCAGATGGTGCCGCTCCCACTGGCCCAGATCCACGAGCAGATGGCGGATCGCGCCGGATTCCGCCGGACAGTGGGCGCGCTGCAGCACCGGCAGCAGCTCGGAGGGCAGGGGCAGCTGACACTCACCGGCCGCCCACTGGCGCAGAAACTCCAGATCGGAACGGGCTGCTCCATCGAGATCGCTGGCCTCAAGCGGCTGGCGCGCGATCAGGGACTGGTGCCAGGCCCGCCTGCGGGCCTCGCTGAGCTGCTGACGTCTGCGGCCGCGGCGCCGTTGGCGGATCTCATCGCGTGGACGAGGCTCGGCGCGCTGTTGACGCCAGCGGAACCAGTCCTGCTCGCCCTGCAACCACAGCCAGAGTGCCGCGCGCAGAACGGGCGACTCCCCATCACCGAGCAGATCGGCGAGCTCGGCGAGGTCAAGCGAGGGAGCGCTCCCGGCGGTGTCGACGACTTCGCGCAGCAGCAACCAGGCCGCGGCGAGCTCGCGGGCGGGAGGCAGGCCCTCGGCCAGGGACTCCCGCTGGAGGGACCAGGGAGGCGACCCTGGTCCGCCGCTGGCCGCAGCAAAGCCAGGATCAGGCGCCGCGGCGATCCGTTCGAGATCTCGCGGCGGTGCCGTGCCACGCCTGCTGTCCCAGCCGATGCGCAGGGCGACCTTGCCGGATCGAACCTCGTCAACGACGGCAAGAAGGGCCCCCCGAGATTCGAGGAGCCCGACCAGATCACCGGGATGCAGGCTGGTGCGTCGGGGCAGCGGACTGCGTGACGGCGGCAACTCAGCCTTCGGGGTTCACGAAGGGAAGCAGTGCCACGATGCGGGCACGCTTGACCGCATTGGTGAGGTCACGCTGCTGCTTGGCCGTCAGGCCGGTGAGACGGCGGGGCAGGATCTTGCCGCGCTCGGTGATGAACTTCTTGAGCAGATCAACATCCTTGTAATCGATCGGGTCGCCGGGCTTGATCGGCGAAAGACGCTTCTTGAAGAAGGAGCTGGACATGGAAGGGAAGGAACGGTGGAACGAAGGCGACAGTCAGGACCGGAAACAAGGGAGGCGGCGAAACGCCGTCGCTCTCACTTGATTTCCTTGTGGGTCGTGGAGCTGTTGCAGTGGGGGCAGAACTTCTTCAGCTCCAGCCGTTCGGTGGTGTTGCGGCGATTCTTCTGGGTGGTGTAGCGAGACACACCCGCAGATCGCTTGGCGGGGTTGGACCGGCATTCGGTGCACTCAAGAGTGATCACGATCCGGACGCCCTTGTTCTTGGCCATGGTGGGAAGGACGTTGCGCCGCGTGCGCGAAACGAGGTTGAACGAGACACCATACCCCCCCGCCTGTTCCGTCCTGGGATGAGGTCGTCGTGGGGCTGCTGCCTAGGATCCGGCTTCGTGACATCAGATGGGACGATGCGGGTCTCGCTCCAGTGGCTGCAGGAGCTGGTGCAGGTGGAGCCAGATCAGCTCGAGCCCGCCGCACTGGCAGAACGCCTGTCGATCGCGGGTTTTGAGGTGGAGGAGATCGAGGATCTCTCAGCCCGCGCCAGGGGCGTGGTGGTGGGCTTCGTCGCACAGCGTGAGCCTCACCCCGACGCCGACAAACTGAGCGTCTGCCAGGTGCGGGTGGCTGATGGTGAGACGCTGCAGATCGTCTGCGGCGCCGCCAACGTGCGCGCCGGCATCCACGTGCCGGTGGCGCTGGTGGGCACCACGCTGCCGGCGGTGGGCCTGACGATCAAACCTGCCGAGCTGCGTGGCGTGGCCAGCAGCGGCATGATCTGCTCGCTTCAGGAACTCGGACTGGCCGAGAACAGCAGCGGCATCGCCATCCTCGACGAGCTGCTCACCGCGCTGCCTCCAGTGGGAGCACCGGTGGGTCCCGCCCTGGGTCTCGAGGATCAGGTGCTGGAGCTGGCGATCACCGCCAACCGGCCCGATGGCCTCTCCATGCGTGGCATCGCCCGTGAGGTAGCGGCTCTCTGCGGCGGCCACACCTGCTTTGCTCCCAGCCCCAGCGCGGCCCCGGCCCAACCGCTGGCGGCCAGCGCCGAGGACCTGAGGCGGATCGAGGAGGGCGGTCTGTTCAGCCTCACGGCCCTCGAGGGCGTGAAGGTGTCCCCTTCCCCCAGCTGGCTGCAGCAGCGACTGGAGCGCGCCGGAGTGCGCCCGATCAACAACGTGGTCGACATCACCAATCTGGTGATGCTCGAAACCGGCCAGCCGCTGCACGCCTTCGACCGCGATGCCCTGGGCCGCACTGCGGGCGGGACGGCCGATCCGGGGCGGGTGGGGCTGCGTCAGGGGCGTCCTGGAGAGAGCATCACAACCCTTGATGGGGAACAGCGCGACCTTGGCGAGGACGCCCTTGTCGTCACCCATGGCGATGTGCCGATCGCTCTGGCCGGGGTGATGGGGGGCCTGGAC
>Ga0214917_10007226_pt1 | contig 11301 bp, 10 predicted proteins | sample LL_1208_BB_MetaG_FD_177983 | JGI IMG/M metagenome (GOLD analysis project Ga0214917, IMG submission 177983) | Freshwater microbial communities from Lake Lanier, Atlanta, Georgia, United States - LL_1208_BB | ecosystem: Environmental > Aquatic > Freshwater > Lake | place: USA: Georgia | collected...
CCACTTCTTTCGTATTTGCACCGAGATGAGGATAACGGTGCCCGAATCCATGAAATATTTTTGTATTTCTGAAAGCACAGCCTATTACTTGCAGAAATATGTGGTTTATCGAAAACGCAAAATATTTTGTGGCAAGTCAACATTAAAGGATTTATCGGAGGTGATCAAGAAGCATAAAGATGAAAAATTCTTGCTGCCAAGCACAGATATATACAAAGAAGAAACCCCACAAACACTGGAAGAGTTTGGTATTTCTTACAATCAGGCAATAATTTACCGCACAGTAGCGAGCGACTTCAGCGATATGCCGGACCTGCATTACGATATGATTTTGTTTTTTAGCCCTTCCGGCATCAGATCACTTTTTAAAAACTACCCCAATTTCGTGCAGGGTGATATCCGAATTGGTTGCTTTGGTCATACAACAGCAAAAGCGGTTCAAGAACAAGGGCTTCGTCTGGATATTATGGCCCCTAATCCGCAAGCCCCTTCAATGACAATGGCGCTCGAAAATTATCTGAAAGAGTCGAATAAGAAGTAGGCAAGAAATGCCTTGTCGGTTTTTAATCGATTCTAAAGTCCTTGAATTTCACCTTTCCCTTCCCGGATAATTTCAATTTCAGGCCCGGTGCAGTCCAATACTGTAGAGTACTGAATATCCCCGTACCCTCCATCCACAACAATATCTACCACATCCCTGTATTTTTCCCATATCAGTTCGGGATCTGTGCTATATTCAATCAAATCATCGTCATTATGGATGGAACTAGAAAGGATAGGACGCCCTAAATGATGTACTATTTCGCGAGGAATCGTATGATCGGGAACGCGTATTCCGACAGTTTTTTTATTGCTTTGAAAAATTTCAGGTACATTCGACCGTGCCGGCAAAATGAAGGTGAAAGCTCCGGGCAAAGAGCGCTTCATTAATTTAAATACAGGGTTATCAACCCTGGCGTAATCAGCAATGTGGCTCAAATCATAACAAATAAAAGAAAAGTTAGCCTTCTTAGGCTGAATTCCTTTTATACGGCATATTCGTTCGATGGCTTTTGCATTAAAAATATCACAGGTAAATCCATAAACGGTATCAGTGGGACAAATTACAACTCCCCCTTTTTTCAAACAATCGACTATCTGTAATAGACTCTTTTCGTTTGGATTTTGAGGATATATTTTGATGAGCATTGCTCTTAGGCCTGAGATTTTGCATGATCAGCCAAGAATTTAGCTAATCCTGAATCAGTCAAAGGGTGCTGCAACAAGGCAGTAATAACCGATAGCGGGCAGGTTGCCACATCTGCCCCAATTTCGGCGCATTTCAATAAGTGAATAGTGTGGCGAATACTGGCAGCTAAAATCTGAGTCTGATATCCATAGTTGTTATAAATAAGTCTGATTTGGGAAATAAGTTCGAGCCCGTCCTGGCTAATATCGTCGAGTCTGCCAATGAATGGGGATACGTAAGTTGCTCCTGCCTTAGCTGCCAATAAGGCTTGGCCTGCCGAAAAAACAAGGGTGCAATTTGTTTTGATGCCTCTCTCCGAAAAATATTTTAAGGCTTTTACACCATCTTTAATCATCGGAACTTTCACTACTATACGCGGATGTAAGGATGCCAGATTTTCTCCTTCACGGATAATGCCCTCATAATCAGTTGATATTACTTCTGCGCTAACATCGCCATCCGAAATATTACAGATATCTACATAGTGTTTTAAAATAGAATTTTGTCCTTTTATTCCTTCTTTGGCCATCAGAGAAGGGTTGGTGGTGACTCCATCCAGAACTCCCAGTTCCTGGGCTTCTTTAATTTGGGCTAAATTAGCGGTATCGATAAAGAATTTCATGCGGTTATTTTTTTTAAGAATAGCAAAAATAATGTCAATATTTTCAAGGGGAGGGTGAAAGTTTTAACAAAGTTTGAACTAGCTTAAAGTTGAATAAAACCAGAAAATAAGCGAAATAAATAGCTAAGTGGATTTTAAATTGAAAAATCATCCTTGTTTAATTTCGATAAACTTAACTTTGCAACAAAACAAACAGATGTCAGTTCACTATTCTAATATCCAAATGGTCGATCTTAAAAAACAGTATGAAAAGATCCAAGACCAAATAGATCAGGCTGTTTTAAACGTAATTCGTAACACCCAATTTATCAACGGCCCAGAGGTTCAGGCCTTTAAATCAGATTTAGAAAACTATCTTGGCGTAAAACATGTAATACCCTGTGCCAATGGAACCGACGCACTTCAAATAGCCATGATGGCTCTTGATTTAAAGCCTGGGGATGAAGTTATTACTGCCGATTTTACCTATGTAGCAACTGCGGAAGTTATTGCCCTACTCGGACTAACGCCTGTTTTGGTAGATGTTCATCCTGGGACATTTGAAATTAATTTACACCAAGTAGAAGCAGCCATTACCCCAAAAACGAAAGCAATTGTGCCTGTGCATTTATTTGGACAGTGCGTAGATATGGAGCCCTTGCTGGCCCTTGCAAAAAAACATAAGCTATATGTAATCGAAGATACAGCCCAGGCCATGGGAGCTTCTTACACCTTTAGCGATGGATCGGTTAAAAAGGCCGGTACTATGGGTACAATAGGGTGTACTTCGTTTTTTCCATCAAAAAACCTGGGTTGCTATGGCGATGGCGGTGCTATGTATACCAACGATGATGAATTAGGAAAAAAACTTAAAATGATTGCGAATCATGGTCAAAGCGTTCAATATGTTCATGATTCTATAGGCGTAAATTCTCGCTTGGACTCTATACAGGCGGCTATTCTCCGAATTAAACTAAGCCACCTCGACACCTATGCAGAGGCACGTAATTTCGCTGCTAATTACTATGATAAGGCTTTTGCTAATCATTCTAAAATAAAAACCCCAAGCCGCAATCCTAAAAGCACCCATGTGTTTCATCAATATACCCTGGTTGGTTCTGAATTTAACAGAGATGAACTAAAAAAATACCTGTCAGAAAAGGGAATTCCAATGATGGTCTATTATCCAATTCCCTTGCACAAACAAAAAGCGTATAGCCAAAACGGAAGCTTTCCGGTCACAGAAATGCTTTGTAGCTCTGTTTTTTCATTGCCTATTCATACCGAAATGGACGAAGAACAACTGGCTTATATTAGTAATGCTGTACTTTCATATTTCAACTAAAGATATAAATTAATCATGGAAATTGCAGTAATTGGAACGGGTTATGTAGGTCTCGTAACAGGTACCTGCTTTTCAGAAACAGGCAACAATGTAACCTGTGTTGATATTAATGAAGAAAAGGTAAAAATGCTTCGGGAAGGAAAGCTTCCTATCTATGAGCCACACCTCGATGGTATTTTCGAAAGAAATACAAAAGCAGGCAGACTGGTTTTTACCACAAATCTTTCAGAGGCTTTGGAAAAAGCCAAGGTGGTATTTCTGGCTTTGCCAACGCCTCCTGGTGAAGATGGAAGCGCTGATTTAAGCTATGTGCTGGCAGTGGCAGAATCCATTGGAAAACATATTAAAGAGTATAAGGTAATAGTTAATAAAAGTACGGTCCCCGTTGGAACTGCAGATAAGGTGCGGCAAGCCATTGCTCAACACAGCGACCAGGAGTTTGATGTGGTTTCTAATCCTGAATTTCTGAGAGAAGGTTTTGCTGTAGATGATTTTATGAAGCCGGATAGAGTAGTAATTGGAGCCTCCAGTGAAAAAGCGAGAAAAGTAATGGAAGAACTTTACAAGCCATTTGTGCGCCAAGGCAATCCAATTTATTTTATGGATGAGCGTTCAAGCGAGCTTACCAAATACGCAGCAAATGCATTTTTGGCCACCAAAATTACCTTCATGAACGAGATAGCCAATCTGTGCGAAAAACTGGGGGCAGATGTAGACAAAGTGCGCATTGGCATTGGTTCGGATGATCGCATCGGAAAACGTTTCCTTTTTCCGGGAATTGGGTATGGAGGGAGCTGTTTTCCTAAAGATGTTATGGCGCTTATTCATTCGGCTGATCAGGTAGGGTACGAATTCAAAATTCTGGATGCTGTAACCGAGGTAAATGAAAATCAAAAACATAGCCTAGTTCCAAAAATTCTTAAGCATTACAAGGGTTCGGTGAAAGGTAAGAAATTTGCTTTGTGGGGATTGGCGTTTAAGCCCGATACGGACGATATCCGTGAGGCTCCGGCCTTTTATCTGATTGATGATCTTATTAAGGAAGGCGCCTCCATTGTCGCTTTTGATCCAGAGGCTATGCCTAATTCAAAAAACGTTCTTGGAAATAAAATTGAATTTGCACCAAACGAATACCAGGCTTTAGAGGGCGCTGATGGATTGATAATAGCCACTGAGTGGTCTCTTTTCAGAACCCCGGAATTTAAAAAATTAAAGGAGAAATTGAAGGACAATGTGATTTTTGATGGCCGTAATCTTTATGAAATTGGCCAAATGCAGGAGTGGGGTTTTACCTACTACAGTGTTGGCAGAAAAGTGATTTTATAGATGTTAAAATTAAAAATGGCAACAGACCCGAGGTGGGCCAATGTCGCAGAAAACAATTTGGATGAAATACTCACAGATCATGCCTTTTGTGAACAAAAAGCGGCATCCAATGCTATCTCAATGATTGTAAATTTTCCGGAATTAAGTGATTTGGTAGAGGCTCTTAGCGCAGTAGTAATAGAAGAAATGGATCACTTCCGCCAGGTGCATAAACGAATTTTAGATCGTGGCGGTAAATTGGGAAAAGAACGAAAAGACAGTTATGTAAATGAGCTGTATCAATTTGTACAACGTGGTAAAGGAAGGGAGCAACTGTTGGTTGATCGTTTGTTATTTTCTGCTATGATTGAGGCCAGGAGCTGTGAACGGTTTAAATTGCTAAGCGAGAAAATAAAGGACCAGGAATTATCCGCATGGTATTATGAATTAATGATTAGTGAAGCAAATCATTATACACTGTTTATCAAATTGGCAAAAAAATATGCCTGCGATATCAATGTGGATGAAAGGTGGGAACAATTTCTGGAATATGAAGGAATGATTATTCAAAAATATGGTGTTGGTGAAACAATGCATGGATAACAAATAAGAAGAGAAAACGTGAAAGAAAAAATTGACCTATTAAACGCAAAAAGAGAATTGGCCTTGGAAGGCGGCGGTAAATCTAGGATAGATGCCCAACATAAAAAAGGCAAACTAACGGCTCGTGAGCGAATTCACTTTTTGCTAGACCCAGGCAGCTTCGAAGAAATCGGGATGTTTGTTTCTCACCGCAGTACAGATTTTGGTCTTGAAAAAGAGAAATATCTGGGCGATGGTGTCGTTACCGGGTATGGAACTATTTTAGGTCGTACAGTTTATGTTTTTGCTCAGGATTTTACGGTTTTTGGTGGTTCACTTGCCGAGGCCCACGCGCAGAAAATTTGCCGAATAATGGATTTGGCTTTGCAGAATGGCGCACCATTGATTGGCTTAAACGACAGCGGTGGTGCTCGTATTCAAGAGGGCGTTGTTTCGCTTGGTGGATATGCTGATATATTTTATCGTAATACCTTGGCAAGTGGTGTAATTCCACAAATTTCTGCGATTATGGGGCCCTGTGCCGGGGGTGCAGTATATAGCCCTGCCTTGACTGATTTTATATTTATGGTGGAAAACACCTCTTACATGTTTGTTACTGGACCCAATGTTGTGAAAACGGTCACACACGAAGAGGTAAGCAGCGAAGAACTGGGAGGTGCCACAACCCATGCTACCAAAAGCGGTGTTACTCATTTTGCTAGCGCCAATGGAGTTGAATGCTTAAGTCAAATACGATCCTTGCTCAGTTATTTGCCTCAAAATTGCGAAGACGATGCTCCTGTAGTGCCTTATAAAGCAGCAAAAGAGTCGAGACCTGCTTTAGACTCTATTATTCCCGCTAATCCCAATCAGCCTTATGATATAAAAGAAGTGATTGAGCAGGTGACCGATGAAAATAGTTTCTTCGAAGTTCATAAACAATATGCCGAAAACATTGTTGTTGGTTTTGCCAGATTGGCTGGTAAATCTATTGGTATTGTTGCCAATCAACCTGCACATTTGGCGGGTGTTTTAGATATTCATGCCAGTACCAAAGCCGGAAGATTTGTTAGGTTTTGCGACTGCTTTAATATTCCGTTGCTGGTATTTGAGGATGTCCCTGGTTTTTTGCCAGGTACTGATCAGGAATGGAATGGAATTATAACCAATGGCGCTAAATTACTTTATGCTTTCTGTGAGGCAACAGTACCTCGAATAACTGTAATTACGCGAAAGGCTTATGGTGGAGCCTATGACGTGATGAATTCCAAGCATATTGGTGCCGATATGAATTATGCTTGGCCATCGGCCGAAATTGCCGTCATGGGCGCAAAAGGAGCCGCTGAAATAATTTTTAAAAAAGAAATTAATGAAGCCCAAAATCCTTCCGAAAAATGGGCTGAAAAAGAAAAAGAATACCTTGAAAAATTTGCTAATCCCTATCTGGCAGCTGAAAGAGGATATGTCGATGAGGTGATTTATCCTTCTCAAACCAGGGAAAAACTGATAAAGGCATTTGATATGCTGAAGAATAAAGTGGCAAAATTGCCAAAGAAAAAGCACGGGAATATTCCACTTTAAGTAAAAGAGACAAACTATTATGGCGGTAACTATTGCAAAAAAATTAACTTTTAATTGTGCCCATCGATTATACAATCCCCAATGGGATAACGAAACCAATGATCGTATTTTTGGATTGTGTAATAATCCCAATTACCATGGGCATAATTATGATCTGATAATTAAGGTGAAAGGGCCCATTGATCCGATAACTGGCTTTGTGGTGGATGTGAAAGAATTGAAAGACCTTGCCGAAAAACTAATTTCTAACAAATATGACCATACGAATTTAAACCTCGACCATCCGGAATTTAATCAGGAAAAAGGCGGTCTAAACCCTACCGTTGAAAACATTGCAAAAGTTTGCTACAACGCCCTAAAGCCCCACTTGCCAGGGCACCTTAAACTTAGCCTCGTTCTTTATGAAACACCACGTAATTATGTAGAATACGATGGGGAAGAATAGAAACAACCAAAACTCACTGTCTACGCTTTTTCTCGTCATATGCACTATAGTAAGCCAGTCGGATGCATAAAGGGTTAAATAGGGGCTGAAGAAAAACACCCCATCGATTCATTATAAAGTATTTAAAGACCTATTCACCTTGGCGCCTTGCATCTGCTGCATTTCTAACCTTTAAGCAGCCCCTCGATGCCTATGTGAAACCTGCTCTTCAAAATTATTTTTTCGTTATGGCCTTCCGTATTTCTCTATCCCCAACGAAAACCCGTAGCAGGTAATTCCCAGGGTTTACCTCCTCCAATGAAATATATTGATCCTTGTCAATAGACCCACTTTTCACTTTTTTCCCTGTCATTTCATACAGCTCAAATCGGCCGTTTTGAGAAAGGTTTTTTATCATTAAGCGATCCTGACATGGATTTGGAAAGAGTACCAAATCAGTTTCTTTTGGCAAGTTAACCTTAGATGGCGCAAGCATGCTTATCGTTCCAACTCCATTTATTATCCAGTTGCTAGGATCAATGGAAATGGAATTGTTTATGGTTCCTATTCCAGATAGTAAAAAGGTATCTGAATTGCTGGTGATATCAAAACGTATGGTTGTATCTGTATTGGATGGCCTGGCGAAAGTGAGCGCTAAGGGATTGGTAAAGGTGGGTGTTATTGAAGGTCGAGATGTGCTATGGTTGATGATGACTTTGGCATTGTTTCCGCTTTGTTCCCACTCGACAGAATAGGTGGGATAGCCCTCTCCAAAATACCACTGGTCAAAAAAGGAAGTTAAATCAATTCCTGTTTGTGCAGAAAAATCGTTGCGAAAATCGATTCCATTGGCGGTTGAAGAGGCATATAGCTGCAGGAAATGGCGGAGGGAGAAAAAAAATAAACTATCATTATTAGTCAAAAAACGCAAGGTGTGAATGATGGCAGATCCTTTGTCGTAGCTCAAACGGCCACTAAATATTCTGCCTTCATTTAAGCTATCGATTACCCAAACGCTTCCCCCCGGTTGTGATTTCACATTGTCATGCACATCTGCCATTTTGGTGATTTCATCGCCGGGGTAAAGATTTTCTAGCATTAAATATTCGCAGTAGGAGGCGAAACCTTCATTTAGCCATATATCGCTCCACGAAGCACAGGTAACATGGTCGCCCCACCATTGGTGCCCTAGTTCGTGCGCGGTTAGGCTGCGCTCAAAAAACCCTTGGGTTGTCATGGTCTGGTGTTCCATTCCTCCAGAAATGGGAGCCATGCAATGGCCATATTTTTCATCTTCGAAAGGATAGGGCCCAAATAAAGCATAAAAGAGCTCAATAAAATCGGCCGTTTCGTTTATGTCTGCCTGGAAATTTGGAAGTGTTTGAGGATTGTTGTAGATGAAATTTTGTATTAAAATAGGCGCCGGAGCATTCGTTGGATTGGCAAATATGGTGTATTCGACATATTCTGCAACAGCAACAGAAATTAAATAATAGTCGATAGGATGGCGGTGTTTCCATTCATACCGGGTAGTACCATTTCCTAAATCAACAGTGTTTTGAAGTAAGCCATTTGAACCGGCTTTGCAACTGGATGGCACTGTTATTTGAACAGAACAGGAATCAGCCTTATCGGTCAAACTTTGCTTACAGGGCCACCATTCATAAGCGCTAAAAGGTTGTGAAAGTGACCAAACTACTTCATTTCCCCAGGATGGTGAAGTGTCATACGACATTCCAGCCCCACCTAATGGGTTAGTTTGGGCATCAGGTGGTGTGCCATGATAATAGGTTCGGACGATAAAACTGGACTCCGATGGCAGATTTACACTTACCTGTACTACAGAATTCTGGTGTGTAAAGGGCAATGAAATACCATTTACAACAATAGAATCAATTGTTAAAGTAGAAAAAAGCTCATAAACCAGCGTGTCTATGCTTATTACTGCCTTTCCTTGCATATCAGCATAGCCGGCTAATGCAGTAGAGGTGTTGGTCATGGATAGACTTAACCCATAATAGTTTACATCGTATCGGTTTGTTTGGGCAATTTGAGAAGCGTTTAAGTTGTTGCTCTTCAATTGTTGGTTGGTAAAAAGGGTTCGCTTCGAACAGTAAACAGAGGATTCTTTTTGGGCAAAAGATGGAAAATAGAAAAGAAAAAATAAGAAGGAAAGGGAACGCATGCTGCAAAACTTTGGGTCAAAAGTAGGGCATTCGCATCATATTCAAAAAAGAGCTGGCTTTATTTCTGAATGATTAGCTGGAAATAGTAGAAATGCCTAAAGGAGGAAAGGATAAAAACCCTAGAGTAAACAAGTTGCACCAGTTTGCTTGTCATTTATACCTTTGATCAGTCATGATTACGCCCGATTTTTGCCATTTTGTTGAGTCCAACCTGATGGAGGACAGTAATAAATTAGCGTTAAAAGTAAAAAGTAAGGAGGCCTTTGATATTCGGTTTGCTTTGGAGCAAATTTATTGTTTACAAAAAGCGAGAACAAAGTTACCTACTTGGTATGAGCGTCGGTGTTTGTTTACCCGAAGGTCTTTAGAGCAAGCCACCGCCGAAGAAGTTGCTTTGTTTAAGGCTCAGCTGTTTACTGGAAGTTTATTGTACGATTTGTCGGGTGGAATAGGAGCAGATGACTGGGCCTTCGCAAAATCGTTTGAACAGGTCATTAGTCTGGATCAGGACGAAAGACTCCATGAACTGGCTGCCTATAACAGCAAGCGCTTAAACCTTTCCAATGTAGAGCGTTTGTTGCTGCCCGCCGAAGAATACATTTCGCAGGTGAAGCCAGATTCGGTGGTTTACCTTGATCCCGACCGGCGGGAGGGAACCCAGCGAAAATTATTGCTGGAAGACTGTTCCCCGAAAGTATTGGATTTGTTGCCTAAGTTGAAATCAAGGGGCTGCAAGGTATTGTTGAAATTGAGTCCATTGTTTGAGCCTACAGAAATTGAACGTGCTATTCGTGGGGTCTCCCGTATTTTTGCCATTGCACTCCATAATGAATTGAAAGAGATACTGGTAGAAGTGTTACCTGATTTTACCGGTAAAGCAGAAAGGGTGGCTGTTAACATTACATCCAAAGCTGTTCATCAGTTTGCAGGTGTTTCGGGCGAGAAAATAGCCGAATCGCCAGGAGGGCATAATTGGTTTTTTGAGCCTAATGTAGCTTTAATCAAATTAAAACTTTGGAAAGCGTATGCCATTGAACAGGGCTTAGTGGCAATCCATTTGGAAACACCCTATTTGACAGGAAACGAAAAGTTGCCAGGCTTTCAGGGGCGGCAATTTTTAATAGTTGGGCAAATTCATGGAAGTTTGAAGCAAATGCAGCAGTATTTGAAGCAAAAGGGGCTAATACAAGCCAATATTGCAGAACGCAATGCCGGATTGAGCACGGATAAGATACGAAAGCAATTAAAACTAAAGGACGGAGGAAACGATTATTTGTTTTTTGTGAAAGATTCGCAGGGTAAGCTTCTCGGTATTCATGCAAAAAAGGAAGAATTACTCCAGGGAGGGCGCGAATAAACAGTGGAAAGGCTTTTGAAATAGAAAGTAGGATATTTGCTGGAGTTACATATCTGGCAGCGAAATCCTGAAAAGTTTTCGGGGAGTGATAGAGGCAGTCTAACCCGCAGGGATGCGGAGGCACGGAGCAGACTGAGGATTAGCGCCGAAAGCACGGCCTTTTCGGTCCTGCCAGAAAGCAGAAACAAAACAGCTATATCTCTTGCCGAAAAGGACCCCGCCCAATAAAACGGCTGATTAAACCTTTTTGCCTCATTTTTGTCTACCCATAAAAATCAGGTCATGAAATTGAATAAAAATCTCGCTATTTCAGAATCAGGATTCATTTTTAATCCTAGTACAGGCGATAGCTTTTCTGTAAACGGTATTGGCGCAGAGGTAATCCAATTATTAAAGGAAGAAAATACAACAGAAGAAATAATAAGGGCTTTACTGGAAAAGTATGATGTTGAAAAAATGATTTTGGAGAAAGATATGGATGATTTTATCACCCAACTCATGGACCACAGCATGTTGCAACGGTAAAAACCTTCCAAAAATGAAAAAAAAGAAAATAACAGTTGCTGTTACCGGTCTGAATGCGGTGGATAGTCCGGGTCCCGGCGTGGCGGTAATTCGGGGCATACGCGACTGTGCCGACTATGAGCTGCGGATTATTGGACTGAGTTACGAAAGCTTGGAACCTGGAATAT
>Ga0214917_10007227_pt1:0-7500 | contig 11300 bp, 5 predicted proteins | sample LL_1208_BB_MetaG_FD_177983 | JGI IMG/M metagenome (GOLD analysis project Ga0214917, IMG submission 177983) | Freshwater microbial communities from Lake Lanier, Atlanta, Georgia, United States - LL_1208_BB | ecosystem: Environmental > Aquatic > Freshwater > Lake | place: USA: Georgia...
CTGCCTGTCAACGGGTTTCGACCAACGGCGCGCCAATTAACGGCTTAGGCCATGGGCCATGCCGCCCAGCCTTACCTATCAACCACTGGTGCCAGAACCCGCAGGTGCCACACCAGCCGCCGACGCAGCGCTGCGCGCCTTGGTGCGTGCGCTGGCCCGGCAGGCGGCGGCAGAAATATTTGCCGGGGCGCGGGCGGCCCTAAACGAGGAACCCACAGATGCCCCAACATCCCAAGCAGACCATCACCCCTGACGCCAACCTGCAGCTGAGAGATGTCGGCAGTGTCGCACGCCGCCTGGGTGTGTCGACCAAGTCCGTGCGCCGCGCCATTGCCGCTGGAGACCTCACCGCCCACCGGCTCGGCAGACTGCTGCGGGTGGCCGACAGCGACCTTGAGGCCTACTTGGCCCGCCGTCGGATCGGGGGCTGAGCGGCCAAATTTGGTCAGTTAATGGCCCTGCCAATTTTCCTTTTTTGATGGACCTTAATAGCGTTAAAATCCTATAGTGATCGTTTGTTCTTAACTAGACTTGCTATTTTAATCTTGTATTCCCACTATGCCGTCCCACCTGTCCACTAGCGTCACCCGGAGGCCAGCCATGTCCACCAAGCCCGCATCACTATCCCCGCCCGAAACCCTGCAGGCGATCATCGCGCGCATCCAGGCCATGGACCACTTGGCGCCGCAGCGCCGCCAGGATCTCTGCTCCGCGCTCCGCCGACTTGCCAGCCTGATCGGCCAGCCGCCTTGCAACATTCCGACTGACCTCGCCCTGCTGCGCCAGCAATTGGCCCTATTCACCCCAGCAGGCGCCGGCGTCACCCCGCGCCGCTGGCACAACATCAAGGCCTTGGTCAGCGCCGCGCTCGACATGACTGGCGCCACGGTGGTGCGCCGCAGGCGCGACAGCCTGCCGCCTGCCTGGGCGGACCTCATGGGCCGAGTGAACGACCGGTATGAGCGCAGCCGCCTCTCCCGCCTCGCCAGCCATTGTGCCGCCCGCGGCATTGAACCGGCCCAAGTGGATGACAACACATCCACGGTATTTGGGGCCGAACTGCTCCAGAACACCCTCATCGACCGGCCCAAGCAGGTCCACCGTGATGCCTGCCTGGCCTGGAACCGTAGCGCCGACAGCATCCCCGGCTGGCCCGGCCAGCACCTGACAGTGCCTGACCACAGCCGCACCTATGCCCTGCCACTGACGGCCTATCCGCTGAGCTTCGTCGCCGACCTTGAGGCCTGGCTGAATCACCTCAGCGGTGAGGACCTGTTCGGGGAGACGGCCCGCAAGCCCTGCGGCCCGGCCACGCTGCACACCAATCGCCGGCTGGCGCTGCAATTCGCCGCCGCCCTGGTTCATACAGGCCGCGACCCGGCCAGCATCACCAGCTTGGCCGACTTCGTCACCATCGACGCCGCCAAGGCCGGGCTTAGCTTTTTTTGGGAGCGCGCGGGGCGGCAAAAGAGCGGTCACCTGCATCATTACGGGCTGCTGCTGGTCAAGTTGGCCAAGCACTGGGTCAAGGCGCCACCGGCGCAACTGGCTCAACTGCAGGCCATGCGCCAGCGGATCGACCCTGGTCAGACCGGCATGACCCCGCGCAACCGCGCCAGGCTGCGCCAGTTCACCGACGGCGCCAACGTGGCTCGGTTGGTCGGCCTACCGCGCGCTATCGAGCGTGCGCTGCCCACCCATGAGCCGCTCGGCTACGAGGCTGCGATCCAGTTACAATCCGCTGTCGGCATCGCCGTGCTGCTGGCCGCACCGATGCGGATCAAGAACTTGGCCAGCATCACTCTCGACCGGCATTTGGTGCAAATCCGCGAAGGTGGCCCGGCCCACCTTGTCCTGCCGGGCCCTGAGGTCAAAAACAAAGCTGCGTTGGAATTCCCGCTGCCGCCCGAGGTATTAGCGCTGATCCACACCTACATCCGGCGCGCCTTGCCGGTGCTGGCGGGCGGACCATCTCGCTTTCTATTCCCGGCCCGCAGTGGCGGCACAAAGCCGGAGGCGCAGCTGTCAGTGCAACTCAAGAAAGCCATCGCCCGGCATGCCGGGCTAGACCTGAACGTGCATGCCTTTCGGCACCTGGCCGCGATGCTGTTCCTGCGTAGGCACCCAGGTGAGTACGAGACAGTTCGGCTGCTGCTAGGCCATAAGAGCCTCGCCACCACAGTGCGGGCCTATTGTGGGCTTGAGGATAGCGACGCCTTCCGCCGCTACGACCAGCTGATGGACAGCTACCGCCAGCATGGGTGGAGGTGGGCTGTTTGACGATCTCGGCCCCGGCGCAGAGTGGTCACCCGCCAGCCGGCGCAAAACCGCATCGGGTTATGGCCGCTGGTTGAGTTGGCTGCAGGGTCAGGGCCTATGCGACCAGGCGCTACCACCGGGCCAGCGTGTTACCCGTGATAGGGTGGCGGCCTATGTCGATGACCTACGCGGCTCGGTGTCCTCGATGACGTTGTTCTGCCGGGTCCAGGAGTTGGCTGATGCGCTGCGCGTGCTGGCTCCGGGCGAGGATTGGGGCTGGCTGCGGCAATTGCAGTGCACGCTGCAGGGGCGGGCCATCCCCAGCCGCGACAAGCGCCAACGCATGCGCCCGGCCGGGGAACTGGCGGCGCTGGGTGAGCAGTTGATGGCAAGCGCCACTGCCAATCCGAACTGGTCCAGGCTGCGCCAGGCGGTGCGGTATCGCGATGGGCTTATGATCGCGCTGTTGGCGCATCGGCCGATGCGGCGCAAGAATTTCGCAGCACTGCGGCTGGGCCAGCACGTGGTTCAGGCGCAGGGCCGGCATACGCTCACCCTTGCCGCTGCCGAGACAAAGACCCAGGCAGCCTACCAAGCTGCCTGGCCGGCGGCACTGGAAAGTAACCTGCGCACCTATCTCAATCTGCACCGCCCCGTGCTGCTCGCCGGCGAATCTGGGAGTGTGCCCTCTGCCACCAATGGGCTCTGGATCTCCGAGGCCGGCACGCATCTCGAGACGGGCGCCCTTGCGGTGCGCATCAAGCGGCATACTAAGCTGGCTTTCGGCCAGAGCCTGTCGCCGCATCTGTTTCGCGACTGTGCAGCCACCAGCATCGCCATCGACACCCCGCGCCACGTTCGAGACAGCCAACATGTTCTCGGTCACAGCTCGCTGGCCACCACTGAAATCCATTACAACCAAGCCAACTGCCTTAGTGCGGCTCGTGCCTGGCAGGACACGCTGGCGGAATTGCGTGCCCGAGGCCATGCTGGCCACGAATCATCTCCTGCCAAGGACATGGCCTGATGACCAGCAAGGTTGCGATATACGCCCGGTATTCGTCCGACCATCAACGCGAGGCTTCGATCGAGGATCAGGTCCGCATCTGCCGCGCCAGGGCCGAGCGCGAGGGCTGGGAGGCGGTCGAGGTCTTCTCGGATTTTGCCATTTCCGGCAGTTCGATGCTGCGGCCTGGGTACAAGGCACTATTGGATCAAATCCGGCGCGGCCAGATCGATATCGTCCTGGCCGAATCATTAGACCGCTTTTCCCGCGACCAGGAGCACATTGCCGGCTTCTTCAAGCAGGCACGGTTTGCCGGCGTGCGGATCGTAACCCTCTCCGAGGGTGAGGTCAGCGAGATGACCATCGGCTTCAAGGGCACCATGTCTGCGCTGTTTCTGAAAGACCTGGCGCAAAAGACGCATCGTGGGGTGGAGGGTGTTGTGCGCTCAGGCCGTAACGGCGGTGGGCTGTCGTTCGGCTACCAGGTGCGCCGCGGCCTACGCGCCGATGGAACGGCGCTCACCGGCGAATTGGAGATTATTCCCGAGCAGGCCTCGGTGGTGCAGCGGATTTTCGACAGCTACGCCATAGGCCAGTCGCCGCGCGCCATCGCGCGTACCCTCAACACGGAGGGCGTGTCCGGCCCGCGAGGCGGCAGCTGGACGGCCTCGCTCCTGCTGGGCGGTGCCGCCCGGGAGACCGGCTTGCTGCGCAACCGGCTATATGTCGGCGAGCGGGTATGGAACCGGCAGCGATATCTCAAGGACCCCGGCACCGGCCGGCGCGTCGGCCGGGTGAATCCGGAGAGCGCCTGGGTAGTGAACCAGGTGCCTGAACTGGCGATCATTCAGCGGGATGTGTGGGATACGGTTCAAGCCCGTCTGCTGCAGAATGCACGGACTGCCGAGAAGGCCGCGCGCCGGGAGCAGGGCGGTCAAAACATCGGGGCAGGGCTCGCGGCCGCCCGCCGGCCGAAATGGCCTTTGTCAGGTCTCGTGCGATGCGGCCTTTGCGACGGCCCGATGAGTGTGATGGGGGCAGGCGGTCGCCTGGGCTGCAGCAACTACGTTGAGCGCCGCAGTTGCACCAATAATCGCACAGTTCTGCGGGACAAACTGCAGCGGCGCGTGCTGAGCGGCCTCAAGGAGCGGCTTCTCGCGGCCGAGCTCGTGGAGGAATTTGCCCGCGCCTATATCGAGGAGATCAATGCAGCCAACCGCGAGCGTGGCGGCCGTAAGGCCAAGCTCGAGGGCCAGCGGGCCAAGCTCGACCGGCAGGTGCGGAATTTCCTGGATCTGGTCAAAGAGGGTTTGGGCAGCGCGGCCCTGGTGCATGAGCTTCGTGAGGTGGAGCGGCAGCGCGAGGAAATCGAGCGACAGATTGCCGAGGCGGGAACGCCCGAATTGCTGCCGGTGCTGCACCCCAATCTGCCAGATCTATACCGTCGCCGCATCGAGGGGCTGGAGGCAGCCCTGCGGGAGCCGGACATGCTGGCCAGCGTGGCCGAGGTGCTGAGGCTATTGATCAATGCGGTGCAGGTCTTCCCGGGGGAGCGCCGCGGTGAGGTGGAAGTATCGCTGCGCGGCGACCTGGCAGCCTTCCTTCACTTGGCGGAGGCCAAAGATATGAGGGATGATCGCCTGACCCAGAACGGCAAAACCCCTGACATCACGAATGATATCAGGGGTTTGAGCCATGTTATGGCAACGTGTGATGCGGGGACAGGATTTGAACCTGTGACCTTCAGGTTATGAGCCTGACGAGCTACCGGGCTGCTCCACCCCGCGTTGGGTGATATTGATGATGGATAGCTCTGAGTGGAGCATACCTAGAGGCTAATCTGGCGCGTCTTATTGTCTGCGACGCTGCTTCACCGCGCGTTGTGTGTGGTTTTAATCTCTGGTTTGGTGGTCTGGCGGCGACCTACTCTCCCGCACCTTGAGGTGAAGTACCATGGGCGCTGGGGTGTTTCACGGCCGTGTTCGGGATGGGAACGGGTGTATCAACCCCGCGATGGCCACCAGACCACCGAACCAGAGATTGGTTTGGTGGGTGGATGAGGATTGGTTTGTGTTGTGTTGTAATTTTGGTTGATGGTGCTGCGTGCGGTTCCCAATGAAGGGTTGCGCCTGTGCTTTGGTGAGAGTGAGCTCGATCGGGCTATTAGTATCGTTCGGCTGAGTGAGTTACCCCACGTACACCCACGACCTATTGACGTGATGGTCTATCACGGCCCTCAAGGGAGACCTAGTTTTGGGGTGGGTTTCCCGCTTAGATGCTTTCAGCGGTTATCCCGTCCGCACTTAGCTACCCAGCTATGCTCCTGGCGGAACAACTGGTGCACCAGAGGTACGTCCATCCCGGTCCTCTCGTACTAGGGACAGATCCTCTCAAGTCTCCAACACCCACAGCAGATAGGGACCGAACTGTCTCACGACGTTCTAAACCCAGCTCACGTACCGCTTTAATCGGCGAACAGCCGAACCCTTGGGACCTGCTCCAGCCCCGGGATGCGATGAGCCGACATCGAGGTGCCAAACCTCCCCGTCGATGTGGACTCTTGGGGGAGATCAGCCTGTTATCCCTAGAGTACCTTTTATCCGTTGAGCGATGGCCCGTCCACGAGGGACCACCGGATCACTAAGGCCGACTTTCGTCTCTGTTCGCGCTGTCACGCTCACAGTCAGGCGGGCTTATGCCTTTGCACTCAACAGCCGATGTCCGACCGGCTTGAGCCCACCATCGCGCGCCTCCGTTACAATTTGGGAGGCGACCGCCCCAGTCAAACTGCCCGCCACGCAGGGTCCTGGCCCGGGCTTACCGGGCTCAGTTAGACGCCAGAAAGGCACAGGGTGGTATTTCAAGGTTGGCTCCACACAAGCTAGCGCCCATGCTTCAAAGCCTCCCACCTATCCTACACAGTCCCTTCCTGGCGCCACTGCGAAGTTGCAGTAAAGGTTCATAGGGTCTTTCCGTCTAACTGCGGGTACCCCGCATCTTCACGGGGAATTCAATTTCGCTGAGCCCATGCCGGAGACAGTGGGGAGGTCGTTACGCCATTCGTGCAGGTCGGAACTTACCCGACAAGGAATTTCGCTACCTTAGGACCGTTATAGTTACGGCCGCCGTTTACTGGGGCTTCAGTTCGATGCTTGCACATCTCCCCTTGACCTTCCAGCACCGGGCAGGCGTCAGACCCTATACGTCATCTCTCGATTTCGCAGAGCCCTGTGTTTTTACTAAACAGTCGCCACCCCCTGCTTTGTGCCACCCACCCATGGTTGCCCATCAGTGGGTCTTGCTTATCCCGAAGTTACGCAAGCAATTTGCCTAGTTCCTTCGACATGGTTCTCTCAAGCGCCTTGGTATACTCTACCAGTCCACCTGTGTCGGTTTAGGGTACGGTCCAATGCCAGTGCTATTTCCTGGACCCATCCGGCAGCGCTCCCAATCCAATAAGGGAACACTGAAGTTCAGGGCCGTCACATCTGGCGGGCGGAGGAATATTCACCCCCTTCCCATCGGCTACAGCTGTCGCTCTCGCCTTAGGGGCCGGCTCACCCTGCGCGGATTAGCCTTGCGCAGGAACCCTTGGACTTACGGCGAGAGGGTTTCTCACCCTCTTTGTCGCTACTCATGTCCGCATTCGCACTTCCCATACCTCCAGCGCAACTCACGATGCACCTTCACAGGCTTAGGGAACGCTCCGCTACCACGCACTTTCGTGCATCCACAGCTTCGGTAGATGGCTTGAGCCCCGTTACATTTTCGCCGCAGGACAGCTTATTTAGACCAGTGAGCTATTACGCTTTCTTTAAAGGATGGCTGCTTCTAAGCCAACCTCCTGGTTGTTTTGGCCGTCCCACATGCTTTCCCACTTAGCCATCATTTGGGGACCTTAGCTGGTGGTCTGGGCTGTTTCCCTCTCGACGACGGACCTTAGCACCCGCCGTCTGTCTGCCAGGCTGTACTCCTCGGCATTCGGAGTTCGGTAGGGTTTGGTAGGACTTTGGGTCCCCCTAGCCCTTCCGGTGCTCTACCTCCAAGGGTAATCACCTGACGATCTACCTCAATAGATTTCGCGGAGAACCAGCTATTTCCGAGTTTGATTGGCCTTTCACCCCTAGCCACAGCTCATCCCCGACTTTTTCAACAGGCGTGGGTTCGGCCCTCCAGTGGGTGTTACCCCACCTTCAGCCTGGCCATGGCTAGATCACTCGGTTTCGGGTCTCATG
>Ga0214917_10007228_pt1 | contig 11299 bp, 9 predicted proteins | sample LL_1208_BB_MetaG_FD_177983 | JGI IMG/M metagenome (GOLD analysis project Ga0214917, IMG submission 177983) | Freshwater microbial communities from Lake Lanier, Atlanta, Georgia, United States - LL_1208_BB | ecosystem: Environmental > Aquatic > Freshwater > Lake | place: USA: Georgia | collected...
CCGGAGCCTGAAAGCCAACAAGGCTCGGGAAGTTCGGGAGATGCTGGCAGGGGTGCGTCGGGATTGGGAAAACCAGCGGATGGAGATGGGCGCGCCTGTGGAAAAGCCCTTGGGGCCTTGGCTGGCCATGCTGGCCTTGGCCCTGTTGCTTGGGGCTTGGTCGCGGGACCGGAACAGATACTGGCAATTCCCCAAATTGGCGAGTCCGGCAAGTAACAATTCCCAAGCTTGATAATCGGCCAAGAGCGATGATCGCATTTGGGCTGGATTAACAGCGGCTGTCGGTTTGGCATATCGGTATGAAAAATGCTTGAAGATTGGCAACGGAACCACGGGTTCCCTTGTCAGGGTTCGCAAGGCGTTTAGATTAACGCTTACTGTCCGGATGGTGCGCTCGTCGAGGAAGTGAGATGGCCCAACTCTTTCCACCCTACGCCAACACTTTGTTTCGGGTGGCAATCCTTGGCGCGGTGCTCGGAGTTCCCAGCTTGGGTGCCGCCGCCCTTGTGTTCGTGCGCTCCCCGTACATGACCGGTTCGCAAAATGCCAAGACACAACCAATCCAGTTTAGCCATGCCCACCATGTGAACGGCTTGGGAATCGACTGCCGCTACTGCCATACATCAGCCGAGGAAGTGGCCCACTCGAATGTTCCCCCCACCAAAACCTGCATGAATTGCCACTCGCAGATTTGGATCGGTAGCACGATGCTTGAACCGGTCCGCGAAAGCTACAACACGAACAAGTCGATCGAATGGACTAGGCTCCACCGTCTTGCGGACTTTGCCTACTTTAACCACAGCATCCATGTCACTAAGGGGATCGGTTGCGCGAGCTGCCATGGTCGCATCGACCAAATGCAAGCGGTCTATCAAAAAGGCACCTTGCTGATGGAGTGGTGCCTCAATTGCCACCGGAATCCTGAAGACCACCTGCGTCCCCGGGACCAGATCACGAACATGGCATGGTCCGCCGAGCAATACAAGGACCCCGAGCAGCCTGACAAGGTTTGGACACAGCATGAATTGGGCAGCAAGCTCAAGGCCGACTTGAATGTCCGGAGCCTGATCGAGTGCTCCACCTGTCACCGCTAACCGCGACGGTACAAATCACAGGCCAGGAAGAATCCATGAGCACCACCAACCCCACGCTTGCCGCCCCGGCGACCCCGAACGACGCGCCCATGTGGCGCAGCCTCGAGGAATTGCTGGACACGCCTGGCTATCAGGCGATGCTTCACCGGGAATTTCCTTCCCAAGCGGGTGAATGGACTGACCCTGTCAGCCGCCGATCGTTTCTCTCATTGATGGGCGCCTCCCTGGCCTTGGCGGGCTTGTCCGGCTGTCGGTCGCCCTCCGGCACCATCGTTCCCAATGTTCGTGACAACGAGGGTGTCCAGCCGGGCCAAGGGCTTTACTACGCGACGGCAATGCCCCTTTCCGGATATGCAACTCCTGTGCTGGCCAAGAGTTATGAAGGCCGGCCGATCAAGATCGAGGCCAACACCAGTCATCCTTCCTTCAAGGGCGAAACCGCCGACAGCAATCCCGGCGTGGACATGTACGCGCTGGCCTCGGTGCTGGGCATGTATGACCCGGATCGCCAATATGTTCCCAACAACAAGGGAAATTCCCAAACATGGGAGGACGCTTTCCGCGCCCTCCGCGCCAAGATCGGCGAGATCAAGAAAAAGGGTGAAGGATCCAAGGTCCGGCTTCTGACCGGTCAGGTGACTTCGCCCACCTTGGGCGGAATGGTCACCCGTTTCCTCAAGGAAGTTCCGGGTGCCCGCTGGCACCAGCACGAACCGCTGGGAAGCGACAACACCTACATCGGTACCAGCCTCGCCTTTGGCAAGCCGTTGGAAGTGGTTCATCAGATAAATGGCAAGGGCGTGAAGGCCGAGGTGATCGTGACCTTTGACGCCGACCTGCTTCAGCAGGGTCCTGCTTCGCTGGCGTTGGTCCGCCAGTTTTCTGAACTGCGCGACTGCACCAAGCCCGCCGAGATGACCCGCCTTTACGCCATTGAATCGGGATTGAGCGTCACCGGTGCCAAGGCTGACCACCGCTTGGCGGTGAGGCCCAGCGAGATCCCGAACCTTGTCCGCCATCTGGCCGCCCTCCTGGGCGTTTCCGGTGCCGCCGAGCAGCAAGGCCTCACTCCTGATGCATCCAAGTTCCTGAAGGAGCTTGCCGCCGACCTCCGTGAATCGACCCACGAAAACGGCAAGAAGCTCGACAAGCCCCGGGCGCGCCAGGCGACCCTGGTTGCCGCTGGCCCGGCGCAGTCTCCCGAAGTCCACGCCCTGGTGGCGGCCATCAACGACAAGCTCGGGAACAACGGCAAGACCGTGCGCTACCTTGAGCCCCTTTGCCAGGGCCGGCCGGTCTCCACCGCCGACAGCCTCGCCAAGCTCATGGAGGACATCAAGGGCGACAAGGTCGATCTTCTTTTGATCCTTGACAGCAATCCCGCCTATTCCGCCCCCGGCGACATCGACTTCAAGGGAGTTCTTGAGTCGTTTTCGCTCAAGGCTGGCAAGACCACCGTCGCCGTGAACCTCCACGAGGACGAGACGGCCATCCTGTGCCAGTGGCGCCTGCCGTTGGCGCACTACCTCGAGTCGTGGGGCGACGCCCTGTCGTACGACGGTCGGGCCAGCATCATCCAGCCGCTGATCGCGCCGCTTTACGCCGGCAAAACCGCGGAGGAGTTCCTTGCGGGATTGGTGGTCACCGAGTCGGATCCCACCGCTCCGGGTGCCATCGGTTCGGAGCGCCAAGGTCACGACCTTGTCCGCGCGACTTGGAAGGCCTGGTTCGAGGCCAGCAAGGGATCATCCCCCGAGTTGCTGAAATTCAAGGATTTCGACGCGTTTTATACCCGCAGCCTGCATGACGGCCATGTCCATGGTCACTCCGGCAAGGAGCAGGCCGGGCTGAAAATCAACGCCGACGAGGTCGCGAAGGTGGCCAAGTCCGCCGAACCGAAGTCTTCCGGGTCCATGGAAGTGGTCTTCGCCCAGGACGACACGGTTTATGACGGCCGGTTTGCCAACAACGGTTGGCTGCAGGAAACCCCCAAGCCGATCACCAAGATCACCTGGGACAACGCCGCCTACATCAACTACGCCACCGCCAAGTCCCTTGGGATGAAGCTGGTGACCGAGAAAGACCCGTTCGGACTCAGCAAGCGCGAGTACACCGGCCCGGCGCGGGAATTCGGCTGGACAGGCGGTGAGCACGGGCGCGCCTTTGTCGATGTGCTCGACATCACCGTCGATGGCAAGACCGTCTCGCTGCCCGCGTGGGTGGTGCCCGGTGTGGCCGACAACACGATCGTCGTCCAATTGGGTTACGGGCGCACGCGCGCCGGTCGTGTGGGTGGTCATCTCATAGGCAAGGCGAAGACCGACCACGGCAAGTCAAGCGACGGCAAGTCCGGCGCGGTGATCGGGGTGAATGTCAATCCGCTCCGTTCGGCAGGTTCGTTGTTCGCGGCCCGATCAGCCTCTGCGAAGGTCAACGGCCGAACCCATCTCCTGGCTTGCACACAGGGCCACCACAGCATGGAGGCCGAGGGACGCCCGGCGCCCTTGGTCCGGGTGGCGACGGTCGAAACCAACTCAAAGAATCCGCATTGGGTGGAACACGACCCATCCCTGAATGGCGCCCATGGCGAGCACAAGTCCGGGTCCGATGCCCATGGCAAGAAGGATGACCACGGACACGATCACAAGGATGCCGCGCATGACCACGGTCATGATCATGGGCATGGCGAGGCCAAGGCGGGATCCATCCCCCTGACCCTGCTTCCCGACGCCGACAACCACACCCCGATGGAAGGGTACGAATACGCAGACAAGGTTCACCGTTGGGGCATGGTGATCGACCTCAACCGCTGCACCGGGTGCTCCGCGTGCGTTGTCGCCTGCCAATCGGAGAACAACAGCCCGGTGGTTGGCAAGCATGAAGTTAGCCGCGGCCGCGAGATGCACTGGATCCGTGTCGACCGGTACTTCCAAGTCACTTTCGAAAGCCTTGAAAATCCATCCAAGGTGAAGACCTACCATCAACCGGTGCCGTGCATGCAGTGCGAGAACGCTCCCTGCGAGCAGGTCTGCCCCGTGGCAGCGACCGTGCACAGCTACGACGGCCTCAACGACATGGTCTACAACCGCTGCGTGGGCACCCGCTACTGCAGCAACAACTGCCCCTACAAGGTGCGCCGGTTCAACTTCCTGCAGTACACCGATTACAGCACCCCGAGCCTGAAGCTGCTCAACAACCCCGAGGTCACGGTTCGCACCCGCGGCGTGATGGAGAAGTGCACCTACTGCGTGCAGCGGATCCGCCTTGGTGAAATCGAAGCCGAGAAGCGCGCGGTCAAGCAAGCCGCCGCCGAGAAGAAGCAGGTCAGCCGGCTGAAGGACGGCGAAGCCGGCAAGGTTTCCGCCCGCATCAAGGACGGCGAGGTTGTCACCGCCTGCATGGGGGCCTGCCCGGCCAACGCCATCGTCTTCGGTGACATGAACGACAAGACGAGCCGCATCGCGAGGCTGAAGAAAGCCGCGGGCCACCTGAACTACAGCATTCTCGAAGGTCTCAACACCTTCCCGCGCACGACATACCTGGCGGGGCTGCGCAACCCCAATCCCAACCTCGAATCGGCGCAGGGGTGAACCAACCATGGCAAACAAGGAAGTCGTGAAAAATCAGGCCGATGAGGAAAGCCTCTTCACCGGCACCTACAACTTCACGACGGTCACCTCGAAGATCAACGACATTGTCCTAGGGTCCACGCCCAAGGGCTGGATCTTCGGATTTCTGGTGTCGTTCATGGTGCTTCAGGCGCTACTGATGGCGCTGACCTGGCTGCTCTACGAGGGCATCGGCACCTGGGGTGTGAACATCCCGGTGGGCTGGGGCTTCGACATTATCAACTTCGTGTGGTGGATCGGCATCGGCCACGCCGGAACGCTGATTTCCGCCATCCTTCTGCTGTTCCACCAGAAATGGCGCACCTCGATCAACCGGTTCGCCGAGGCGATGACGCTGTTCGCGGTGGCGTGCGCCGGCATCTACCCGCTGGCCCACATGGGGCGCCCCTGGTTCTTCTACTGGCTGCTTCCCTACCCCACAACCATGCAGTTGTGGCCTCAGTTCCGCAGTCCGCTGATCTGGGATGTTTTCGCGGTCTCGACCTACGCGACGGTTTCGCTGCTGTTCTGGTACACGGGCCTGATCCCCGACCTGTCCAGCATGCGTGACCGGGCCAAGAACCCCTGGATCAAGATGATCTACGGTATTCTCTGCCTGGGCTGGCGCGGGGCGGCGACCCACTGGCACCGCTACGAGACGGTCTACCTGCTGCTGGCCGGAATCAGCACACCGCTGGTGCTTTCAGTGCACACCATCGTGTCGTTCGACTTCGCCGTGGGCAATGTCCCCGGCTGGCACGCGACGATCTTCCCGCCCTACTTCGTCGCCGGGGCCATCTTCAGCGGGTTCGCCATGGTGGTGACCTTGGCCGCCCCCGCCAGACTTGCCTATGGGCTTAAGGACTTCATCACCGACAAGCACATGGACAACATGGCCAGGGTCATGCTGGCCACGGGCCTGATGGTGTTTTATGGCTACGGTGTTGAGGCCTTCATGGCCTACTACTCGGGCAGCCCCGATGAGCGCGGCCTGTTCCTCAAGAACCGCGCCTTTGGTCCCTATGGGGTCTTCTACTGGCTGTTGATCCTTTGCAACGGCATCATTCCCCAACTGCTGTGGTTCCGGTTCTTCCGCACCAACATCCCTTGGCTGTTCGTGATTTCGATTGTCATCAACATCGGAATGTGGCTCGAGCGGTTCGTGATTCTCATGAGCCTCCAGCGCATCCCCTGGCAGTCGTCCACCTGGGGCCAGTACTGCCCGACGATTTGGGACATCACGACCTATGTGGGAACTTTCGGCCTGTTCTTCACGCTGCTGTTCCTGTTCATGCGGTTCGTGCCGATGATCTCCGCCTTTGAAATGAAGCACATGATGCCCGAGTCGCACACGCACGCTCCGGGCGCCAGCCACGCGGGAGGAAGCCACTAATGCACGCCCCCCAAGCCCCGGGCCTTTACGGCCTGCTTGCCGAGTTCGACAACCCCCAGTCCCTTGTGAACGCCGCCGACGCCGCGAGGCGCAAGGGCTACAAGGTGATGGAAGGCTATTCCCCGTTTCCGGTGGAAGGCCTGCGCGAGGCCCTTGGCAAGCCCCGCACCATTCTTCCGGTCATTGTGTTCTGCGGCGGCCTGACGGGTTGCATGACTGCGTTCCTGTTGGAAACGCTGACATCCGGTGGTCATCCCCGGGAATGGGATGCCTTCATTCCGAACTGGTTCAACTACAGGTTGAACATCGCCGGCCGGCCGTTCTTCTCGTGGCAGGCATTCGTGCCGCCAATGTTCGAATTGACCGTGCTGTTCTCGGCGTTCACGAGCCTTTTCGGCATGATTCTAATGAACGGCCTGCCCCGACCCCATCATCCGCTGTTCGAGGTGAAGGAATTCGAGCGCGCCAGCAGCGATCGTTTCTTCCTGTGCATCGAGGCGGAGGACCCGCTGTTCGACATCGACTCGACACACGCCTTCCTCAAGAGCCAATCGCCGATCACCCTGTCGGAGGTGCCGCAGTGACGCGCCACGCGATCAAATCCTGGCTGCCAGCGCTGGCCGTCGCCGCCCTGCTGTCGGGCTGCCACCAGCAGATGGCCTTGCAGCCGAAGCTGAAGCCCCAGGAACCGAGCGAATTCTTCCCCGACGGCCGTTCCACGCGCCCGCTGGTGGAAGGAACAGTCGCCCGCGGTTCTCTCGGGGCCGACCCGGTGTTCCTGACCGGCAAAGTTTCCGAACTGCCCCCGGCGGTGCCCGCCACTCCCGCGGATCCCAAGCTTGTGCTGGCTCAGTACGCCGAGGAGTTCCCCGTCGAGGTGAACGAGTCGCTGCTGAAGCGCGGCCAGGAGCGTTACAACATTTACTGCAATGTCTGCCATGGCCAGACCGGCTCGGGAGACGGCACGATCGTGATGCGCGGTTTCCTCAAGCCGCCGGCTTTCTGGGAACAATCCGCAGGCGATAAGTCTCATTTCAGCCGCGGCCTCCGCTACCAGGGCGCCGGCCAGATCGAGCTTGAAAAGGCTCCCGCCGGATATCTCTACCATGTGATCACCCACGGCTACGGCGGCATGGCCAGCTACTCGGCCCAGATTCCGCCGAAGGACCGCTGGGCCATCGTCGCTTACATCCGCGCCCTGCAAAAGGCGCGGGCCAGCACCACCACCGTGGCGGCACCCGCCGACACCAAGGACGCTCATCCGAAGGGGGCGCACTGATCATGGCCACCCATACCGCGCGCGCCCAGGAGCGCGCCTCGCAAGCCTCAACAATGTCCTTCACTGTCGGCGGCGTCGGCATGCTGGTGGCAGTTGGGCTTTTGTTTGTCAACGGCTCCCAGTCGTTCTTCCAGTCGTACCTGACCGCCTTCTTCCTTCCGGCGGGCATGGCGCTGGGGTCGCTCGCGCTCCTGATGATTCAGAATGTGTCAGGGGGTTACTGGGGATACATCATCCGCAGGCCCGCTGAAGCCGCGGCGCGCACGATTCCGTTCGTGGCCCTCATGTTCGCGCCCCTTCTGCTTGGGCTGACGGATGTTTATGCGTTCCACTCGAAGGAGCATGCCCACGACACTCCCGAGGCGCACCTGAACCTGCATAGCGACCACCGGCTGTGGCCTTGGTCCGACCCGAACCTCGAGATCGAGGAGCACGAGAAGCTGATCCTCGACGAGAAGAAGGGTTACCTGAACGACACCTTCTTCATTGTTCGCACGGCGATCGGTTTCGGCCTGTGGACTGTAATGGCCTTGGGCCTCAATGCCCTGGCACGCAAGGAAGACGCCCAAGGCTGGACCCCCGAACTCAAGCAGTCGATGCAGTACATCGCCGCCCCGGGAATCCTGATCCACTCGCTGATCATCCTCTTCCTGTCCACCGACTGGTCGATGTCGCTCCAGCCTGTCTGGTATTCGACCATGTACCCGGTGATTTTCGGCTTCGGCCAGATTCTTTCGGCCATGGCCCTCAACACCGCGGTGTTCATTTACCTGCGCCAAGGTGGCGAGGACTTGTCGAGCGATGTGAACAAGAAGGTCATGCGTGACCTTGGCAGCTACCTGCTGGGTTTCACGATTTTCTGGACCTATATCACCTTCTCGCAGTACCTGCTGATCTGGAGCGCCAACCTCAAGGAAGAAGTTCCCTACTACATCGCCCGTTCGCGTGGTGGTTGGGAATTGCTGACCTTGGCGCTTGGTATCGGTCACTTCCTGATTCCGTTCCTCATCCTGCTGCTGCGTGAAGTCAGCCGGAAGGCGGACATCTTGTGGAAGGTGGCCGTGTACCTGCTGGTTGTGCGCTTCCTCGACATTTACTGGCAGATTCGTCCCGCCTTTGATCCCGGCCACTGGGATATCGGGCTTGAGACGGTCCAGGACCTCGCGGCCTTGGCCGGCCTTGTGGGAATCTGGCTCGGACTGTTCTTCCGTGAGGTGAGCCGTTACGGCCTTTACCCCGAAAACGATCCTCGCAAGGACACGCTCCCCGTCCACACCGTTGCGGACGATGTCGTGATTCCGGACGCGGCGCACTAAGGCAGACGAGGTGAACCATGGGCCAGACAGCCAACCAGAACGCGGGCTACGACACGAGCGACCTTGAAAGCTCGTACGCCTACGGATTCATGGGCATCCTGACCATCGCCATCATCATGACGGTGTTCATCGTCAGTGGCCTGTTCGCCTTCCTGACGGATTTCGAATCCGGCGGCAAGGTTGTGGACGATCCGATTCTTGCCGCCGCCAAGCAGTCGAATGCCCAGGCTAGAAGGCGCGAACTGGAAGCCCAGTATTCGGAGGTTTTCAAGGACAAGCAGACCGTTGAGGAGCAGGTGGCCATCAACCTGAACCGTATCAGCGTGAACGGTTTCGTTCGTCCCATCGATCCACCCCAACCCACCTTGGAAGGTGTCGATATTCTTTCTCCGCTGCATTCGGGTGGCCAACCGAACCAGTTCACCATCGGCAGGGAGAACATCCGGCGTGGCAACGAGGCGTTGGCCCGTGACGGGAAGATCAACAAGGCGTTCGCCGCGGTGGTTTCCGAAGCCAAGTCGAAGCCGGTGAAGGTTGAACCCGTCGCCGGGGACCCATCTGGCGGAAGGTGATCGGGTGAGATTTTCGCGTTATCGCACGGTTACTGAATAGAAGGGGAAATGGTTGTGATTCGGCGGATTTCGGCACTGTTGGTCCTCGCATGGCTGGTCACGACCGGCCGTGGCGACAACACGCCCGGAATCACGCTCGTTCCCCGCGGGCCTGGTGAAATCACGGTCAAGGAAAACCGTTACACCAAGCTCAAGGAAAAAGCCACGATCGACCAGCAGTTGGGCGCCCAGGTTTCCCCTGACATCAACTTCCTCGACCACGAGGGCAAGCCTGTCCGCCTGGGTGACATCTCCAAGGGCAAGCCGATACTTTTGGTCCCCGCTTATTATCGTTGCCGGATGCAATGCAACATGGTCCTCATGGGCGTTTTTGACGCCATGAAGAAGGTGAAGTTCAAGCCCGGCGAAGATTTTGAAATCGTGGTTTTCAGCTTCGACCGCGAGGAGGGACCGCAGGACGCGGCCCGCAAGCGTGGCGAGTTGATGGAGACCACCGGCAGGCCGGTGAAGAAGGGCAGTTTCCTTGACGGCAAGTTCGACCACCGTACCGTGGCGAACTGGCACTTTCTGGTGGGTGGCGAGGACGCCATCAACAAGGTTTGCGACACCATCGGCTACCGGTTCATCCGCGATTCTGAGACGGGTGACATTCTTCACGGCATGTGCATCTGCTTCCTGACTCCTGAGCTGAAAGTCAGCCATTACCGCATGGGAATGAATTATCCCCCCTTCGATGTGCAGAAAGACCTCCAGATGGCGTCGGAGAACGGCATCGGCACGCTGGTGGACAAGCTTGCGTTCGTGTGCATGAAATACGATCCGCACAGTGGACAGTACAGTTGGGCGGTGATCCGCCTGGTGCAGGCCGGCGCGGTTGTGACCATCATCGCTCTGGCATTTATTATTTTCGGAAACATGCTCCTAGGCCGGAAGGCCGACCCCGCCCGGGTCGCGCCGGCCACGGGCAGTTGAAAGGAAAGGTCGGCAAACCATGTGGGATTTCCCGCTTTGGCCAGAATCGGCTTCAACGGTGGCCCCGTCGGTCGAGAACCTGTACCTGTTCATCGTCGCGCTGAATGTGGGCATCACAGCGTTAGTGTTCTTCCTGCTGATCCTGTTTTCGGTCCTTTACTACCGCCGAAGCGAGGATCAGGTTCCTCCCCAGTACCATGGATCGATGCTTCTTGAAATCGGTTGGACAGCCATTCCGACGGTCATCTGCCTGGTGATCTTCGCCTGGGGCGTGAAGGTGTACGCCGAGTTGGTGGTTCCCCCCGCCGATGCCACCGATGTGTATGTGGTGGGCAGGCAATGGATGTGGAAGGCCCAGTACCCGGGTGGCCAAAGGGAGATCAACGCCCTGCACGCCGTGGTTGGCAAGCCTGTCAAGCTGACGCTCACCAGCGAGGATGTGCTCCACAGTTTTTCCATCCCGGCTTTCCGGGTGAAGAGCGACGCGGTTCCGGGTCGCTACACCACCCTGTGGTTCCAGCCCACCAAACCCGGCGTCTACCATATTTTCTGCACCGAATACTGCGGCACCGAACACTCGCGGATGATCGGAAAGATCACCGTGATGGAGGAAGCCGACTACCAGAAATGGCTCAGCGAGAAGGCTGAACTGGGCGACGCCGTGCAGGGCCGCAAGCTGTTCAGCAAGCTTCAATGCGTGACCTGCCATGCCGGCGAGTCGCAGGCCCGCGCTCCCTCGCTCGAGGAAATCTACATGAAGCGGATTCCCTTGGCGTACGACAAGGGCAGCCCGGTCGCCCATGGCGCGACCGCCTTGGCAGACGAGAATTACCTGCGCGAGAGCATCCGCTACCCCAGCGCCCGCATCGCGGCGGGATTCCAATACCCCTCGATCATGCCGGCTTACGATGAAAGCCTGGTCAGCGAGGACGAGTTGTTCCAGGTCATCGCCTACATCAAGTCGTTGAAGAAGGGGCAGACCCCCGCGCGAGTCGAACAAACCACGATCCCCTCGGCGCTTGGCGCGCCGACCGGTCGTAAGTGAGTACGGGAGCCCAACCGGAG
>Ga0214917_10007230_pt1 | contig 11298 bp, 10 predicted proteins | sample LL_1208_BB_MetaG_FD_177983 | JGI IMG/M metagenome (GOLD analysis project Ga0214917, IMG submission 177983) | Freshwater microbial communities from Lake Lanier, Atlanta, Georgia, United States - LL_1208_BB | ecosystem: Environmental > Aquatic > Freshwater > Lake | place: USA: Georgia | collected...
ATGAAAAATATTATGAAAAATATTATGAAAAATATTATGAAAAATATTATGAAAACCCACTGATATTTGTTATTGCATAGTATGTAGAACTGTTATAAAAAAGTGCAATTTGTTGAGTTGTTATTGTTGCACCTGTTAATGATGATGAAATACTTGAAGACCCGCCATTGTATTTGGGGGTTATAATAATACTATTAGCACTACTGTCAGTTGTTATAATACTGTTACAATAAAAAGTATTTGTATTTATCAAAGTTATTACATATATTTTTGATGTTTTGAAGTTTGATATACCACCTATAACACATGTATAGTTACCAGTTGGAACTGAACTTAATATAAAAGTTGAACCTGTGCTGTAATCTACATTATACAGAGTTCCAGCTCCGAGTGCCGTATTTAATGGCTCTAAAATATTATTTAAATATACAGATTTTGAAGAATATATTGAACCAGATACTCCAAATACTACATCGGATGGAAGATTCGATATAGATGATGCACCTACGGTAACTTTACCACCTGCTGCATCATAATATATATTTGTGCCATTTGTTGTCCATAAACTTGGTCCAGTTGGTCCAGTTGGTCCGGTTGGTCCGGTTGGTCCAGTTGGTCCAGTTGGTCCAGTTGGTCCAGTTGGTCCAGTTGGTCCGGTTGGTCCGGTTGGTCCAGTTGGTCCAGTTGGTCCGGTTGATCCGTTTGGTCCGTTTGGTCCGTTTTGTCCAGTTGGTCCAGTTATTCCGGTTGGTCCGGTTGGTCCGGTTGGTCCATCTATAGCATCCAAATTAACATTATATGAAAATACTACTATTTCATTTGTTGTTTTACTTGTATAGTTATAGTATGTTTTTGCTTCATTTATTATAGTTGCAGTATAGCTGTTTATTGCATTATATATGGAATTATCATACTCAAATCCTTTTACATTTTGTATATTTCTTAATTTGAGTAAACCTGTTTCAATATTATCATATGAATATACAGTTGCTTCAAATGAGTTATTGATATTATTTTCATCTACACAAATTACACTATTTCCTGGAATATATGAAAATCCTGGATATATATCTAATGCGATTTCATCTCCATTTTTAGGTATTTGTTGATTTGAGTCATTAGTTGTTGTCTTAAAACTAGCACCATTTAAACCGGCAGGTCCGGTTTTTCCAATTGGTCCAGTTGGTCCGGGTGGTCCAGTTGCGCCATTTTCACCATTTGTCCCATCTTGACCAGGTTGTCCCATTTGTAGTATAAAATCTAAAGTATAATTTTTATCGCCATTTGATTCTGTTACTATATTTTGTATAACATTTGGTTCTCCCGTTACACTAGACACTGTTCCAATATAAAATTTTGAACGTTCACCGCGATTAATACCAAATGTTAAGGCATGATTTTGTATATTATCATTTGTTGTAATAACATCATTAATATAAGGTGTTTCACTCGGATTAATTGATACAATAGTAGGAGTAGAAAAAGAAACTGACTGACCGACTGATCCGGTTTTTCCAATTGGTCCAGTTTGTCCGATTGGTCCGGTTGGTCCCGTTATTCCAGTCGGTCCAGATTCGCCAGTTGGTCCGGTTGGTCCGGTTGGTCCGGTTGGTCCGGTTGGTCCAGTTGTTCCAGTCGGTCCAGATTCGCCAGTTGGTCCTGTTGTTCCTGTGGGTCCAGTAGGTCCTGTTATTCCCGTTTCTCCGGTTGGCCCCGTCGTTCCGGTTGGTCCTGTTATTCCAGTTGGTCCGGTTGGTCCGGTTGGTCCGGTTGGTCCGGTTGGTCCGGTTGGTCCGGTTGGTCCAGTATATCCCGTTACACCAGTAGGTCCTTCTTTTCCCATACCATCAATATTGACAAAGTAGTAAAAATTTAAATCTTCTATTGTGAAATTACCGAAAATTTCGTTGATTGTTATCTTGATTTTTGCTGGTTTGAAATTATCATTATACGATACCGTTTTCCCTTTGAAAGATTTTAATAATTCGCTTCCAGAATTTAATGATACTACAACAGAAATTCCGCTTGTGTATGCCAATCCAGAATCTACTTCGAATTCAACAACATCACCTGGTGCTAATATTTGAAAAGGGAAATTCAGTTTATTCAATATATTACCATTTGCGTCTTTTAATGGCTCATTACTATTTACTGGTATTATATTTTTTAAGGAATCTAGGTATCTACCGTTATACGTCTTTGACATATATGTATTACCGGAATCGCCTTTTGGTCCTACGTCGCCAGTAGGTCCAGTTATACCTGTATTTCCAGTTATTCCAGTTGTTCCTGTTATACCTGTTATACCGGTATTTCCAGTTATACCGGTTGTTCCAGTTGTTCCGGTTGTACCGGTTGTTCCTGTTGTACCAGTTGGTCCCGTTCTGCCGGTTGTTCCGGTTGCACCAGTATTTGTTGCTTCACCTGCTAATCCGGTTGGTCCAGTTATACCTGTTACACCGGTTGTTCCTGTTGTTCCAGTAGGTCCAGTAGGTCCAGTTACGCCAGTTGCACCAGTTGGTCCAGTTACACCAGTATTTCCTGTATATCCGGTTGCACCGGTTACGCCAGTTGCACCAGTTGGGCCAGTGACTCCGGTGTTTCCGGTATACCCAGTTGAACCTGTTACGCCAGTTGGTCCAGTTACTCCGGTATTTCCTGTAATACCAATGGTTCCGGTTGGTCCGGTTGGTCCGGTAATACCAGTTGCACCAGTGTTTGTCGCTTCACCTGCCAGTCCTGTGGGTCCGGTTGTGCCAGTATACCCAGTTACACCAGTTGGACCAGTTATACCATTGAACCCAAAGTTTTCATAAATTTTTATTATATCTTCTAATGAATTTTTTGATATATTATCATTATAAGTCCTAGATAAATTTACTTGATTTTTTAAACTACCAAATATACGACTCATGTTTGATTATTAATAGATATAATAATATAAATATTTTATTTATACTTATTATCGTATTAAATATAATTTTATATAAATATCATAAAATCATATAAATTTTTTTATTATTTTATCTTTTTAACCATATAATTTTCTAAATTTAAAATGTTTTCTACCTTTATACATTCCAAATGTATAGTCGGTATCATCATTGATGATTGAAACTTGCCATGTAGGCAAGTATATCAAATATGCAAAGGTATAATACCATCGTCCCCCAATAATCAATTTTCACAGTATTTGTGAAAATCGTGCTGTCTCAAGTAAGTTAACCCATGGTGTTTTTTAATTTTTAGTTTTATGTTATTAATTATGATTGATTAATAATTATTTAGATGATGCAGGATTGAGACATATACAACTATATATTTTTCTTTAAGTTATTTGACTTATATGTTTAATATTGGAAAATGTTTTATATTTATAAATTATGGATTCGCTTGATTTAGATATTTCTTGGACTGAAAAACACGAACGTTTAATTCATATACATCAACATTATCAAAAAGAACATATGGATTCTATTAAAATATGTTATATTTATGTAAATTTACAATCAGAAATTGAACAAGTTATTTGTGAACACGAAACGTTGTCTCAACTGCAAAATAAATCGATTATATCAAAAGAACGTGTATTACAATTGATGCAAAATAAAAAAAATTTGAATAATATAAAATATAATATTGATTCTATTTTACTTTATAATGTTTCCATTGAACCCGAAAATATTCAAAAATATGTAAATAGTGATATTGTTGAACCTTTTTTGAAAGTGTATCCTATTGTAGATGAAATTTTAATACATCCTTCTATTTTTATTTTTCATGAAATCAATTGTATTTATTTTATTTTTAAACAAATTGATGTTAAACCTATGCCCAAGTCCATTCTTAAAACCGGAGGAGGTAATGGTATTAAAACCGGAGGAGGTAATGGTATTAAAACCGGAGGTAATGGTAAAAAAACAAAACGTGTTCGTATCCAAGAGGTTCCAGACGTTAAACATAATATGACTAAAAAAAAAATGTAAATGCTTTTATAAAATGATATAAATTTATATCATTTTATTTTCTTAAATGGATACCGATTTTCCCGAATTAAAAAAATTTGATTTTTCTCATTTGGAACATTATTATGAAGAAAAAATTGTCCAATTATTTTATTTATTATCGCGTCAAGATAATGATGATGAAATCGATAAAATTGGTAGTATCTTAGAAGAAACATTGCGTTCTATCAAAGATAATATTTCTTTCAATAAAGAAGATACGAATCCAAATTTTTATAAATATTTGATTCTACTTTATAAAATGATTGCACAAACGCGTGATATTGTATATGGTAAAGGTGAGCGGAAACTTACATATATGATGATTTATATTTGGTATAAATTCTATCCAACATTAGCAATATACGCTATACATCGTTTGGTTGATATACTCATTTTACCTGATAATTTTAATGGAATCGGTGCGGATAAATTGATTAATACTTATGTTGCTACTCGAAGACATGCATTTGGTTGTTGGAAAGATATTAAATATTTATGTTATTTTCTTCGTTCTCGTTCTCATAATCATCCGCTTATTGATGTTGCAATTTCTATTATGAATAAACAATTGTATCGTGATTGGTCGGTTGTTCGCATTTGTTCTCATGGTTCTCATGATTTTCGAAATATTTTATCATTTGTTGCAAAATGGGTTCCCCGGGAAAATACTAAATTTGAATGGATTTTTGAAAAATCGGCAATTCAATGGGCTGAAATGGTTACTCCGTTTTATTTTAAAAATAAACTATTGACTTATAAACAAAACGATGCTCTCCTTAAAAAATGCAAAACGAATTATAGGAATGTATGCTCTTCATTAAACCGATTATTGGATACTACTGAAATTAAACAATGTAGTGGGAAATGGAATCATATTGTTCCTTCGAATATACCGAAACATACTATGGCTCGTCAAAAGAACGCTTTATTAAATGTTAACCGAAATATGGAAACACGAAGTAAAACTTCGTATGCAAAAGACCGTCGTAATTGTTCAAATAATATTAAAGAATACTATAAAGATTTGATTCACCCTGAAAATACATTGTTTAACTGTAATTTTGAACTTGGTAATTTTGTCAAACAATATTCCGCGTTGCGAGTGGGGCCCGATGATGATTTGGATGTAATGCAAAACCGGTTGTATCAAATTGATTTGCTCAACAAAAGTTGGGAATCGTTCATTCTTAAATTTCATTCTTTACAAAATTTTATTCCGTTTGTGGATATTAATTCTTTTTCTTCCAATGATAATGCATTATTTAGTGCTATTGAATTGGCATCTATTATTGCTACAAAAACTTCATTGGATGAAGGACACATTATGTTCTCAAATCATGTACCTATTTGGAAGAAATTTATTAAGAAAAATGCATTTTATGATAATGTTTCTGATATATTTAATTCCATTAATAATGATACCAATTATTTACATGATAATATATTAATTGCCATTGATTTATTTGTACAATCTTTACATACTACAAAAACATCTAATGATGATATATCCAATATGGTTTTAGTTATTATTACGAATAAAGAATATGGTGATTATGAATCATTTTTCATGAAATTTGACAAAGAATATATGCCACATATTATTTTTTGGAATATGTCTGGTTTGTTTAGTCAGGAAATGCCTCTTGTGAAAAATATTAAAAAAACCACCTTTGTTTCTGGATATAATAGTTTATTGTTGAATCATTTTCGGTTTATGGGATTTTCCGGAGTTATCCAATTTACTTCATATGATGCTGTTTGTAATTTTTTGAACAATCGACATTATGATTGTATGGAAGAATATATTGATAAGATTATAGCGATTGTATAAATAAATTATTTTAGCATTTATTTATATATGTACTCTTCTTCACCGGATATTTCAACATTTTCAATATCGGTTAATTCGGTAAAAAATGACCCATGTTATACAGAAAGTAAATTAAAAAAAGACAGAATAATATTAAATGATAAAATAAAAAAGGCACATTCCGATTGTGAGATTGAAAAGTATAATGTTATCTACAAGTATTTTAATACTGAAAGAAGTTCTACATATAAAGATTTATTGAATGCACTTATGCACTATTATAAAGATGAAAAAAATAATAATATAGATTTTGTATTACCGATTGAATCATTTTTAGATTTGTTTGAAAAAGACACAATGAAAATAAAAAATTTTAAAAAACAGCACGTGTTTGAAGCATTGTGTAAAATATTGCTTATGTATAATTATGATAATGGTGATTTTGGTATGGATAAACAATTCTACAACTCATTAGAAGAATTTATAAAAAATCCGAGAAGTTATTCCAATATAAAACAGCGAGAGGATATTATAAATGAAAATATAAATGTTAGTTCAAAAGGAGGTGTAGTGGATATTTTTTTTAAAACAACAAAGGCAAAATTAAGTTGTAAATGGATATGTGATTGTATTAGTGATGAAACACAATCTGAATCTGATGACAAAGAACAATTTTTTGCATTGGACAAATAATAAGAATCCTCCTATTGACAAATTTGTTGAAATGTTTGGCGTTCCAAAAGTTATTTTAATTAAAGGTACATATACTTATCCTCTAAATGATTTTGATGGCAAATATGCGGTGAGTAATTATTCATTTGGAATACCTATAACTTCTAAAAAACAAGGTGATGATATTGTTAAAGTTATAAATGGTGACCATTTTAATGAAATTATCCAAGCCACTAAATGGAATTCTGGATTTACTGATCATAATATGTTCAAATATTTTAAACCTGATTTTTACAAATATTTTTTGGATAAACAACCTGCTGGATTGAAAATCAAACAGTTTATTACTAAAAAATATAGAGAAAAACATAATGTTACTAAAAAATCAAAAGGGGGAAGAAAAAAAACTGTTAAAAATCGCTCTTTTTTTTATCCTTTTGTATAATTTTTGTCAAGGTCTATAAAAATTATATTTTTGCATGTTGTTCATTGTTTTTTTCTTCTTCTTCATCTTGTTGTTGATTGTTTTTTTTCTTCTTCTTCATCTTGTTGTTCATTGGTTTCTTCTTCTTCTTCTTCTTCATCTTGTTGTTCATTGTTTTCTTCATCTGGTTCTTCATCTTGTTGTTCATTGTTTTCTTCATCTGGTTCTTCTTCTGGTTCTTCATCTTGTTGTTCTGGTTCTTCGGGTTCTTCTACAACAGCTACCACTGGAATTGTTTTTGCGATTTCTAATAAACGATTTCGTGTTTCTTCTATACTTATCCTTTCACCTGGCATCGATAGTACAATTTCTTTTAATAATTTTGTATATTCTTCATTTGGGTTAATGCCGGTTAATACGAATAATATTGATATACATAATGCATAATTATCCCATGTTTTGTAATTATCTTCTTTTAACAAATCATTCATCATATTTTTCCATGGCTGGTCTATGTATTTTGAAAAATATTCAGTGTATTTTGTTTTGAATATTTCTCTATCTTGGGTAGACAGTATTTTTAAATAATATTTATCGGATTGTATTTTTTGTAAAATAGCATCCAAATTTTCTTTGGTGACATTTCCGTCTTTATAATCATATATGATTTGCGATATCATTATTATTTCTATACACCAAAATATATAATATTCGTCTGTTAAAAAATATTTTTCATAATAAGATTCATCTGGATTATCTATTATATTTTTGATATTGAATGATAAACCATAATCGATTATAATTGGTACACCTTGGATTTCATCATAAATTATATTGTTTGGTTTCAAATCAAAATGGATTATGTTATTGGTTAGTAATTTTTCTATACTTTTTAATAAATACAAATGATTATCTAACAATCTTGGTAGCTGTTTGTTTGATTCTGTCATTTTTATTATTTTTTCCAAGTCGTATTTTCCTACATATCGTATTTTATTGGATACATATGTTTTTGTTTCATCTTTTTCACCTAAACTGTTTTTCATTATTTTGCAATTATTGACAATGTCATATGGTATTTCATTTAAACTCACATTGCATGATTTTAATATTGGCGCAAAATTATTGAAATAATTTTCTATTTTTTGTATTTCTTCGCCGATTTTGATTTCTTTTTCCAATTCAAACGAAACTTCTTGGATTTTACTTACGTATTTTTTGCTGTCATATTCATTTTCATCGCATTCTATTTGTGGTTTTACAATGCAACCGTATGCACCTTGATTCAACAATTTTCGGTCTGTTGTATTTGGCACTGTGATTAATACATCTTCTTTTTCTATTGGTTGCATATCTTCTATTTCTTCATTTGGGAATTCTTGTTCTTCTTCTTCTTCTTCTTCTTCTTCGATTGTTTCAGGAATATTCATATTTTCTATTATTTTGTCCATTTTTTTCTTCATGGAATAAATCGTTTCCTCTATATTTTTTAATTTTTCATCAACATTTTCATTTGGTTCAATTGGATTGGATTCTTGTTCTACATTAACTTCCTGTTCTGGTTTGAATTCTGGCGGTTCTGGTTTGAATCCTGGCGGTTCTGGTTTGAATCCTGGCGGTTCTTCTTTGAATCCTGGTGGTTCTGGTTTGAATCCTGGCGGTTCTGGTTTGAATCCTGGCGGTTCTTCTTTGAATCCTGGCGGTTCTGGTTTGAATCCTGGCGGTTCTTCTTTGAATCCTGGCGGTTCTGGTTTGAATCCTGGCGGTTCTGGTTTGAATCCTGGCGGTTCTGGTTTGAATCCTTCTTTATTTGGAATTTCTTGCTTGGGTTCTTCTTTATTTACTTCTAAATTCATATAATATAATAATCATAGTTATTTTATTATATTTTTTATTGTTTATTATCCAATATTTATTTTATGTAAAGGTTGTTGTGCCAAATGTATCATTTTTTTTCGTGTTTTTCTGTCTAAAAAACGCCAAATATACGGCATTTTTTTATGCAACATTTCCGCATCTACTTGGTATTTTGTTACTCTGGTTGGCTTTGTCATCTTGCATTTTTTTTCGCTTTTGCAATATCTTTGTAAATGTCTGTGTCCCCAATTTTTCATATTACAAAGTCCCCAATTTTTTGATCCATTGATACAATAACTTGGTTTACACCGATTCATCATTTCACCGCAAGGGACTTCTTCGCAAGTTTTGTATTTTTTACACTGTCTTTTTCTTGTTTTATTTTGCATATATATTTTCATTATAAAAAATAAAATGAATTATTTCATTTAAACCAACGAAGAATTAAAATGGAACACCCGAGGGTGTTCGATGTTAATTTTAGTGATCATAACATAGAAGATTTGAAACGGGATGTCCCATTTCAAATCTTCGACGGTTTACACCTTTGCGCATTTTAAATGCGCATGGTTTAAGCGCTGGTAAATCGACCCAGAATGGGCGATTTAATTGTGCAAAGGTGTAAGTCGAGTCAATCGCCTTTTTATTCAATTATGCAATTGAGTTTTGTAGTGCCAATTTTTTATTTTGATATCGATTTTTGTACGTTTTTTTTAATTTTGTTGCTATTTCATTTTGGTCCATTTGTTCTTTTAAAATTTTGATTTCTTCTACTATGTTTGATTGATTTTCCTTGCAGAAATTTAAATATGCAGAGGATGGTTCTATATTTATTAATCCATTTTTTTCCATATTATTATTGATTTCTTTCATAATATGATTATCGATAGTTTCTAGTATTGAATGTGATAGAGATATGTACTTCTTTCTTTTTTCTGGTTTTTCTTTCTTTTCTTTTTTGTTTTTTTTCATATAATAATATTTAATGCTTGTGAACATTTTTGTTTTTACATCTCCTTCATATCCACATTTTTTCAAACGCGATTCTTCTTCTTTTATTGATTCTCCATGTTGTTCTGTCCATTTTATCCATTCTTGTTTTGTATGTTTTCGCTCACTGTTTTCATGGGTTTTTGCAAAATCCCGTAATTTGTATTCGATTTCCTTGGTAAAATCATAACGGTGTGTTTTGAATTTCATAGTTTGTTCCATCTTTTTTGTTTTTACTAAAAGCATTTTATAAAAAAGCATTTCAATTTTTTACATTTTTAACTATTATAAATAATCAATAATATACAAACTATATAAAAAATTGGCTATGTATATTTTATATGTTATACAGGCTTATTCCGTTACGCACTTTACGAAGAACGCATGGTGTGAAATTTGATGAAATGGTTCCTTCTGATATTCCAAAGATTGATGGAATTGATCGTGTAATTCATGGTCCAAATAGTATTTCACCGGGTCCAGTTGGTAATATAAAACGGCCTTGGTATATGCATTCTGGACAAGATGATAATTTGATGGTATTACAAGGTGAAAGATATATTGATATCTATGAACCCAATACAAAGAAATCCGCGTCTTTTATAGTAAGTCCTGATAAAATATATAAAAATGACAAATTGTATTATGATGGAGCGGCAATGATTGTGTGGCCAGCAGGCGTATATCATCGTATTATAAGCGGTAGTGGCGGTAGTATTAGTTTAAATTTTGCTACACGTACAAAAGAATTTGATTTAGATAATAATTTTAATATATACGATTTAGATAAAAATACAGGCAAATCTAAATTATTGAGAAAAGGAATCGAAGACCAGCCAGACTTGTTGTATAAATACCCAAGTCAAGAAATAAAAAAATTAGTGAAAGAAGATGAAGATATGAAAACAAAAGAAAAATAAAAAAATATGCAAATAAAAGTCATTTACATATTTTTTGTATTTCAAATGGTGATAAACCGCATACGTTTAGTCATATTTCAAAAGTGTAAATGAAGTAAATATAAAGACTATAATATATTTATATGAATGAATATATTGATTTCGTTTGGCGTTATTGTAACTACATTTTCAATTTCCACGTTGACCGCATTCTTTATTTGTTATGCAAATAATTACCCATTCATAAATCCAACCTTTAACAATGAAAAAAGAATTACTAGAATCAAGGAAAATATAAAGAATGTTCCTTTGTTGATATTTCAATCCACGGGGCTTATGTATGTTGTGTCTGGTAATATAATTCCATATGGAAAACATAGTTGGTTTGAATCATTTTATTCAATATGTTTATATTGTATTCTTGTTGAAGCACTCTATTATGTGTACCATCGAACTATTCATAAATATTATTATGCGGACGTTCATAAAAAACATCATAAAAATGTTCTTGTATATCCATTTGATACTTTCTTTTTAACAGATTTGGATGACCTAGCATCAATTGTTTCACTCGGTATGCCAATTATTTTTATAAATATATCGGTTTGTGAACAAATAATAATACTTTATTTATACATC
>Ga0214917_10007231_pt1 | contig 11298 bp, 17 predicted proteins | sample LL_1208_BB_MetaG_FD_177983 | JGI IMG/M metagenome (GOLD analysis project Ga0214917, IMG submission 177983) | Freshwater microbial communities from Lake Lanier, Atlanta, Georgia, United States - LL_1208_BB | ecosystem: Environmental > Aquatic > Freshwater > Lake | place: USA: Georgia | collected...
TGGGCCGGTTGCTCCAACCGAACCCGTAGGGCCGGTAGGGCCAGTCGGGCCAGTCAAACCAATTGAACCAGTCGGCCCCGTTGGCCCCGGCACGTTAGAAGCATCGCCAGTTGGGCCAGTTGGGCCAAGATTGCCGGTTTGCCCCGTTGGGCCAGTTGGGCCGGGAGCGCCCTGATCCCCAGTGGGGCCAGTTGCACCAAGAGGCCCAGTTGGGCCCGTAGGGCCATTGCTTCCAGTTGGCCCTGTCGGGCCAGCAACCGTTGAAGGATTTCCAGTTGGGCCAGTTGGGCCTCCAACACCAGCAGATCCTGTCGGGCCGGTGGGGCCAGAAACCGTTGAAGCGGCACCTGTTGCGCCAGTCGGGCCGGTAGGGCCAACCGCACCAGTAGGGCCTGTGGGGCCAGCATTGCCTTGCGGCCCAGTAGGGCCAACACCCTGCAAGTTAGCAACAGCCTGAGTCGTTGTGCGGCGCGATACGCCAGCCTGCACAATTTCAAGCTGCTCCGAACCTCCAAGAGAAGTGGCTACTGGGAGGTTTGGTATCTGTTGGTTCGCCACGGTTACAACTCCACAACCTTGTTCTTTTTACCGCAGTTTTCAGAAGCTGTCAGTATCTGCATGTTCCAAGGAACGTGCAGGCCGCAAGAATTGGCACCGTTAATAGGCATGATATGATCCACATGATGCTTTATGCCAGTTTGAACAGTTTTTGCCTGTGCAACGTCATAAAACTCTTGGATCATAGCCTTTTCTATCGCAGAAAGCCAATTTGGTGTAGCTGTCCGCCTACTGGCGCTTAGATTATTAAGCCTAGCGCGCTCCTGAGCATGTCTACTATAATAGGTTTTCATATATGATTTTTTTACTATTTCTCTGGCTTTTTGAGGGTTGTTTGCCCGTTTTTCTTTTGATTTTTCTTTAAACTTCGCGGGGTTTGCATCATAAGCCTTTTTGCAAGACTTCCTGACATATCCTCTAACTTTATCTCTATTATTTGCCTGCCATGCTGAAGTTTTTGCATTGAAGCAAGTCTTGCATTCTTTCCGCAATCTTCCCGTGTCTTTTCTTACATAGAAAAGACTTTCATCTTTAGATTCATGGCATTTGGAGCAAACAACAATCACGTTAACGGCCCCGTTTTCGGCACAGTTGTATTGTCGTAGGGCAGTCCCGGATCATTATTGCCGGGGGCATTAGGATCAGTTCCCGGCTCTTCATTCAAGCTGCCACTTGGGGCACCAGTCTGCTGTGTAACACGCGGATCATCATTTTGCGTAACACGGCGATCTTGGCCGGGAACAGGAATACCCGTGGCCTGATTAACCGTATCCTGTCCAGAAGTCGTGCGATAATTCGTCTGCGCGTTAACCAATGATTCAACGCGCGGGTTCATAATCGGCACTGGATCGGCAGGGATAACGATAGCACGAAGCTGGTTCTGAGGAACATCTTCGCAGGTGCGGCACACCAGAATGCGCTTATTGATCAGGCTGGCCCCAGCCCAATCAAACTGCCAACGCAAATCAACGTGGTTGTACCAGATGCCGCAACGATCACAGACGGCAAAAGCGCGTGGATTCTTGCTGCTAGTTCTAGCCCTACCCGACTGAGAGGCATACGCCATAAATCACCCCTCAGTTACGCCAATAGCCAGACACCATAGGCGAAATGTACATTGGCGCATATTCCGTATCCTGAGCCGCTGCGATGCCATAAGCCTCATCGGAAAGCTGCTTCAAACCAGCCGCAAGTTGCGGAGCCCAGATAATAGCAAGACGCGCCGCCAATCCAGTGGCAAATGCTTCCATCCAGCGATACGGGATATCAACCGTCTGCCCACTGGTAAGGGCAGAATCCTGAAGCTGACGCACACGGTAATACTTCAGGCTTGTCGGGCCTTGTGTCGTATTTGGCACCGGCCAAACAGTCACAGTCGGGCTCAACAGACGATCAAACCAATAGACAGTCGGAAAGCCCTGTTGTGTCTTATTAGGATAAGACGCATACTCTGTGCGGCTGATTGGCATGATAATACGATCCGTATTAGCACCCGCACCAGCATTAACAATGTATGCGTCCAGAATCATCACAGTATTAGCGTCAACCGAATAGGTTGATTGCCCAGTCACAAGCGGAGTTGTGATTAGATCAACAGCCCAGAGATTGACGCCCTGATTGCTCCAACGGGAGAGCATCAGATTGGTAGCCATACGAGCGGATTCGTAATGCTCCTGCACAAGTGAAGTGTTCCGCAGCCCACAAAGATTGAAGGCATACAGCGTCAATTCGCCAAGTGAAGGATTGAACGTATACGTTCCGCTCGTAGTCATTACCAAGCGCCCTGAGCAAACTGCGTAAACGTCGCCGTCACAGTGCCGGTTCCGCTATTCAGAAGAATACGGGCATAAGTCGGCATAATCTGTGTATTCGACTGACGGGCAACCGTCTGTCCCGAAAGGTTAGTATCGTTGCTTGTGAACCAAGTCATAGCAGCAACAGACACTGGATCGGTAGGTGAGTTTGGATCATCCAAAGTGGACTGAACCGTATAGTTCACCGTGCCAGAGACGTTAGCCTGAATGGACAGCATATTCTGCGTCCAATCATCAAAACGAACCCAACCCGACGCCGCAACACCAGACGTACCAACAATGATCGCACCAGCAGCAGCGGCGCTAATTGAGATGCTAGTAACCGTCTTAAAGTCCTGAACCGTCGAAGACGTGCTAGCGTTTGCACCAGCAACACTTTCAGAAATCGGATTGCCGTACCGATCAGTGCCGGTAATTGTCATCGTTTTTGCGCTATCGTTAGCAGCAAACGTGAAGAGAACCCGACGCGCTTCATCAAGCGTAGCAGCACTCCATGTTCCAACCGACACGTTACCAGCCGATGCACCGCTCGCAGTGATAGAGACAATCTGCGAATACCGCTTAGTGGAAACCACAAAACCAGCGTTTGATCCTGTGATTGTCTCAGACACACCCACATTGCCAAGGGCAAGCCCTGAAATAGTGAAAGTAATGCCGCTATCGTTGCCGACTGAGGTAATGACGATGTATTGGTTGCCAGCAAAGTAAACTGGGCTATCCGTCAGCGTCATAGCGCCAGCCCCAGCCAGAGTTTGCGCTGCTGCAATGCTGGTTGCGGAAAAGTCAGTCAAAGCACCGTTCAATGCAAGCTGCACAGCACCTGCTGGCGTTTGCGATGCAACAATCCCGTTATCATCTGCCGTAGCTAACGGGCCAACCGAAACTACTACTGGCCTCATTTTGAGTCTCCTTTTGCCCGCGCCACGGCGGCATTATCGACGAGATTTGGATAGGGACGCCCAGCCGCACGGGCCCGCGCCTTAGCCTGCTGCACCTGTTTCTTTTCCAGATGCTTTGTTTCATGCCCCTTTGGAGCCTTGGATTCCCAGAATGGCTTCTTCATGTCAGCACTTAACGTCCCATTTTTTCAAAGCCAAATTAATCCGGCTATTAGGATCATGCTTCGTCTTTGCAGACGTAAGCTTTTCCTTCATGCCGCACATCCGGCTACGGAAGTTCTCACGGCGCTGAGCATCGGCTGGGCTTTTTTCGGCCCGCTCTTTGCTCACCGGAGGTTTGAGGTTATGGCCTTCAGCCTTAGCCGAAGCCCGCCCTTTGGCATTGAGCCCGCCTTCTTTATTCTGGCCCTCTTTTCGTTGCCATGCAGGGGTGCGCGCCATACCATCCTCCGAAGCTGCCAAATTATAGCAAACTTATTAGAAATTCATAGCAGAACGGGGGCGCAAGGCCCCCGCTCCACTTAGCAACTGTAGGCGCTCATTAGCCCTTGGGCGACTGAGCGGAATCCCACTGAGCAAGCGTCACCTTGCCCGTGCCAGTGGCGCGGCCACCGTCTTTACGAGCAGGACGATCACCACGCTTCATGCCTTTGTGGCCTTCCATGGCAACAGCCTTCAGGCCACCACCACGCTTCTTTTTGGCACGGGCAGCTTTTTCAACTTCCGAACCTTTGCCAGCGTAAACATCCGTTGGGGCGGCGTTAGACATCATAACGCCCTTCTGGATCATGTTGCTGGAACCCTTAGAACGTCCCTTCATAACTCAATCTCCTATCAGGGCGTGTTAAGCAGTAAGATCTGCGGCTTGGACATAGTGAAAGGTGACAACACCAACACCATTGCCAGTATTCGCAGAAAGAGCGTAGATCAGAACATCGGACGTACCGACATCAATCCACTTAGCTGTGCGAGTAGCATTCGTGCCGGGCGTCAAGGCCGCAAGGCCAATACTCGCAAGGCTGCCACCCGAAACAAGCTCAGTGGAAGTAGCCGAAGTACCAATGCTGATTGTAGTAGCGGCACCGCTCCAAGCAACAGTGGCCAGAACGTCAATACGAACGATCAAGCTGTTGGCCGGGATGCAGATGCCAGTCGTAGCTGCCGTGGCAGTATCAGCCTGCGTAATAGCAGCCGATTGGGCCAGAATGACAGAACCAACATTCTTAACTTCACCAGCAGAGGTGCCGGTTGTATCAAGAACGTCACCCGCCTTAACTGGGCCGGTAAAATGGGTAGCTCCCATCAGAGGGCTCCTTTCAAGTGTCCATATTTCAGAGCTAACTTCCTAACAGTGCTAGTATCACTACCAACTCTGCGGGCCCTCTCCGCATAAGACAGATGTTGATTATCTACGATAAATCGCAATTTATCAACATAGTTCTTGTCAGAGAGACGGCGTTGTAAGCTAATCTCAGATAGCTTTTTGCGATGCTCTTCAGATCTATAGTCAAAGGTTGATGCCCGACGCCCTGCTCTAATTCTGGCACGGACTTCTTCACTATGACTATTCCCACGCATAGGAGCTTTAGCAAAGCTTGCTATGTTAAAATAAGTTGGTTCAGCAAAAGAAGCCTCTCCTTTTAGAAATGCTTCTTCAATCCGATCCAGATCTTCTAAGCTTTCACATACAGCTTCTAAACCCCAAGAGAATTGATTGTGCCCATATTTATTATAGGCACGTTGAAGCTTAGAATTTATGTGTTTATTCCATCGCAAAAGGCGGAAATGCTCTTTTACGCGCTTTTTCACATCTTGTGATTGCCCAACATAGCATACGCCAGTCGCATTATTGACGATCTTGTAGATCCCAATAATTTTGTCAGCATATGGCACAGACAACATCCTTTGACGTACTAAAGCCCATTTACAGAGCATAAAGAAGGGCGGGTTTTGGCCCGCCCCCCAGAGATTACGAAGTCGGGAACGAACCGAAAATCGAACGCCAGTTGAAGTAGCCGAAGCTGTAACGCTCGTAGCCCTTCACAAGCAGGTTGTCGGTAACAAAATCGACCTGCATATCTGTTTCAAACTTGACGCGCTCCATGTAAGCGAGGCCGTCAATGTTTGTCAGAAGGAACCATGCGTACTGGCTGGTAAGGAAGTCGTTCACCATGTAGCCTTCTGGAAGGCCACCACCCGTAAACATGATGGCATTCACATCGTTATCCGCTGTGCCGGGGCGCAGTTCCGTCTTCGTCAGACGGATAGCAACCGGCTCAAGCTGCGGAGGAACGATGAGCTTGCGCGCACGAGCGAAAACCTTCAGGCCCGCCTGATCTTTGAAGTTGGTACGGATCGAGATCATGCCGTTGAGAAGTGTTGATTCGTTAAGATCAACATCCACAGTAGGCTTGTTCGCAACCGTGCCACCATCAATCGGGTGATCGGTGGCGCAGAGAGCCTTACCGTCACCGCCAATCGAGGCGTTGTAGGTTGTTGCTGTATTCAGCACGTTCGCGCCATAGATTTCCTTCGTCTGCTGGAAAGATTCCATCAGGCCAAGGTTCGACGGCATGAACTGCGTCTTATACAGGTTATCGTCGATAGCTTTGCGGGTGATTGCGTAGCCGAGAGCAATTTCAGTGTGCTCTTGGTTGTACACATAACGCTCACCAGCGTTGTTATCGAACTGAGTCTGGCCACCTTCCGTCTTCAACTGAGCGAGGCCGAGGTAACGCATTTCTGCGGTACGTTCGAGAGCCATCTTCGAGTCGAATTTCTGGAAGATCTTGTCGTACTGCGACGGAATCTGCTCGTACTTGCCTTCAATACCACGAAGGCCCGGAAGGAGCAGATCCTTAATGGCGGAAAGATTAACAGCCATAGTTCACCACTCCTCTTAGGTGTGCAGGCCAGCAAGCTGCTTCGGAGCCACGTTATTGAATGCAACAATAACTTGGTTGTAAGCGCCTGACTGGGTGCCGTTCGATCCGGGCGGATCAGTGACAAGAGACACAACACGGAAAGGAAGCGTGGTAGTCGTGGCGGGGCTATTGTACTCAATATACGCGCCAGAAATACCAGAGGCAGTATTGCCCGTGCCATAGTTGAACTGTACGTTCGCATTCACAGCAGCTTGCGTGAGGCCCGTCGAGGACGAACCACCAACCTGCACTTTGAAGCGAGCATTTGGATCGTTGATGATGTAGCCTTCAACCGTCTGGCTGGAAGCAACGTCAGTGCCGGGCCAGTAGTTGCTCCAAACGGTACGCTTCTGCGAAACCGAAAGGTACTGACAGCCGACAAAAATACCAGCAATGCCATAAGCCTGCGAGCCGGGAGTATCAACAGCAACGCCACCGGCTGCTGTCGGGAAGACGGGATCGCCAAAATAAATGGCGGAAGCATTGTAAGCAATAACAACCGACACCTGCTCGTAAGTAGGGGCCGATCCACCACCGCTCACCTGCTGAAACCCGAAGGGCGCATTCGTATTCGCCATAACGGTATCTCCGAAGGGATGAGCTACCTATTGCGCCGGGCAACCGCGTAGCTCTCAAAAGAGCGAACCCACTTCCCTAGAAGCGGGGTATGCGCTGTAAGAAGTTCTGAGAACAAGCTTATGCGCTACACAATAAATATCATACTTGTACACAAAATCAATTGACATATGTTAAATTGTAATTATAGTTTCATACAGTCTTATATTGCATGAGGGTAAAATGGAACAATTATCTGACTATTTAGAATATAATCATCAAACAGGTATTTTAACTTGGAAAAAGAAGCCCAGCAAAAATATACAAATTGGGAAGGAAGCTGGTTACAAATCTAATATTGGGTATATTCAAATAGGGTTTAGAGGAAAAATTTATTATGCCCATAGAATAGCATGGGAATTATATTACAACGAAAACCCGCCGAAAATGGTAGATCATATTAATGGAAATAAATCAGATAATAGAATTGAAAATCTTAGATCAGCAAACAATGCCCAAAATATGCAAAACATGGGGAAAACAAAACGAAACTCAACTGGATTTAAGGGGGTATGCCACCTTAAAAAACAAAATAAATATATGGCCGTAATTGGCCATAAAATGAAATCTATTTATTTGGGAGTGTATGAGACAGCAGAAGAAGCCCATGCAGCTTATTGCAAAGCGGCAGAAAAGCTGCACGGGGCATTTTGTAAAACTGAATAATCAGTCTCTTGGGACTGGAAGGGGTTCGTACCCCTTTTTTATCGACGGACGAACCTGCTGGTGATCTCTACCAAACTGGCCTTCCGGGGCAGAGCCAAGTTGTTGCTCTTTCGCGCGAACTTGGTTCTTAGCACGGCGCAATTCTACATCACGCGCTTCAGATGTCAATTCGGACGGACGCTCCATAAGAATCATGCCGTCGCGCTCAATAGCTTCGTTCTCCCAACCTTGCGGCATCATCTCTGGATGGCGCGTAAGAGGGACAGGTTCCCAACCCTGACGGGACAATTCTACCTGATAGGCAGGATCTTCCTTGCCAAACAAGGTTTTCCGCTTCCATTCATACGTCCAACCTTCAGGAATGATGTTGATGTCAATCTTAAACCGATCCATCTCATCAAGATTCTGCCCCTGACGGTGTTTGCGGATTTCTTCCGCACGCGCGGCAGCACGCATACGGGGATCTTCCTCACGCATTGTCTGTCTCGCTATCTTTTTGGCTTCGGCGGGTGTCGGAACCGGCTTCAAACCAGCGTTTTCATCAACCATAACTGGCCTCCTTAGCCAATCTTGCCTTCTTTACGAAGAAGTTCACGGTTTTTAGCGTAATCTTCAGGGCTCATACCCATCATCTGGGCCATTTCACGCTCTTGCTGGCTTAAACGGACAACATTAGGCCGTCCCGATCCAGAAGCAGCACGCGAAGATGGCGCAGGGGGCGGTGCAGAGCGCGATTGTACCGGCGCAGACGCTGCTGAAAGCGTTTCTTGCTCAGAATCGTCTTCTTTTGACTGCTTGTAGCCTAATTGGCTCTCAATATAGTCAAAATAGGCGTCAGAATCCGGTATGTAGCCTTCCGCAATCGCAAAATTGTGGGCTCCAACCATCTTATTGAACATTTTAGTGTCGCGGGCGCATTCTGGATGGGAACGAATCCACGTTGCAGAGCGCGGAGAAAGCTGTGAAGCAAGCTCTTCCACCGCATCTTTGCGCTGAAATGTTGGCGGAGGCTGCACTGGTTGTACAGGTTGAGCCAAACGCTCCTGCAATGCCACCTTGCCGTTCTGCAATTGCAGCAATTTAGCGTTGTTCATTGACATTGCGGACTGCAAATCAGCCGCTTTGTCGTAATCGCCAGCCTGCAATGCGTCCCTTATCTGGCTTTTAATGTTGTCGTTGTCCTTTTGGAACGCATCAATTGCGTTATTTAGCAATTGAAGGTTGCTGTCTTGGACATCTTTCTGGGCTTTTTGCGCTTGTTCAGCCGCTGCATGAGCTAACTGAGCGTTTTGCTGAGCCATGCGTTCAGCTTCGGCGCGCATTTCGCGCTCTGCCTCTAGCATTTTCTTTAGCTCATCAATGCCTTCTTCAGGCATTTTGCCCTTCTTTTCAGGCTCTTTTGCTCCGTCCTTAACGTCCTCAATCACCACTTCTGGTGCGGGCTCGTCTAACTGAAGTTCAACCTGTTCTTCTGACATATCTATCACCAAACCTGATCAGGAGAGGCAAGCTTGCCTCGAATGTTAACGTCTTTCAGGATGGCGCAAGTCACGCCATGCACTGTCACAAGCCATGCGTCAGAGTGTCGGAAGTAAACCCAATCGTTTACCTCTACATTTGCTCCGTCAAACCACGCCGAATCATCCCCCTCCACAAAAGCTTGGGGGCCTTTCTTAATCACAAGGCCAACTTTGCCCTGCCACTTGTCTTCGTCGCGGGTTTGCGCCGCAAGGAAAAGGCCGCTTGCCGTCTTTTCTGGACGGACATACAAAGCAACCATCACTTGCGTATTGAACAAGCTGATATCGTTAATGTCGCCAATCTGATCCCAAATCTCCTTTTTGGGATCAACAGCATGAGTCATTTTCATATAAGGCATTAGTCTTCCTCTCCCCGTCTTTTGCCGGTACGCACAAAGTATTCAGCCTCATCCAATAACTCCAAAGCAGTGCGAAGCCCCCGGATGTAGCCGGTGCGGTTCCGATACTCATCAAACGAAGCAAGGTTCCCAGCCTCTAAGACGGATTTCTCGTCTGCGATGGCTTCGTTTACTAGGGCGTCAAACACCCTCTCCAGATGGGAACCGTATGTTTTCGTCATGCCTCTGCCATTGGATAAGCTGATCAATTAGCTCTTCGTACCGTTTTTGGGCGGCACGCTTATTGACACTAACGATTACACTTTCTCCAGTGCAGTGCCCCAAAATGGTTTTCCCGATAAAAATTGATGGCGCTCCGCACACGGCACAGCACCCATTAATCATATCCACAACATGAGAAAGGCCCGGATCAATGTCCGGGCCTTCACTCAATTCTATTGGATTACATTGTCCAACTGCGCTTTTTTGGTTTTGGGGCAGCTTCCCCATGCGGGTTCTCACCGTAAGCGTGGATCTTTTCAATGCGTCCGGGGCCGCTACCAGCACCAAACGTCATGTTAGGAACTTTGCCGCCAGCCTTGCGGGCTGTGCGCTTGTATTCTTGCATTTCTTCCTTTTGCAAACGGCCTTCACCCGATCCAGCGCCAGCCGTCATGTCCTTATAGGACTTAATACGGCCACCCGATTTGCGCGGCAACGGAGCCATGCCGGGAATGCCCGGAACGCCAGCGCCTTGCGGAGCAGGAGCGCCGCCACCCATTGGGACAGGAACCGGCATTGGCATTGGCATTGCGCCTGCGCCCGGAGGCATTCCGCCCGGAGGCATACCACCCGGAGGCATACCACCCGGAGCCGGAGGCATTGGCATCGGCATTGGTGGACGCGGAGGCATACCGCCCATAGGCATTGGCCCCTGAGCGGCAGGCTGAGGAGCAATCACAATGTTGATGTTAGACTTGCCCTTAGCACGGCCACCCGTAGCACGTTTAGTACGGCCACCGTTCTTTTTCTTAGCAAAATATTCGTCGCCGTAACCACCTTGATTAATGGTACGCGCTGATTCATCCGATGTCTTAAAAACATTTTCTAACGCATCTTTATGCTCTTTGTCTGCGGCCTTATGTCGAGCATAAGCATCCATAACTTTACGATTTGCTTTGGCGCTTTCAGTGCTTTCAGAACGCATACCTGCGCCGCCGCCGTCATCCTTTTTAGTACGGCCACCGCACATCTTTTCTTTGCGGGCTTCCGGCTTTACCATTTTCTTGATGAGGGCCTTATCCATAGCCTCATCAGAATGAACCTTGCCGCCTTTAGCACGCATAGGCATAACAGCCGGAGCCTTAGCAGCAGGATTGTTCATAGGAGTCTTGCGCTTCATAAGCGTTTGAGCGGGGCCAGCCATCAATGGGCCGCCGTTCATTTTTTCTGTACGGCCACCACGTTTCAATCCACTTGAAGTTAAGCTTTCATTGACTTTCTTAGCTGCCTTATCTGCATCGCGCCGAGCTTTTTCACGCAATGCTTCTTTCATTGCGTAATCCATCTCTCTAGCGTTGCCAATTGTATAGCTAGTGCTAAGCTTGCTACCACCGCCGTCATTTTTCTTTGTGCGGCCACCTTTTTTGTAATCAAGGCCGACAGCTTTGCGGAGCAGTGAGGTTTGGCCCTTACCAGAAGGAATCTGTGGATTCCCACCAGCCGTAATATCGCCACCCATCATTTTCTTAGTACGGCCACCCTTTTTATAAGGCGACTTGATATCTTCCTTAGCGCGGAATTTAATCGGCTCTTGCGGACGGCGCGGCGGCAGGGGCATTTGCGCGTCTTTTGCAGATTTGATTTCTTCAGCGGATGGACGCGCCTTTGAAGCCTCTTCAGCCATAGCAGTCAGACGGGCGCGATCCTCAGCCGAAATCTCACCGCCAACCTGCTTAGCCCTA
>Ga0214917_10007232_pt1 | contig 11296 bp, 12 predicted proteins | sample LL_1208_BB_MetaG_FD_177983 | JGI IMG/M metagenome (GOLD analysis project Ga0214917, IMG submission 177983) | Freshwater microbial communities from Lake Lanier, Atlanta, Georgia, United States - LL_1208_BB | ecosystem: Environmental > Aquatic > Freshwater > Lake | place: USA: Georgia | collected...
AAGTAAACCCAGTATCCTCAAATGCACAAACACATCTATGGGCAAGTCTCCTTCCCGCAAAAACAATTGCTGATCCTCCAGGTTTTAGTATCCGCAACCATTCTCCCACCCATGTGAGACACCATTTGTAATACTCTTTTGGTATTTGACGATCGGCTTGTGACCAACCATTTAAAGGTTTACCTCTTTTTTTGAAAACAGAGCCTGCTTTTACTTGAGCAGGACTTGATCCCAAAAAAGCAGAGTTTCTATTATTATGTAGTACATCCCAATCTTCTGCACCAATACCATAAGGAATATCACTTAAAATCAAATGTACGCTCTTTGATTCTATTTTTTTAAGAATATCTATACAATTTCCGTGTATTATTTTGTTTAGATAGGATGTATTTAGACTCATATAAATTTATCTGTCTTATTTCCCTAAAAAGTTAGCCTTTCGTTTCTCCAAAAAAGATTGAATACCTTCTTTTCCATCCTGTGATTTTAGTAAGCCTGCAGTAATTGATACCAAATTTTTTGTAGCCTCCCTCTCTCCCTCCATGACATACTTACGAGAATTTGCGAGTGTGGCTTTGATAGCCAAGGGAGCCTGCTCTGCTATTTTTTTTGCAAGTTGTATCGCACTCTCTAAAAGTACTTTTTTAGCAACAATTTCTTGGACTAGGCCTAATCTATATGCCTCCTCTGCTGAAAAAACATCCCCTGTCAATAAGTATCGCATAGCATTTCCCCAACCTGCCGAGCGAACAAATCGAATCGTAGCTCCCCCAAATGGCATAATTCCCCTTTGAACCTCAAGTTGAGAAAATTTCGTTTTCTCTGCCGCAATAACTATATCACAAGCAAGCATAAGTTCAATTCCTAATGTAAGACAAAATCCATGAACAGCACAGATCAATGGCTTAGTTCTGATTCGTTTAGTCATTCCAGTACTCCAAGGATCGATATTATTTTCTGGATAAATTGTATCACTTCCTGATTCATTGGCTTTTATGACTGTATCTGCAACCTCCTGAAGTTCAAGTCCAAATGTAAAATGCATTCCTTCTGCATAAAGAACAGCACATCTTGAATCAGAATCATCTTCATACTCCGTCATAGCATTACTCAGTTCAATAATCATTTGCGTATTAATAGCATTTCTCTCTTCGGGTCGATTTAATCCTATAAGAAAAATTCCTTCTTTTCTTTCTACTTTAATATATTGACTCTGACTCATATATTTCTCCTTGGTAGACCGCTTTGTCCACTATTAACTATTTTTTTTATATAGACCGATCTGTCCACTATTTCTTTTAATGTAAATATGAAAGAAATCTCAAAAACTAAAGAACGGATTATAAAAGTTGCGATGGAATTATTTTATAAAAATGGTTATTCAGAGACAGGTATCAATGAAATTTTAGAAAAATCCTCTTCCTTTAAAAAATCCCTATATACCCATTTTGCTTCTAAAACGGAACTTGGTATAACCTATATCCGTTGGATTGAAAATGATTTATTGGAAATGAGCCAAAAAGTGATGATAAAATATCCTAAATTTGAAGACTTTGTTCGTTCTTGGATTCGAATTATTAAAAATAGGACCCTAAGAAATTTTTCGAATGGATGCCCTCTAGCAAATATGCCACAAAATAATCCTGAGATACAAAAAGAAGTAAAGAGCGTATTTCAAAATTTAAAAGATCCTTTTATCAATTACTTTATGACTAATTATAAAATATCGAGGAGTCGCTCAGCCGAAATCAGCGAGGAAATTTTATTTCTTTATGAAGGAGCGGTCACATCATTTAAACTAGATTCGAATAAAAGGTACTTTGAATACCTAGAGAAACATTTGAATTATATATCTAGAGAATTATAAAGTTTTATTAGTAACAAAATCCTTTTTTTAATTTTATCGAAAATAATAATGATATTTTTAAAAAATAATTTTTGAACATAGATGTTCAATTTTAAATATTAGTATACATTTTTAACTTAGGGGTACAAGATGGTTTCTTAGAAAATAAGTTCTAAACTAGAGACACTAAGGGAGAAACGAAATGCTCATCAAAGAGGGATTTGTAAGAATAGATTCTTTGAATCTTTATGTTTCAGAGATGGGAGAGGGTTATCCCATTATCATGCTACATGGCGGGGGTCCTGGAGCTTCCGGAATGAGTAATTTTAGTAAAAATGTTGAGGTTTTGGCTCAAAAATACCGGGTTATCGTGCCTGACCTAAAAGGTTATGGTAGGTCAACAAAAGGTGTCGATCGAATGGACCCCTTTGGGGATAATGCGGATGCCATTTTTGGACTCATGCAATCCCTTAATATTCCATCCGCCCATCTTATCGGTAACTCTTTAGGAGGAGCGGTTGCATTGCGAATGGCATTAGATTTCCCATCTGCCGTAACCTCCCTAGTTCTCAATGGTCCAGGAGGAGTGGGAACTACAAGGGCATTTCCTACAGAAGGTTTGAATTGTCTTTTAGATTACTACAATGGCAAGGGGCCAACCCTAGAAAAAATGAGAACTTTTATTAAAGAATATTTAGTGTATGACTCATCATCTGTTAGTGAGAAAGTAATACAAGAACGATATGAATCTAGCATTGATCCAGAAGTAATGGCTTCTCCTCCTTTAAGAAGACCCAATGGAATTCCAGATTTTAGAAAGTGGGACTTTACACGGGATCCCCGATTAAATGAATGCAGAATTCCATCCCTGATAATATGGGGAATAGAAGATAAGGTCAACCGACCTTCCGGTGCGGAAATGCTTCAATCTCGCATGAAAAACTGTGATGTCTATTTATTTAGTAAAACTGGTCATTGGGTTCAATGGGAACGTCCAGAAGAATTCAATGGAGTTACTTTAAGTTTTTTAAATTGTAGTACACCTAAAGTAAAATAAGGAAAATATATATATGATAAATGAAAAGGTAGATATTTACAAAGATATATTCGGAAATGTTAAGATGGGGTATGTCATAATAAGCAGTAATAAATTTACAGACTGGAGAACCTTTTGTGAACAGGCGATAGGACTTCATAAGGGAAGTATTACAGAAAATATATTGACATACAGAATTGATGAATATGAAAAAAGATTCATAATTATCAAGGGTAATGAGGAGGATGTCATTTCTACTGGCTGGGAGGTCTATGATGAAATATCCCTTGAGATTATTCTAGCTAGACTTCATAGTAGGGATATAAGTTTTTCTGAATTGAATCGTGAAGAATGTAGTATTCGGGGAATTCGAAAAGGTTTTCAAATTAAGGGTCCAAAGGGATTATTTGTTGAGATATATACTGATCCTATTAAATCTACACAATCCTTGCGTATGCTTACTTCAGGTTTTAAGACGGGAAACTCAGGAATGGGTCATATTGCAATGGTATCACGAATTCCTGTAAAAATGCAACGTTTCTGGCAGGAAATTTTTGATGCACGTTATTCAGATCATATACAACAAACATTGCAATCTGGAGTTATTCTAGATGTTAATTTTTTCAGATTGAATGAAAGACATCATTCCATTGCAGTTGCCGCAACCAGAGATATAAGAATTGATCCCTTGCGCACAAAAGTGCAACACATAAACTTAGAAGTAGCTACTTTAGAAGATATGGCACAGGCCTATAAGCGATGTGGTCAGCTCGGATTTTCTATGAATTGGGAAGTAGGACAGCATACTAATGACAAAGAGATTTCTTTTTATGTGATAACACCTTCTGGATTTGAAATCGAAATTGGTTGGAACCCAATTCATGTGAATGAATCATCCTGGGAACCCCAAAGCTATAATGGATTTAGTATTTGGGGTCACAAAACACCTAATAACCAAACTGAAAATTTATTTCATGAATTTTTTCAATTACAGCGGGGAGCTATTTCTCTTTTAGTTCCTGAATACTCCCCACTCGTAAAAGAGGGTGAACAATGATATCTAAAAATAATCAAAAATTGTACGATGTAATTATTTCAGGGCTTGGACCTACAGGACTTATACTAGGGCATCAACTTGCAATACGTGGACATAAAATTCTTATTTTAGAGAAAGAACCAAACTTCTATGGAAATGCAAGGGCTGTCTATACAGATGATGAATGTTTACGGGTATTCCAATCGTTTGGAGAAGCGGAAGCACTACAAGAGAAAATGCTTCTTGATACGCCGGTTCAATTGGTGAGCAGTGATGGGACAATCTTAGTTTCTATAAAAGATACAAATCAAAAATTTGGATGGCCTGTATTTAATTTTTTTTATCAACCATATCTAGAAACTCATCTCACAGAAAAATTATTTGCTTATAAAAATGTGGAAATTAGAAGAGGGAGAGAAGTCATTGGATTTTCACAATCTGAATCTGAGGTTATTGTAAGACACAATAAAACAAAAAGTTTTCGATTTACTGAAGAAAGTGATGAAAAAACTCTCCTAAATGAAGACTCTGACGAAACTTCAGATATTGGTAAATATTTTATTGCCTGTGATGGTGGTAGGAGTTTTGTACGTACGGAATTAGGAATCGAAATGACAGGAAAAAATTTTCCTGAACCCTGGCTCGTGGTTGATCTCTTACAGAAAGACCCCGATATAGGCTTACATCATATTCCATATTTTAGCTTTTACTGCGATCCAGATTGTCCTACTGTAAGCTGTCCTCAACCAGATGGATACCATCGATTCGAATTCATGTTACAAAAAGGACAAACAAAAGAGTATATGGAGAGACCATCGACTGTAAAACAATATCTTAGTAAATATGTAAATCCAGATCACTTTGAAGTAAAAAGAAAACTAGTATATACATTTAATGCATTGGTAGCAAGAGAATGGAGAAAAGGAAGAGTTTTTCTAGCAGGAGATGCGGCTCACATGACTCCACAGTTTATCGGTCAGGGGATGAGTGCTGGAGTTCGAGATGCAAATAATTTAGCATGGAAATTAGATCTCGTACTACGAGGATTAGCAAATGATGAACTTTTAAATACTTATGAATCAGAAAGAATCGATCATGTTAAAGAAATGATAGAACTGGCTGTTTTTTTAAAAGATTTAGTCTCCCTTTCCCATCCCCTTGGAGCGATAGTTCGTAATTCTATTTTAACTGGAGTATCACAATCTCCTATGATAGGGGACTTACTAAACAAAGGAAAAATCAAGCCAAATCCAGTATATACAAATGGAAAATATTTTGGACTTCCTCGACAATTAATACGGGGAGTAGAAGGAAGCCTATCTCCACAACCTCATGTGAGAACTTTTAAAGGAAAAAATGTAAGACTCGATGATCTTCTGGGAATAGGATTTTCTGTCATTGGGATGGGAGTAAATCCATTGGAGTTTTTAAAAGATGACACAGTATCTGAACTCAAAGAAATAGGATTTTCATTTGTCATCTTATATGAACATGGGTCACGTCCTCAGGGTAGAAATATATCTGCAACACAAGTTAAATCAATTACAGAAGTAGAAGATATACATGGTTTAATGATCACTTGGTTTAAAGATACAATTGTTGGTAAAAATCCAATTGCAATTTTACGTCCTGATCGTTATACGTATGGCCTTGTTAAACCTATAGACTTAAATGAAGTATTGAGTCAATTTATTCTAGATTTAAAGGAAAAGGTTTTAGTATGAAATCAGAAAAAATACATTCTGCCGCATTAGCACTACGAAATGCGAGAGATAGTCGTATTACAATTCCTAGAATTTCAGAAACATTTGGAATTTCAGGAATGGAAGAAGCCTATCTTGTATCTTCTTTGAATATTGAGCATAAGATTGCTAAAGGAGGAAAAATTGTAGGTAAAAAAATTGGACTTACATCTAAAGCAGTTCAGGCCCAACTGGGAGTGGGGCAGCCTGATTTTGGAATTTTATTTATGGATATGGAGTACTTAGATGGTGCAGAGATTCCTGATAAAATATTGACCCAACCAAAAGCAGAAGCTGAGATTGCTTTTGTAATTGGCTCAGAACTCAAAGGAGAGGTAGTCTCTTATTCGCAATTTTTATCTTCGATTAAATACGTAATACCAGCAATCGAAATAGTAGATAGTGTAATTGATAACTGGAAAATCACACTAGAAGATACTATCGCTGACAACGCATCCTCTGGTGTTTATGTCTTAGGAAATCAACCTTTTACTCTTGGAAATATTTTACTGGGTGATGTAAAAATGAGTATGACCAAAAATGATAAAGTAGTCTCAGAGGGAACAGGAGCGGATTGCCTTGGGCATCCACTTAGAGCTGCTTATTGGTTAGCTAAAACAATGCTCTCAAAAGGAGAATCCATTAAATCGGGAGAAGTAGTACTATCTGGAGCACTTGGACCCATGACTCCGCTATTTCCAGGAGATCGTATTACATCATCAATATCAGGCTTAGGAACCGTGTCCTGTAGTCTTGCGAAAAGGATAGACTAATGGAAAATAAAGTAAAAGTAGCTATTCTTGGAATGCATGAGCTTGGTACTGATCTCTTAGAAAGAATTCAATATGCAGGAAAAAATCTAGAAGTATCAGCAATTGTAGATTTTGACTCAGGATTGGCTTATAAAACTCAATCAAAAGAAAAAGAATTATTTATAACTAAAAATACTGATGAGCTTATACAATTACCTATATTTAAAGAATTAAAAATTATATTCGATACAACATCTAATGAATTAGCCCTACTAAATGAAAAAAGAATCAGAGAAATACATTCAGATATTTACTATATAAGTACTTCATGGTCAGGGAAAGAACCATTTGTACCTGCTATAAATAAAAATATTGATATTAGCAAAAAAAGTTACAATATAATCACTCCCTCTGCTCAAGTATCAATACCTATAATAAAATCAGTATCACAAATAGGAAAAGTTCATTATGCGGAAGTTGTAACGGGAATTTCTTCTTTGGTTGCAGACAAAGAATCACGTTTAAACATAGATGATATAATTCTTAAAACCTCTCAGGGGATTGAATCTTTGGGAGGAGCATCAAAAGGAAGATCAATTTTAATCTTGAATCCTGCAGAACCACCTATTCTTAATCGTAATACAATTTATATACTCAGTGAAAAATTATCTCTTTCTGAAATTGAAAAAAATATCAAAGAAATGATAGAAAATGTTAAAGTTTATTTACCAGGATATAGACTAAAGCAAAATATTCAACTTGATGAAATATATGAAGATTCACCAATCCAAATTCCAGGATTAGGTCTTTTTAGTGGACTAAAAATAGGAATTTTTCTAGAAGTAGAAGCTTTCTCCAAGAGTCTCCCCCCTTACTCAGGAAACTTGGATATTCTTGCATCAGTAGCAAAAACCTTGGGTGAACGTATTGCAGAAAATATTAATCACTCTATAAAAAAATAAGGAGAACTTATGATATATAATCCAAATAAAAAAATATTTATTTCTGATGTTACACTCCGTGATGGAAGCCACCCGATTCGTCACAAATACACTCTTAAACATATAAAAGATATAGCCTCTGCTTTAGATAAAGCTGGAGTAGATAGTATTGAAATTGCTCATGGAGATGGATTGCAAGGCTCTACTTTTATATACGGTTTTGGACTACACTCAGATTTAGAGCTTATCGAAGCGGCGGTTGATGTAGTGCAGAATGCAAGTATTGCAACATTAATAATACCAGGAATTGCTACTACCCATGATTTAAAAGATGCTTACAATGCAGGTGTAAAAACAGTTAGAGTAGCCACCCATTGTACGGAAGCAAATGTATCTCAAAAACAGTTGACCTTTGCCCGTAATCTAGGAATGGATAGCGTTGGTTTTCTTATGATGAGCCATTTAGCTTCTCCCCAAAAACTTGCCCAACAAGGAAAATTGATGGAGGACTACGGTGCTCAGTGTATCTATATAGTAGATTCTAGCGGTACTATGGGAATGAGTGATATCAGGGATAGATTTCGAGCAATGAAAGATATATTAAAAAGTGATACACAGACAGGAATTCATGCTCATCATAATTTAAGTCTCGGTGTTGCTAACTCAATTGTAGCTATTGAAGAAGGATGTGATCGAGTAGATGCAAGTCTTTCTGGAATGGGAGCTGGTGCAGGTAATACACCATTAGAGGTTTTCATTGCGGCAATTTCTAAACTCGGATGGAATCACGGTACTGATCTAAAAAAATTAATGGATGCAGCAGATGACTTAGTAAGACCATTACAAGATCGACCAGTCAGAGTGGATAGAGAAACTCTTTCTATAGGATACGCAGGAGTCTATTCTAGCTTTTTACGTCATGCAGAAGTAGCGGCTTCAAAGTATGGATTAAATACTGTAGATATATTGGTAGAAGTAGGACGCAGAAAAATGGTTGGTGGACAGGAGGATATGATAGTCGATGTAGCATTAGACTTACTATTCCAAAAATCCAAAGCTAAGCTGGTTTAATAATCCAGCTTAATCATTTTCTCGGATGCAATTTTTTTTGCTTCCTCGGGATGTACTCCCAGACTCCTCAAAGAAAATTCAGCACAATCGCTACCAGCTTCTACCCATGTTCTATCTCCCTCATTCACTAGATGGATAGCGAATAAAACTGTTGATCCAATAAAACCTATAATCGACTTTAATTGGTCTTGTTTGAAATGAAATCTTTTCTCGGAGAGGCCCTTTCGTATGTCAGTACCAAAGGGACCGACTAGAAGCTCTCTCAGAGAAGTATTTTCTAATCCAAATTTACAGAGAAATTCACCCCATAAGGGTTCATCCTTTGCCCTTTGAATATACAATCTTATCCCCATAGAAACCCGCCTTGCGGGATCAGGTATCACTTGAAAATGACCCTCTAAAAGAGTATTCATCTCCTGTGTAAGAAAATTGGTAACTGCATCCAAGAGAGTATCCAAATTTTCAAAGTTATTATAAATCGTTCCTCTGGCTACACCTGCAATCTTAGCCAACTCACTGACATTTACTTCTTCATGCCGCCTCTTCACAAAAAGTTCCATGGCGGCTATCAGAATTCGTTTCTCAATTGTTAGTTTTCTACTCATTATTTTTGTGTTTTTTTAACACACTCCTAAAAAAAATTTATGAACAATACTGTTTATTATTAAAAAATGCTGTTCATTTTTATACTAATATATACAATGTTTTATGAATCCATGTAATGGTTCAAAACTATATAAGCATAAATTCTACAACTTAAGTATGTATCATAAAGTATAGAAACTACAGGATGCAAAGGGAAACAATATGATTTCTATCAACTATCATAAAAATTTTGTCCAATTTTTAAGAAATTATTTTAGATATAAACTGATAGGAATTGAAAATTTAAAGCCACTCATCAACTCAAAAAAGCCCTTTATAATTTTTGGAAATCACAGTATCAACTTTGTTGATCCCATGCTTTTTATTCATGAATATTATGTGATACTAAGATCAATTAATAAATTAAAGGAAAATATAGGATTATAAAGAGGAAACTATGAGCAAAATCATTGATGCAATAGATGTACACCACCATTTCATACCTTCGTTTTATACGTCTGCTCTTCAAAAAGCTGGGTATAAAAAAGTTGCAGGGGCAGAGCTTCCCGATTGGACTCCAGAAAGATCTTTGAATTTAATGGACTTGAATGGAATAAGGACTGCGATTACTTCTATCTCATCCCCTGGGGTAAATTTTGGTAATAAAGAGTTAGCAATCGAACTAGCTAGAAGATGCAATGAATATATGGTTGAAGTAAAAGAAAAATCACCTGATCGATTTGGCTCTTTTGCTGTATTACCTATGCCATACATAGATAAATCTGTTGAAGAGGCAATTTATTCTCTTGATAAATTAAAGGCAGAAGGTGTAGTTCTTTTAGGTAGTACAGATGGTAAATTTTTAGGTTCCCCTGAGTTAGATGAATTGATGAGTGAATTAAACAAAAGACGAGCTACAGTTTTCGTTCATCCCAATCTTCATTCAACTAGTCTAGAATTAAATCTAAATATTCCTGGTTTTATTGTAGAATTCTTATGTGATACAACAAGAGCAGCAGTAAACTTGATTTTTTCAGGAACAATAGAAAAATATCCAGATATCAAATGGATCCTTTCCCATGCAGGTGGATTTCTTCCTTATATTGCTTGGAGAGTGTCTCTTGGTAACTTGTTACCTGAAATAAATGAAAAAACACCAGCGGGAATTTTAGATTATATACGTAGATTTTATTACGATACAGCATTGTCCCCTTCACCCTTTGCAATGGCGGCTTTGAAAGAATTAGTAGAACCTGACCATATTCTATATGGAAGTGATTTTCCATTTGCTCCAGAGCCACTTGTTTTTTACCAAAGAGAGGAACTGGAAAAAATAAAAGTTTTTAGTGAGTCCGAAAAAAGTCGTATTAAACGAAGCAATTCTCTCCGCCTATTTCCAAGTCTAGCTACGAAAGAAGAAGATTCAGGAGGAGTGGGTGTATTTGCAAAACACACTCTTTCTAAGCGAATAGGCTTTAGTGCTAACCAAATTACAGTATCATTACTTTCAAAACTAGTTAATAGATAATTTTCTTATTTTTTAACAAAACTCTTCTCTAAAGAAACAAAATTGTAGTTGAAAATTGATTTGTCAAGATTAGTCAATTTTCGATTACAATTGCTTTTATGTCATTAATCAACCGTTGTTCCATGATCATTTACCCACTTGTGCCATTTTATGAATGGCAAAATGAATTATTTCCTAATGATTTGATAAAGATTCCAGATGAGCTACTTAAAAATGATAAAGCAACTGTGTTTTTAATTCCTGATTTTGAAACTGAAATTGAGTTCGAAAAGTGGATTATAAAGAATTATAAAATATTTTTTGAGGGTATAATTGAAGATTGGGTTACGGATAATTCACTTTGGCCTAAAAAATTGACTTATGAATTATTTAAAAAGTGGTTTCATATTTCTTTCCATACCATGGTGTACGACATACTTGAAACTCCCATCATTAAAGAAGAAGATAATTACGAAGAGGATTAACCTTTAACTATGATCTATCCATCAGAATTTACCAATCCTTTAAATGATCCAACTTATGGGAAAGCTAGTAGAGAGGAAGAGTTTTATAACCGGTTCAAAAATGAAATTAAAAGTCCTGGAATAGTTTTTTATAATTTAATTTTGAAATTACCGGGAGTCGATCATAGAGAGATTGATTTTCTTTATATTTGTCCAACTGGAATTTATATTATTGAATTAAAAAATGTTGAATTTAGAAAGAAGGAAAATACCTGGGAGTTTTACAATTCTAAAAATAAGAGATGGGAAAATTACA
>Ga0214917_10007233_pt1 | contig 11294 bp, 9 predicted proteins | sample LL_1208_BB_MetaG_FD_177983 | JGI IMG/M metagenome (GOLD analysis project Ga0214917, IMG submission 177983) | Freshwater microbial communities from Lake Lanier, Atlanta, Georgia, United States - LL_1208_BB | ecosystem: Environmental > Aquatic > Freshwater > Lake | place: USA: Georgia | collected...
GAAAATAATCAGTTAATTGATACATTAAAAAAACTAAATTTAAAGCCTGTTAGGCTAATTAACACTCATTGTCATATTGACCACATATTAGGGAATAAATTTGTGTCAGACACTTTTAATTTACCCCTGGAAATTCATGAAGGTGAGCTAGGAATGCTTGAGAGAGGACCAACCGTTGCTGCAATGTATGGCATTCCCTATCTTAATCATTCCCCCATTCCCAGTCAATTTTTAAATGAAAAAGATGAAATTATATTTGGCAATACCAAACTCAAAATATTACTTACTCCAGGTCACTCACCCGCGAGCCTATCCTTTTATAATGAAAAAAATTGTTTTCTAATTGCCGGTGACGTCCTGTTCAAAGACAGTATTGGAAGGACCGATTTACCTGGTTGTAACCATGCATTATTGATATCATCAATCAAAGAAAAACTATTTATGCTACCTGAAGAAACGGTAGTCTGGCCAGGACACGGAGAATCAACTACGATTGGTTATGAAAAAAAGAATAATCCCTTTGTAGGTATAATTTAATACTCGTTTGTTACCTCTCCGGCCAAAACTTTTTTGATAGATTTCTTAACAGGGGTGCCATAATAGGTTACATTTCCGGCGGAATTTGCTACTATTTCGAGTTCAGAAACAGCTTTTACATAAATACTCGCGCCTGTCGAAGATACAACGTAGGCACGTTCAATTTCCAGTTTTTTACCTTCAATTTTTCCTCCTGTAGAAGCAGATAATTGACCAGATTCCGTCTTACCACTCAATATCAAATTTGCACCTGTTGAACTGGATACATTTAGAGATTTGTAGTTTACATCCAGAGAAATTTTTGCGCCACTTGCTGCATCTAATTCCAGCTTATCTCCCTCTAAGGTTTCATTTTTTCTGACAATGGCCCCTGCAGATGCAGAAATTGCATACAATTGTTTGTGATAAATAGTAATATTAACTTCAATATTCTTGTTCTTAAGTGCTTTCAATGCGTTTATTTTGAGTAAACCCCCATTAACCTTGACAGCAATATCTTCCGTTTCAATCCCTTCAGTACTTATCATAACCTCCTCCTTTTCCCCAATCACAAGTTCCACATTCATACTGCCCGAGAGAACAATTTCAGTAAAAGGGTCAACTGAAATTGACTTTTGTGCAACTAAAAACTGGAAGCTAAATAAAAAGCCCAAGCAAAACAAATAAGAAAATAGGCACTTATGATTCATTGTTTTAGTAGGTTTTAATGTACTTTTGCAACGTTTTTTAAGTTCATTTTGTTTTAAAACCAAACCAATGGCACAGGAAATAGTCGATTTATTTAAGAAAATCACCGGACACGCGAAGGAATACGGATTTATTTATCCCTCGAGTGAAATTTATGACGGATTGAGTGCTGTTTACGATTACGGTCCAAATGGTATAGAACTTAAGAACAATATTAAGCAATATTGGTGGGCTGCAATGGTTCAGATGCAGGAAAATATTGTTGGTTTGGATTCTGCCATTTTTATGCATCCAAAAATTTGGAAAGCATCAGGTCACGTAGATGCTTTCAATGACCCTTTAGTAGATAACAAAGACAGTAAAAAAAGATATCGTGCCGATGTTCTCATTGAAGATCAAATAGATAAATATTTTTCTAAAGCTGAAAAGGAAGTCGAAAAGGCTGCAAAACGTTTTGGTGAGACATTTGACGAGGTACTTTTCAGAAAAACTAACGAAAAGGTTCTATCCTATGTTGAAAAGGCAAATAGTCTGGCTACCCGTCTTGCCAATGCAATGCGTGAAGGGAATATGATTGAATTAGGTGCTATACTCGCTGATGAGGAAATCACAGATCCAGACAATGGTTCCCGAAACTGGACTGAAGTTCGGCAATTTAATTTAATGTTTTTTACCCAGCTGGGAAATATTTCTGGCGAAGAAGGGAAGTTATATCTTAGACCTGAAACAGCACAAGGTATTTTTGTTAATTTTCTGAATGTTCAGAAAACAACCCGTCAGAAAGTTCCCTTTGGCATTGCCCAAATTGGAAAAGCCTTTAGAAATGAAATTGTTGCCAGACAATTTATTTTCCGAATGAGGGAGTTCGAACAGATGGAAATGCAATTTTTTATACGCCCTGGAGAAGAAATGACCTGGTATAATACCTGGAAACAATTTAGAATGCAATGGCATTTAGCCTTGGGAACTTCGCAGGAAAAGTTGCGGTTTAAAGATCATGATAATCTCGCTCACTATGCTAATGCAGCTGTTGATATTCAATTTGAATTTCCATTTGGTTTCAGAGAGCTGGAAGGAATACATTCTCGTACTGATTTTGATTTAAAAAGTCATCAGGAATTGTCAGGAAAAAAAATGCAATATTTTGATCCTGAAATCAATGAAAGTTATATACCTTATGTGGTGGAGACTTCTATTGGATGTGACCGCATGTTCCTTGCTATGCTTTCAAATGCATATTGCGAAGAAAATATTCCCGATGCAGAAGGAAATGAATCAGCCAGAGTAGTACTCAAATTACATCCTGCTCTGGCACCTGTTAAGGTTGCCGTTTTACCTTTGTTGAAAAATAAGGAAGCGTTGACAGATGCTGCAAAAAAAATATACAACAAATTGAAAAAAGAATTTTCTTGTCAATATGATGAAAAAGACGCTATTGGCCGTCGTTACCGACGACAAGACGCCATCGGTACCCCATATTGTTTAACCATTGATTTTGATACTTTAGAAGATGGAACTGTTACGCTTCGCGACAGAGATACTTTAAAACAGGAACGATTAACGCTGGCTCAGGTCGAGGAAATCATACGGTCTAAAGTTTCTATGGCAAAACTCCTTGAGGGATTAAATTTATAGTGTTGCTTAACCTTGTGAGGTTATGATAAGATCTAAATTTGTAGCCTTCATATCAAATCTTTCCCCCAGATAAGCATTACACAAATATCCATTATATGTGTATACTCCGTGGCGTAATCCTGGATTGTTAAACAACCATGATTCAATCCCACCTGCGGTGGCCGCATGTAGTAAAATAGGTGTAAGTATATTGCTGATAGCTACTGATGCTGTTCTGGGTACTCTGGAAGTAATATTTGGCACACAATAATGAATCACTCCATATTTAATAAAGGATGGATTTTGTAAAGTTGTCACTTCAGAAGTAGAAAAGCAGCCCCCCTGATCAATACTCACATCAATTAATACAGCACCATGCCTCATTTTTTGAATCATCTCTTCGCTTACAATCACAGGAGTTCTTCCCGATTTTGAGTGTATTGCTCCAATCACGACATCAGCTGAAACCAATTCTTCCTGTAAATAAATGGGATTAAGTGAAGAGGTATATAATTGTCTGCCAACCTGATTTTGGAGACGTTTCAGTTTATAAATATCATTATCAAAAATTCTTAGTTCAGCTCCCAGTCCAATGGCCACTCTCGAAGCATATTCAGCTACGATTCCGGCCCCAAGAATAACCACTTTAGCACTTGGAACACCCGAAATACCCCCTAAAAGAACGCCATTTCCACCTGCATTTACCGAAAGTAATTCTGCTGCCGTCAACATCGCTTCAATCCCTGCCATTTCACTCATGATTCTAACCAATGGAAAAGTATCTGCCTCATCCTTAATATATTCCATTGCTAAAGCAAGCACCTTTTTTTGTCTTAGCTTTTGAAAATAAGTTCCACTTAGTGTAGGCATTTGCAAAGGAGAAATAAGAATCTGATTGGCAAACATAAGATCTATTTCATCATAGGTTGGAGGGGCAGCTTTTAAAATCACAGCAGCTTTATAAACTTCTTCTCTTTTTTCAGCTATTTCAGCTCCTGCCTCTGAATAATCTCTGTCTGTAAAATGAGCATTTAAACCAGCTCCTCTCTCTATAATAACCTGATGTCCCTGAGCAACTAAGGTTGCCACAGAAGCAGGAACCAATGGAACTCTATTTTCCTGTAGCGTGATTTCCAAAGGGATACCAAAAACCAGTTTGTCCTGTTTAACTGCCTTCATGACCATCTCTTCCTGTACATGAAACTGTTTGCCAGTCAATTCTTTTGGAATATGTATTGCGCCTGGTGATTTTTTAACTTCCTCGCTCATAAAATAGATTTATAGGGTGAAATTAAATCTGTAATCTCACTGATTATCATTGCTGTTGCCCCCCATATTACCTTTTCCTTTATTTTAAAACAAGGAACCTCATCCAAAATAAAGTTTTTATGAAGTTGAATTTCTGATAATTGGTGGTTTTCCGGATTCAACAAATCAAGTATAGGAACTTCTATAATTTCTTTTACTTCTGTAGATTGAGGATAAAACACAGGTTCAAAATCTAAGATGCCAATGAAAGGAAATACATGAAAATTACTTACTGAAATATAAAGTGGTGTGAGGGGACCTAATAGATTAATATGTTTTGCATAAACACCTATTTCTTCTTCCGTCTCCCTGATTGCCGTGCTTGCTAAATCGGTGTCTGTTATATCAAACTTTCCACCGGGGAAAGAAATTTGACCTTTATGTTGATCTCTGACATCAAAAGATTGTCTTTCTATCAGCACCATTTGCCAATGAAAACCTTTTGGGTAAAACAGTGCCATGACACCCGCCAATTTTGAATTTTCGGGAGGAAATTCTATAAAACGGTGAGGATGAGCCATTTTTTTATGGGCATCTAACCCAGGTAAGAGACCATTTGCCAGCTTTTCTGATAAATCCCGAACCCAGTCCGTTTTCATGGAAAGTTATATTACACGACTAATTTATTCGATTTTTGAAGATATTGCTCCAAAGCAGCAGTCATGGAAGGGGAAATGTCTGTAGGTGCCTGAATATTTACAATTAGGTTTCGCTCCTCTACGGCTCTTCTTGTAGAGTTTCCAAAGACAGCAATTCTGGTATTATTCTGTTTAAAATCTGGAAAATTATCGTAGAGAGATTCAATTCCTTGAGGACTGAAAAAAACTAAAATATCATAGGTGACATCGCTTAAATCAGAAAGATCAGAACTAACTGTATTAAACATTATAGCCTCTTGCCAGTTTAATTCATTTTCATCCAAATATTTACACACATCTTTTGCGCCAAGATTCGAGCAGGGAATTAAAAATTTCTCTGTCTTATTGCGCTTAATAGCCTGACTTAAATCGTCTATTCCTCTATTTCCAACAAATACCTTACGCTTTCTGTAAATAATAAATTTTTGAAGATAATTGGCAATTGCCTCTGTGAGACAAAAATATTTTAAATCCAAAGATAATTTTACTCGCATTTCATCAACCATTCTAAAAAAATGATCAACGGCATTTTTACTTGTAAGCACTACAGCAGAAAAGTCTTCAATACGAATTCGAAATTTTCTGAAATCTCTGGCGGGCACAGGTTCTACATGAATAAAAGATCTCCAGTCAATGGTCAAGTTATACTTCTTCTCCAATTCATAATAGGGAGATTTATCAGCTGGTTTAGGTTGTGAAACCAGAATATTTTTAACTTCCCGATAACTTTCAACGAATTTCCCATTCATTATTGGCTCAGGATTTTGGTCTATTATTTGTTCTGTGTTCATCCGTCTTTATAAGGAATTGATAATCAATTTTACCAAAATAAGAACTGGTGCAATTTCAACCGTGCAAATATACAATAAAAAGTGGAATTGGTGTGAACCAATAAATCTAACACAAATCGTCAAACCCCTTAAATAGTGGTAAAGTATTATCAAGCCTACAATGAATATGACAAAATAAATCAATAATTGCTTCCAGCTATCATTTAAATAAGGGAAGAATATATTTATGGGAGAGATAAACAGACCTATGGAAATACCTGTAACTACCATTAGGAATTGATATCGGTCTGATTCTTTTCTAACAGGAAATATAAATCCAACAAAAGTCAAAATTAAGTGTTTTATCCCTGAAATAAAGAATGGCAGGAGAAATAAAATGTAAAAATCTGGTTTGAAAACCTTATTCATTTTTTCAGCAATAAATGGATAGGCAAAATAAATAATAACACCCATATTGATAAAAAAGAAAATGTAAAGTAGTAAATAGGGTAATATACCCCTTCCAGACATTTCTCTGTATAAAAAATTAAAGAGGTTATCGGTACCAAAAGCACCTACGGATCTCACAGCAAAGGATCTTAAAAAAGTTAGTAATAAAGCCAAAAGCAATAAAAGACCAATGAGTAAAAAAAAATTAGAAAATTTTTCCGTAAGAACAGGTTTTTGAATTACCTGCTCTTCCGTTTTAATTTCTACAGGATTTAATTTATCGAATGGATTATCTGATACCCCAATAACCGATTCTTTTTGAAGTTGTCTATAAGTAAGTTCAAATGGATTTTGTTCTTGGGCAAAAGAATTTAAACCCTGAAAAAACAAAAGACAGGAAAGAAGCAAGTTTAAATAAATCGGTTGTATTTTGCCCAAAATCCTTTTTTTTCGCAAAATTAAACAAATTTATGGTTAAAAATTAAAATCAATGCGAGACCTTCAAGTCATACGGATTGTCTGGTTAGGTTTAATAGCAATTGTAGGCATTTTAGCTGTTCAAACTTATTGGGGTATTACCACTTGGACTGCCAATGAATCTGATATTAATCAGAAAATTCATCTGGCACTTCAAAGAGTTGCGGAAAATTTGGCCGTAGCAAATGGAACTGTTTTACCCACGGGCAATGTTATTCGTAAAAGAAGTGCCAATTATTATCTGGTAAACATAGCTTATGAAATAGATGCTAATCTGCTTGAATTCTATCTGCGAAAAGAGCTTGAGGCTTTAACCATAAATCTGGACTTTGAATATGCCATTTTTGATTGTAGTACCGATGAAATGGTTTATGGTGCGTATTGTGCTTATGAACCCACCAAAAAAGCACCTCAAATAAGTACTTCCATGCCTGGATATCATGCATTTACTTATTATTTTGCCGTTAAGTTTCCAGGAAGGTCAGGTTTTCTTTGGGAACAGTTTCAGGTAGTCCTTTTCTTTTCCTTCATTCTGTTCCTTACTATCATTTTTTTCTCATATTCTCTTTTTGTCATCCTAAGGCAAAAATGGCTCTTTGAACAACAAAAAGATTTTATCAACAATATGACTCATGAATTTAAAACACCCATCGCTTCAATTCAAATAGCCACTGATTATTTTCTGCATCATAACCAAATAAAAGAAAACAGCAGATTGCTTCAATATTCAAAAATAATAAGAGAGCAAAATTTACGTTTAAACGAGCATATCGAGCGCCTTTTACAATTAGCCAGGTTTGAAAATAATGGATATAATCTTAAGTTAGAACCTATTGAAATCGTTTCTTTTTTAAAGGAAATGGTAAATGCTGAATCCATAAGATTTCAAAATATGGGTGGTTCCCTTGAATTTGAATGTCAAATAAATAAAATGGAAATAATCGCAGATAAATTTCACCTGACAAATACCTTAAGCAGTCTTTTAGATAATGCAGCAAAATTTTCTAAAAATGAAGTTTTTGCCTTATTAAAGGTTGAAAAATGGAATCAGGTATTAATTATCTCTGTAATAGATCATGGTATTGGCATTCCAAAAGATTTTCTTGAAAAAGTCTTTGAAAAATTTTTTCGCGTGCCTACACAGGCCATTTCAGAAGTTAAAGGTTTTGGCATCGGCTTATATTATGTGAAGGAAGTTTGTAAAGCTCATAAATGGAAAATTAAAATTAAAAACCGATTTCCTTTTGATGGAACCGAAATAAATCTCATCATTCCGTTAAAAAATTAATAATGAAACCCAGAATTTTATATGTAGAAGATGATGAATCTCTCGGACTATTGACAAAAGATCAACTTGAGGATGCCGGTTTTGATTTACTGTGGCTAAAATCGGGCACAGAAGCCGATGCTTTGAAAGAATTTAACCTATTTGATCTTATCATATTAGATATAAATTTACCTGGCGAAAATGGTTTTAATATCGCCATGAAAATCAGACAACATTCAGAGTCTATTCCTATTCTCTTTTTAAGTGCCAGATCCCTTTCTGAAGACAGAATTCATGGGTTACAGATAGGGGCTGATGACTATATGACCAAACCGTTTCAGATAAAAGAACTTATTTTAAAAATTCAAATATTTCTTAAAAGGAAAGCTATTCAAAAAGAAGGTGATTCCCAGGATCCCATTCAAATTGGCAACTATAAACTGGATAAAAAAAATCTATCCCTGACTTTTATGGATGATGAAGTTAGAAGAATGACCAGCAAAGAAGCTGAATTATTAAATTATCTGGCAAAACATGCAAATCAATTAATTAAACGCTCTCAATTATTAACAGATGTTTGGGGAAATGATGATTATTTTTTAGGAAGAAGCATGGATGTATTTATTTCACGACTAAGAAAATACCTGTCACAAGATGATCGCATAAAAATTGAAGCGATTCATGGAGTTGGTTTTCAATTTATTTGTCCGTAATTAATAGGTTCTTCTTATTAATTTTTTTAATCTTTACATATAAATGTAAGGTTTCGAGAAAAAATAACGTGCTGACTTTTAGATTAAGCGCAGAAACTGTATTTTTGCGCACCTTGACCAATTTTAATAAACTTTCTGGCAAGTAATTGAATTTTAAAGACAAAAAACAATACCGATAAACATGGCATTGATTAGTAAAATCAGACAACAAGGTAGTTGGATATTAATTATCCTGATAGCTTTGGGCTTAGGTGGCTTCATCCTAATGGATATGACATCTGGACAAACGAGTGTTTTTGGCAGTTCACAACCTGTACTGGCTAAAATTAATGGTCAAAAAATTGACGTAAACGAATTTAACAGAACGGAAGGTATTTTATACGCCGGTTCTAACAGTGATGTTTTCGCTCGCAGGGAAAATATCTGGAACTATTTCGTTGAAAAAATTCTGGTTGAAGAACAAACCAATAAATTAGGTCTGGGTGTCAGTCGTGCTGAATTGCTGGATTTACAATTTGGTTTAGAACCAAGTCCCATTATTACTCAGCGTTTTGGTGACCAGACAACGGGACAGGTTAACAGAGAACAGTTGAATCAGGTTCGTCAAATGATTGAAGCGAATACTCTTGAACCTCAAATGCGTTCTTACTGGGCTATTCAGGAAGGTGAAATTATTAAAGAAAGGCTACAAAGAAAACTTACTTCTTTAGTAGCAAATGGATTTTATACTCCCAACTGGCAAGCAGAATTGTTTTTTTCAGAGGGATCTGGTTTCCTTCAGTTCGCTTACGTTAAAGTACCTTTTGATAATATCGATAACAGTGAGGTTTCTCTCTCAGATGAAGATTATGAAAATTACCTGGAGAAAAACAAAAAGAAATACACCAATAAAGAAGAGCGCAGAAAAATAGCCTATGCTATTTACAATGTCTTTCCTTCAAAAGCAGATACTGCTGAAATTTCTGGAAAAATAAACACCTTAGCAAACCAGTTTAAATCAGCAGATAATGATACCCTTTTCGTTGAACAGAACCGTGGCATAATGTCTTCTGTTTACGTCAAAAAAGCTGAAATCAATCCAATATTTGCAGACAGTATCTTTAGTCTTCCTGAGGGAGGAGTTTTTGGTCCATATATTGAATCTGGTGCTTACCGAGTCGTAAAAATGATAGATAAGAAACCTTTACCTGATTCCGTAAAATCAAGACACATTCTTATTCAGGCAAGTGATGCAAATGGTGCGTTTCTTGCCCAAAAAACAATCGACTCCCTGAAGCAGGTTATTGAAAAAGGAGAAGCCACATTTGAAGCTATGGCAGCCCAATTTGGTAGTGATGCCACAACAACCAAAGGGGGAGATTTGGGTTATGCAGCTCCTGGTCAGATGGTTGCAGAATATAATGATTTGATTTTCTTTAAGGCTGAGCAAGGTAAATTGTACACTGTTACCACCCAATTTGGTGTTCATTTAGTTGAGGTAACTGGAAAGAAATTTGAGAAAAATGAAATCGGAATCAGAATTGCTTCATTAGTAGCTAATATCGTTCCTTCAGAAGCAACGCAAAAAGATGCCTATAATAAGGTTTCAATCATCCAGACTAAAAGTAAAACGGTGGATGATCTGAAAAAAAATCTGGCAAAAAATAAAGACATCAGAATAGAAACATCTACCCCTATGGGTAAAAATGAATTTTTCCTTGGCCCCTTAGGAGCAGGTGTTCAATCTCGTGATATTATACGTTGGGCTTTTGAAGCAGATGTTGAAGATGTTTCTCCTCAGGTCTATGTTTACAGAGATGAAAATCTTTATTTTGATAATAAATATGTTATTATTGGCTTGGAAGAGGTGATTGAAGAAGGTTTGCCTTCTTTAGATAAAATAAAGAAAGAAATTGAAACCTTGGTTATAAATGAAAAGAAAGGTGCACTCATTGCTTCTAAAATGAAAGGTAAATCACTGGAATCACTGGCTTCAGATTTTGGAGAACCTGTTGACACAGCGAATGGAATTACTTTTGCTAACCCTGTTATAGCGGGGGTAGGAAGTGAGCCTAAATTACTGGGTAAATTATTCCGCTATAATACAGGTGATATAACATCTCCGGTCATTGGAAATTCAGGAGTTTATGTAGCAAAAATTATTACAAAAGCAGCGCCTTCAGCTCCAACGGAATTAGTTACCACAAAAAGAAATTTAGTTTCAACATACCGTAGTCAAGCGAACAACAAAATAACACAAGTATTGAAAGATGGCGCAAAAATTAAAGATAATCGCAGTAAGTTCTTTTAATCACCTATAAAAACTACCATCATGTCCAATATTCAAAATGCAGGAAAAAAGGGATATTTTGTTTTATATTTCTTCATTTCTTTAATGCTTTTATTCTTTTTGGTTGTTTACATCTATCAATACAATCAACTAGGTTTAGAATAGAGAAAAAAAAGCCGGTAAGAAAATTCTTACCGGCTTTTTTCTATTCCTTGTAGATTTGTTCTATTTGATCTGCGTATTTATCCAAAATAACCCTTCTTTTTAATTTCATTGTAGGGGTTAACTCTGATTCAGTGCCATCTTTTTTAACTGGCTCCCATGGTTCAACCAATAGCCTGAATTTCTTTACCTGATCAATATGGGCGAATTCCTGATTCATTTCATCAATAATTGATTGATATAGTTCAAGAATTTGAGGTAATTTAACCATTTCAGTCAAATTTGTCCAGCTTACATTATTATTATTACACCAATCTTTTAAAGCCTCTTCAGCAGGTACTATTAGAGCAGATACAAATTTTTGACTATCGCCAACGACCATCATTTGTTCAATAAGAAAAG
>Ga0214917_10007234_pt1 | contig 11294 bp, 10 predicted proteins | sample LL_1208_BB_MetaG_FD_177983 | JGI IMG/M metagenome (GOLD analysis project Ga0214917, IMG submission 177983) | Freshwater microbial communities from Lake Lanier, Atlanta, Georgia, United States - LL_1208_BB | ecosystem: Environmental > Aquatic > Freshwater > Lake | place: USA: Georgia | collected...
CCTTGGTATGCGAAAAGATTTGGGCCAGCGAGTGAGTTTAAAAAAGCCGCGGTACGGATCACATGCCGTTCGGACTATGAGAAGGCGCTGGGGGAATATCGGGATTGGCGGAAGCAGTTCTTGGATGATAAAGGTGAGCTGCAAGGAAAGTTTGCGCCATCGAAGTTAGAGGCGGTATTTGCGGGTGATGCGCCTGTGGAGCGGTCGGAGATCCCTGTTCCTCAGGGACCCGTAGAAAACTGGTAGAGGAAGATTTGACTCAGCGGTCACTTTCCTGAAGCTTGCATTGATGATCGAGCAATTTTTGGCCCCTCCCCTTATGGCGATTACCGTTTTCAATCAAGTACCGATGCTGCTTTATACCCTGTCTTTTCCGCTGGTGGTGGCCTTAGCGATTGGAATGTTTTTCCTTTTAGAATTAGGGTCCCGACTTGGGGTCAAGAATTTGCGAGAAGGTAAGAGCCAATTGAAAGAAACGCTTAGCGTGATCGATGCGCCCATCTTTGCGTTGTTCGGTCTTTTGGTGGCTTTCACATTTAACTCTGCCCTGAGTCGTTTTGAGGGGAGAAGGAATATGATCGTTGAGGAGGCAAATAATATTGGAACTGCTTATTTGCGCTTAAGTCTTTTACCTCCCGACGATTGTCGATCGCTGCAGCAACTTTTTCGAGAGTACGCGGACTCCAGGATTCGAACGTATCAATTGATTCCCGATACGCGGGCAGTGGTGGCGGAATATCAGCACAGCCAAAACCTTCAAAAGGAGATTTGGAGTGACTCTTTGTTAGCTGTATCCAAGAGTCCGACCACTTTGGCAGGGATGCAGTTGATTCCCGCCTTGAATGCAATGATCGACATCACGAATAGCAGAATGTCTGCGATGCAGTTTCACCCTCCGATGGTGATATTTGGAATGCTACTAGTCTTTTGTCTAATCTCATCTCTTTTAGTTGGATATCAGTTGGCTGGTATGGAGAGTGGGGCAAGGGTGCATAAGCTCCTTTTTATCATCACCATTTCCCTGACCTGTTATGTCATTCTTGATATTGAATATCCTCGGGTGGGCTTGATTCGAATGGATGCGGCAGATGCGATCTTAAAAGACGTTCGAACAAGCTTCGGTAGCCCGACCCCAAAACGAGATGTTAACGAGGTATTACCAACCGCTATTCGAAAGTGAACTGATCATAGCCTGAGCGGCGTTGATAGCCGCGACGGGATAGGCTTGGCGCTGGGATTCCGTTTGGTCGCCTTGAACGAAGAAAGTGGTGGTTCCGATGACGGTTGAGTTGGGAATCGCATCCTTTTTTTCTTTCAGATTGAAAAGACGGTATTGAACAGTTACGCGAAGTTGAAATTGAAGTGTTGTCAGGAACTGCTCCGTCGATTGACGGATAGCAGAGCGCTCGACCTTTTTGATGGTCACCTCAAGAATCGCATCACTTTCATCTTTGCGCGCGTGGCGGAAGGTTCCGTCTCGGTCGATTTCCTGAAGGATGGCATTGGTCATGATGCCAGGCAGATCGGTCTCATCAGTTTCGTTTTGAGCTGTCGGAACATAGATAACACGGACATCTTTTAGGTCCTGCTTTTTTGGGGTGCTTCCCATTTGGTAGGTGGCGCAAGCACCCAGCAAAAGGGGAAGGAGGGCTAGAAAGGGCCATCTCATGGATTGGGCAGGTTACGGGGTTGGGTCTGGGGATTCGATCTAAAACTAATCTTAGATTTGTCCCCAGGGCTTGTTTGCTGCTTCGTTTCCGAGATTAGATCCTCGAGAACTCGCTTCCTTTGTCGCGCCTCCTGCCCTTGGGGGGAGTCGGGAGTTTGGGTCAGAACTTCATTGTAGTAAACTAATGCAGCAGGATAGTTGCCGGCTTTGTCATAGAACTTGGCCACGGAGAGTGATCCGCCGCTTAAGCGTTGCTGAAGCATATTGATATTTTCGGCAGCCTGTTCTGTTTTGTCGCTCCGTTTGAATCGAGCCAGATAATCCTGGAAAGCCTCGATCCCTCTTTGGGCAGCGGTTTGATCGTATTCTGGCTCCCGTGCAGCCTTGCTCCAAACATATCCAATTTGGTATTGAGCATCATCGATCAGGTCGTTTTTCGGGTATTTGTCTAGGAGCTCCTCGTAAAACTTTACCGCTTCGGGCCACTTCTTCTGTTTTTCGCGAGCCAAGCCGCAGTGAAATGTAGCCAAGGGAGCATAGGAACCAAAAGGGGCTGATTTAATAATCGTTTGGTAGATTTCGACGACCTTATTCATATCGGCAGGCATCGGGATTTTCCACATCATCTGGTGCTGACCCGCAAGATAAACATTGCCGATGGCGAACATTCGCTCAATGGCCAAGTCCCAGTACTGATTGGACGCTGTTTCTTCCACCATCTTTTTGTATGCCTTGTAGGCATCCCAGTATTTTGTCAGGTGCTCATACATTTCACCGACTTTGTACTGTGCCTCGGCTCGTCGCAGGTCATCGGGGTTTTCTTTGACGAAGGCCTGATAGATCTTGAGCGCTTGGTCGAAGTATTTGATCGAATTTGCGTTTGCCTCGCCCCCACGGCGGTCGGTTTCATCCCTCAATCGCTTTGCCTCCTGCTGTTTTTCTTTGCCTAGTTCGCGAGCAGCTTGTGCCGCTTCTTTGTCTCCCAATTCGGCCATACGTTCGGCTGAAGCAAAGCTTTCGTCTGCATCGCGCTCGATTTGCTCCACCTGTTCATAGGCTTTTCCGATTGTCTCTGCACTCTTGGCTGTTTGGAGGGCATCACTTGCGGTGCCACGGTTTCCCAAAATATCGGATTCGAAGGTAAAGCCCTCTCCAGGAGTATAGTTTGTAAAATTCAGTGGGATCTTTGTATTTCCTTCAGCTAGCCAATTCCCCTTGGTATCGATAAATCCCCATGAGGGGCCTTGGAAGTCGCCGTTCAGGAGTCGCGTTCCTATTTGAACGCGTGCTTTTCCTTCCCGAAATCCATTCTCCACGGCCTCGATCTTAGCGGTGGTATCCTGACGTCCGTCGGTGCCCACGCGCGAGGGGGCGCCTTTTTCTGGAAGGGCAGCGGAGATCAGGGCGAGGTCGATGATGACTTTTCCTTGGGGATCGACGAAGTTCCAAACTCCACCTGTAAATTCATTATCCTCCCGTTTTCCGCCAAGGTTGACTGCTGCAAGACCTTGGGAGAAGGGAAGGACCTCTGCGTACTTAGGAGGCACGGTGAAGGTGCCCGTGCGGTCTATATATCCCCATAAGCCGTTGACGGAAGCTCCAGCACGATCTTCGGAAAAGAAGTATACTTGCTCGTATTTGGGTGGGACGACCATCTCTCCGTCCTTACTAATAAACCCCCATTTTCCTTCCCAACGAACGGCGGCTAAACCTTGGCGAAAAATACCTGCGTTTTCGTATTTTGGTTCTACGAGAAACTTGCCTGAGCGGTTAATAAACCCCCATTTGCCATTGTCCTGAACGGCGGCCGCGCCGTCGCTAAACAAGAAAGCATTTTCAAACCGGGGTTCGATGACGAACTTTCCTTCACCGTTGATGTAGCCCCACTTTCCCTCTTTTTTGACAGCAGCTAAAAAATCGGAGAATGGGAGAGCGGACTCATATTGGGGTTCTAAAACGAATTTTCCAGTCCGGTTGACGTAGCCGTATCCGCCCCACCAAGCACGTTTAGGTAAAAGATCGACCCCTGTGTCGCCTTGGGATTGTAAAGATTCGGAAGATACGAAAAACGCACCTATCGATAAGATTGATAGGCAATAGGTTAAGTCTTTTCTAACTATCACGGAATCAATATTTTAACGGGAAGTGCTAATGCGTCAAGCGGGCGAGGAATGAGTGGGAAAAGAAAGGAAATTAGGTAAGTTCAACAAATGGGTCGTATTTGGAAAATCTTTTTCTCGTTGGCGTGCTTATTGGTTAGCGAGTTGAGAGGGGAGGGCGTCACAGAGTTCACAGTGATGGCCTACAATGTAGAAAATCTATTCGATGTGGATCGAATCTCATCGTACGACGATTATTTAGAATCGCCTACGGACGAGAATAGCTACGGACCGAGCAAGTTGGCTCGAAAGCTGAAAACAATCGCGACCGTTTTAAAAAGCGTGGGAAATGGCCGCGGGCCGGATGTGGTCATCTTGAATGAACTAGAGGTTGATCACACCCCCGATTCTAACGTGCCCGATCTAAAGGAATTTCTAAAAAAGTACGAGGGAACAACATATGAAAAGATGCTGTCGAGTGATCTCACCGATGAGTTACGCGGAATCCCTTCTCAGGCGTGGCTATTAAAAGCACTTGAGGATGAGGGCCTCAAAGGATACGCCGTGGTGGTCGGGGATGTTCCTGAAGCGGCCCAAAAACACCAGGATGCGATCACAACTGGACTCCTTACTCGATTTCCTATCGTGTCCAAGAAAACTTGGGAGACTCCTTCTGCGCGCGGAATTTTAGAAACGGAGTTGGAGGTCGGTGGGGCCAAGGTGACGATCATGGGAAATCATTGGAAAAGTGGCGCAGGAAATCCCGCCATGGAGAATACGCGGCTAGGGAATGCCAAGACAGTGCGCGATCGGCTGGATCAGATTCTGCAGGACAACCCATCGGCCGATGTCATCTTGGGTGGAGATTTCAATACACAGTACAATCAGGGTCAGAGGTACTCCTTTATGACGAAGACTGCCCTGCAAGATGTTTTGGGTTCGCAGGGTGATGCCAAAGTGTTGGGCGGTGAGGGAAAGCCCGATCTCTACAATCTTTGGTTCGATGTGGATCCTGAGAAGCGATACTCGGACGAGTACAATGGTGAGTGGGGAACATTAATTCATATCATTATCACTCGTGGGTTAGGAGATGGAAAAGGGGTGGAGTATGTGCCTGGTAGTTTTCATCAAGTGTTGGTTCCTGGGGTCAATGTTCGCCAGCCGCTTGGCTTGCCGTGGCGCTGGACCAACTACGGGCCAGGGTGGGGGGCGAGTGATCATTTTCCAGTGGTGGCAACTTTTAGCGTTGGGGAAGGAGCAAAGGCTGCTGGGGGGGCGAAACCCAAAAGCTCCTTGCCGCAGAAGGAGGCACTTCTCGTGGGATTTGATCGGGTTGATCGAAGCAAACTTCGGAATGCTTCGGTTTTGCAAAGTGCCTCTGCTGAGGAGGTAGCCCGTGCGATTGGTGAGTATTTTCTGGTGGAGGGGACCCTGTCGAAAATACGCCCTTTGGAGATTGAGGTGGGTGGAAAACCTTATTCCCTGTTCTCGTATAATAAAAATCTAAAGGATGCCATCCGAGTGATGACCAAAGGGAGTAGGATGAAAGCTGTCGGAGAGCTAGGTCTCTACAAGGGAAAGCTTCAGTTTATCATCCAAGATCCAAGCTGGATTAAGTAAGGTCAGTGGCGATTTGCCTCAAGAGTGAGGCGATGAAGATGTTGTTCCACTTGGGGCGTGAGTTGGTTCCATTGAAAGCGCCATGACCAGTTTCCCTCCTCACGACCGGGCACATTCATACGTGCAGTGGAGCCAAGCCCAAGAACATCCTGCAAAGGATATACGGCAGTATTCGCAGGGGATCGTAGGGCAAGGCCGATCATGTCCCAATGGATCTGAGATCCGTCGCAGGAAAGGTAGGTTCTCACGTTGTGCTGCTCCCGCCCGATCTGATCCGCGCTCCTTGTGGAGTCTTTGCCTGGCTCGCTTTGGTACCAGCCAACGGTGGTGTCGTTATCGTGGGTCCCGGTATAAACAGCGCAGTTGGGTGGGTAGCTTTCAGGGCGGAACGATTCGGCTTTAGGGTCATCACCGAAGGCAAACTGAAGGATTCTCATTCCGGGGAAATTGAGTTCATCCCGAAGTGCATCTACTTCAGGTGTGATGACTCCAAGGTCCTCCGCTAAAATAGGGAGGGAACCAAGCGCTCGATGTGCCGCGTCGAAAAGTTTTCGGCCTGGCCCAGGAACCCAGTGACCTCGAACGGCAGTTTTTTCGTGGGCAGGAATCTCCCAATAAGCGGCAAATCCACGGAAATGGTCGATTCGGACAATATCGTACAGTTCCAGAGAGCTTTTCAGTCGCGCGATCCACCAGGCGAAGTTTTCCTTTTCGTGAATCTCCCATCGATAGAGGGGATTTCCCCACCGCTGTCCCGTCTGACTGAAGTAGTCAGGGGGAACACCTGCAATGACGGAGGGTTGACCGTCTTTCTCCATAAAGAAAAGTTCAGGTCGGCACCAGACGTCGGCACTATCATGGGCAACAAAGATGGGAATATCGCCGATGATCGAGATTCCGCGCTTTTTAGCCTCTTGTCGTAATGAGTTCCACTGATGGAAAAAAAGAAACTGGAGAATCGTGGAATACTTCATCTCCGTAGAATGTTTCTTCTGGGCAGATGAAATGGCGGAGGGTTGGCGTTGGCGAAGAGCTTCGGGCCACTGGACCCAGGGACCACCTCCGTGCTCTTTTTTAAGAGCGCAAAAAAGGGTGTAGTCGTTCAACCATTGGTTCTCTTTTTCGCAGAATTGCATCCAGCCAGCTTTTAAGGCTGGAGAGGCGCGACGAGCAAAAGACTTCGCAACTTTGTCGAGGACTTTCGATCGTGCGAGAAGAACAGGGCCGTAATCCACTCGGTCTCCTGGGAAAAGTGGAAAACCTTTGAGATCCTCGTCACGCAAGAGGTTTTCATCGCGAAGTGAATCAAACGAGATGAGCATGGTGTTTCCAGCAAAGGTGGAAAGGGTCTGGTAGGGGGAGTCACCATAGCCAGTAGGGCCTAGTGGAAGAACCTGCCACAGCCTTTGGGACATACTGTTGAGGTGGGCCAGCCAACGGTGAGCTTCGGGGCCAATCTCGCCCATGCCGAAGCGGCCCGGAAGCGAGGTCGGGTGAAGGAGAATTCCGGCTGAACGAGGTAGTGCCATTTTGGAATCTTTTATCGTAGAAAGAGCCAACCCGCCAAGGCGAGGATTGGAATCAGGATCGGCAGAGTGAATTGCACGATGTATCCGAAAAAGGAGGGCATCCGGATCTTGGAGGATTCCGCAATCGACTTGACCATGAGATTTGGGCCATTCCCGATGTAGGTGGCCGCACCAAAGAAAACGGCACCAAGGGATATGGCCGCAAGTGTGGCAGGATCTTGCATGGCAAAGCGGGCGACCTCGGCTTGGTCGAAAAGATGGAAAACAGGCTCATGGAGGTTTAAGGCGAGGGTGAGAAATGTTAAGTAGGTGGGGGCATTATCGAGAAAGGATGAAAGGAAGCCAGTCATCCAGTAGTAGTGAAGATTGGAGGGGTGCCCTAGGTTGTGGGCGGAGGAGTTCAGAATGTGGATCACTGGGATTAAGGTGGAGAAAATTCCGAAAAAGAGCCAGGCCACCTCTTTGAGAGGCTCGAAGGTAAACTCATTCCTTTGTCGAATGATTGGGGTGGTGAAGTAGTAGGAGGATAAGGCTGCGGCAATCATCATTCCGTCTGACACAAACCAAGGCGCTCCCCATCCACGTATGAGGACTGCAAATAGGATCAAACCGAGAAAAGCTATGTTTTTCCAGCCTTCGATTTGGAATGTTTCATGCTTTATCTCCTTTTCCTGAATCGGCTTGGGGGCTCGAGCGAAGTTGAGGCGGTCGAACACGTAAAAGACAGCTAGAACAAGGCCGATCACAAAGAGCCATTCCACCCATAAGTTTTGCAGGGTCCAAAAGAATGGGACTCCGCGAAGGTATCCAAGAAAAAGAGGAGGATCGCCGATGGGAGTTAGGCAACCCCCGATATTGGCTACGACAAAGATGAAGAAAACGATGTGAAAACCGGTAATACGGTATCGATTCATCCGAATCCACGGCCGGATGAGCAGCATGGCGGCACCGGTTGTTCCGAGTACATTGGCCAAAAGGCCTCCGACGCACAGAAAGATGACGTTTAGAAGAGGGGTAGCCTCACCAGCGACTCCAATTCGTATTCCACCTGAGACCACAAAGAGAGATCCGATGAGGGAGATAAAGCTTACGTACTCCTCGAGAGCGGCTGTGACAGGTGCTACGGCACCTTGAAGCAGGAGGTAGTACCCGATCACGGTCAGGGCCAGGGTGACGCTGAACGAAGGGTATCGCCTGTGCCACCATGGGGCAAAGAGGAGGGGGCAAACCGCTATTCCGACTATTAGGATTAGGAAAGGGGCTAGCATCCAGAGGGGTGGGGGGGCGCCCATGTTCATAGCAGTAAGAAGCATCCTTCTTGGATGCAGAGAGTTAATAGCAGGGTCAAGCGGGACTGATTCCTGTCCCCCTAGTCTTGCCCTGCTCAAAACCCTGACTAGCCTCTGCTATGTCGATGAGCACCAGTGAACTTGGCTACAATTCGAAGGTGGAGGGGAATGTGGTTTTGACCACCCTTGATGCAGCGGTCAATTGGATGAGAAAGAATTCGCTCTGGCCCATGCCCATGGGCTTGGCCTGTTGCGCCATTGAGTTGATGGCTTCCGCATCCAGTCGATTTGATATCGCTCGATTTGGGGCTGAGGTGATGCGCTTCTCTCCACGGCAATCGGATCTAATGATTGTAGCTGGGACAGTGACCTATAAAATGGCTCTTGCGACAAAACGTGTGTGGGATCAGATGGCTGAACCGAAGTGGTGTATTGCCATGGGGGCATGCGCCAGCACGGGCGGGATGTATCGGAGCTATGCGGTGCTTCAAGGAATCGATCACCTCATACCCGTGGATGTTTATATTTCTGGTTGTCCACCCCGCCCAGAAGCGGTTTTAGAAGGTTTAATGAAACTGCAGGACAAGATTGCTCACAGTCGCGGGGTGGTGTTGGGCCAAAAACAGGTGGCATGAGTATGGGGCAGGATGTTTTGATCGAGGAAATCGTTCCTGGGGCGGAGAGATTGCCCGACTTTCGCGGTGAATCCAGTTGGGTGGTAGCTAAAGAAAAGCTCCCCGAGTTGATGACGTCCCTCAAGGCGAGGGGCTTCACCTATCTCGTGGACTTGACCGCTGTAGATCATCACGGAACCGATCCGCGCTTCGAAGTGGTTTATGAGTTGTGCAATTTAAGGGAGAAGAAACATATACGCATTAAGACGATGGTCACCGAGGGGGACGCGGTTCCCACCGTTTCTAACATTTGGAGGACGGCAGATTGGCATGAGCGTGAGGCGTGGGACATGGTGGGAGTACGTTTTTCCAATCATCCCGACTTGCGCCGGATTCTGATGTGGGATGGGTATCCGCATCACCCCCTACGAAAGGATTTTCCTTTGGAAGGGTTACCGACAGAGATGCCGGATATTGCTTTTACGGCGAAAGCCCCGCTTGAGGGCGGGCCCTTTGTGACCAGCTCAGCATCTTTAACCCAAGATCGAGAACCCCGCGCTCATCCAGCTGAGGAGAGGTCGTTGTGAGCACGACAACCTTGGAGTTCGGGGACACACTCGCTCGTACGGCGGATCGTGAGGATGTGGGAGAGAAGCTAGTTCTCAACATTGGGCCTTCTCATCCCAGCACCCACGGAGTTTTGCGTCTCGTTCTCGAGCTAGATGGAGAGGTGATCACAAAGGTGGATACGGATGTTGGCTATCTCCATCGGGGGGACGAAAAAATTGCCGAAAACATGACATGGAATCAGTTCGTTCCCTACACCGACCGACTGGATTACATGGCGCCACTGGCCAACAATGTCGCGTATGCTTGTGCGGTTGAAAAGTTGATGGGTTTTGATCTGCCCCCGCGGGCCAAGGTGACTCGGGTGATCTGCTGCGAGCTGGCTCGGATCTCAGCCCACCTTTTGGGCTTAGGGGCTTTTGCTATGGATGTGGGGGCGATGACGATGTTTCTCTACACATTTACTGAAAGGGAAAAGATCTACAACTTGATCGAACTTCTCACAGGAGCGCGGTTCACCACAAGCTTCACGAGAGTGGGTGGGCAGACACGGGACATTCCGCCAGGTTTTCTTGAGGGGGTGACGGAGTTCTGTGCGCAGTTTCCAGGACGCCTGGATGAGTTCGGCAGTATGTTAAACCGGAATAGAATTTTTGTGGATCGAACCAAAGATTTGGGAGTCATTCCTGCTGACATTGCCTTGGACTACGGGCTGACCGGTCCCAACCTGCGTGGTTCTGGTAACCCCTATGATGTTCGTCGCGTTTTCCCCTACTTGGATTATCAAACGTATGACTTTGAGGTCCCGGTAGGCTCGACAGGGGACTGTTATGATCGATTTGCTGTTCGAATGGAGGAAATGAGGCAGAGCATTCTCATTTTGCGGCAAGCGGTGGCCAAGATGCCTGGCGGAGCCTGGCAAGTGCACGACCCGAAAAACGTTCTCCCAGCTAAGGATAAAGTCCTTACAAAGATGGAGGAGCTGATCCACCAGTTCTTGGTGGTGACGCAAGGGCCTGATGCCCCTGTGGGTGAGATCTATTTCGGAGCTGAGAATCCAAAAGGGGAGCTGGGCTTTTATCTGAATAGCCGAGGAGGTGGTGTTCCCCACCGTCTCAAAATCCGTGCTCCGTCCTTCTGCAACTTGAGTATCTTGAATCATCTTTTGCCGGGCCATACGGTAAGTGATGTACCTGCGATCTTGGGAAGTTTTGATTTTGTGATGGGGGAGTGTGATCGATGAGCACCCCCTTACGTGCAGGGACGGAGAATTGTGCCTCTCCTGAAAAGGGCGAGATTTCATCTGTGATGGAAAAGCAGGCGGACGAGCTAGTGTCTCGCTACCCAGTCTCAAAGAGGAGTGCGGTTCTTCCTCTCCTTCACCTTTGGCAGGAAACCTTCGGGTACATCGGGCCTCGTGGGGTGGAGTGGATTGCGAAAAGATTATCTCTCCAGGAAATTCAGATCCTTGAACTGGTGACCTTTTATCCGTGGTTCCGTCAGAGGCCTTATGGAAAGTTTCACTTTCGCGTGTGCCGAACCCTTCCTTGTGCTTTGGGGGGTGCGGGAAAGACCTTTGCCGCATTTCAGAAATTGATGAACCTCAAAGCGGATGGGCATGAGGGAGCGATGGTGAGTGAGGATGGCAGATTTTCTTTGGAGTATTCCGAGTGTCTTGCGTCATGTGGTACCGCTCCCGTTATTCTTAGGAATGATGAGTTTTATGAAAAAGTGGATGAAAAAAAAGCCTCCGAACTTGTGGCGGGATGTAAGTAGGGAGAAATATGGCCATTTCTGAGCAGCGTCTGATTTTTAAGCACATCGATGCACCTGGATACACTCGGGACATGGAGTGTTATTTGAAGCACGGCGGGTATGAGATGTTGAAAAAAGGCCTTGCGATGGGC
>Ga0214917_10007235_pt1 | contig 11293 bp, 9 predicted proteins | sample LL_1208_BB_MetaG_FD_177983 | JGI IMG/M metagenome (GOLD analysis project Ga0214917, IMG submission 177983) | Freshwater microbial communities from Lake Lanier, Atlanta, Georgia, United States - LL_1208_BB | ecosystem: Environmental > Aquatic > Freshwater > Lake | place: USA: Georgia | collected...
CGGCGTGGCGCTCGGCAGCGATACCGGTGGCAGCATCCGCCAGCCTGCCTCGCTCTGCGGCTGCGTGGGATTCAAGCCGACCTACGGGCGCGTGAGCCGCTACGGCCTCGTCGCCTTCGGCAGCAGCCTCGACCAGATCGGCCCGCTCGCGCAGAGCGTGCGTGACGCGGCGCTCACCTACGCGGTGATGGCCGGCGTCGATGCGCGAGACAGCACGAGCGCGCAGATGCCGGTGGAAGACCCGCTCGCGAAGCTCGAGACGCCCATCGACGGCCTGCGCGTGGGCGTGCCGTCGCAATACCTGAGCGACGCCAACGATCCGCGCGTGAACGCGCTCGTGCAGCAGTCGCTCGACCGCCTGAAGGCCGCGGGCGCGAAGCTGGTGCCGGTCGAGCTGCCGCTGACCGATGTGGGCATCAGCACCTACTACGTGATCGCGCCGGCCGAGGCGAGCGCGAATCTCGCGCGCTTCGACGGCATCCGCTACGGGTTCCGCGCGGCGCAGCGGCCGGGGCAGTCGCTCGACGACCTCTACGCCGAGAGCCGCGGCCAGGGATTCGGCCCCGAGGTGCAGCGCCGAATCATGCTCGGCACCTACGTGCTCAGCGCCGGCTACTACGACGCGTACTACGGCCGCGCGCTCAAGGTGCGCCGGCTCATCAAGGCCGAGTTCGACCGCGCCTTCGCGCAATGCGACGTGATCGCCGGCCCCGCGAGCCCCACGCCCGCCTTCCGTGCGGGCGGCCTGACCGACCCGCTGCAGATGTACCTGTGCGACGTGTACACGGTGAACACCAACATCGCGGGCCTGCCGGGCATCAGCGTGCCGATCGGTTTCGTGCAGGAAGGCGACACGCGACTGCCGGTGGGCCTGCACCTGCAGGCACCCGCGATGGCCGACGCCACGCTGCTTCGAGCCGCGCGCATGGTGGAGCGCCTGCACCCCGAGGCGATGCGCCGCGCCGGCGCGTGAGACTCACTGCGGTCGACGAATGCCCGCGAGCTCGTGCAGCTCGCGCTCGAACGCGCGCACGATGCGGTCCGCGAGCTTGCGGTCGTCGCCGAACGACCCCATCTCGACCTGAACGCCGGTCACGCCCTCGGCCTCGCTGCCCATCACGCGCATCGTTCCGCGCTCGTCGTCGATGGCGCGCAGGTCGAATTCAAGGCCACCCGGCACCGACCGCTCGACCACCAACGCGACCTCGCAGCGCTTCACCGCGGCGATCGTCGCGGCGCGGGCATCGCGCCAGCGGCCACGCTCCCCCGCCTTCTCGAGCGGCCGCGGCTCGAAGCCCGGGGGCTGCGCCGAGGCGATCGCCTCCACGCTCGCGCGTCGCTCCGAGCTGGTGAGCTCGCGCGCGACCGTCGCCGGCTCGCCCGGCATGCGCACGTTGCTCTCCACCGCGGGCTTGCTCGAGCAGCCCACGAGTGCGATCGTCAGCAGGATGTCGCGCGCGCGCCTCACGCGGGCAACCTAGCCGCTCGCGAACTTCCATGCGAGGCCGCCGCGCGCACCACGCGCAGGGCGGCCGCCGACACGGCCTCCTGATCGAGCTGACCAAGGGGCACCCAGCGCAGACCGCGACCCGCGGCGAAAGCCGCCGCATGCACCACGAAACGCACCGCCCGATGCGTGGTCTGGAAGTCGAACGCGGCGATCACCGGGCCGACCCGCCTCGCGCCAGCCATCGAGGCGAGGCGCGGCGGCGATTCGTCTTCCGGCGCCTCGATGAGCGGTGGCGCCAGCAGCCCCTTCCAGAGCCCTTCGGTGCGCACCTCGAGCCCGACCGCGCCAGACCGCAACGGCACGAGCGCATGCAGCACCAGAGAGCGGCGCGCAGCACCCGGCTTCGGCGGGGGCACGATCGCCTGCGATCCGGCGGCGCGCGCGCGGCACAGGGTCGCGAGCGGGCACGCATCGCAACGCGGGTTCACCGGCGTGCACACGGTCGCGCCGAGTTCCATGAGCGCCTCGTTCGTCACACCGGGCGATCGGGCCGCGCCCGCGAGCCGCTCCGCCTGCTCCCAGCACCACGCCTGGCCGGCGCGATCGGCGACCGGGGCGCGGCGGTCCGCGAGTCGACTCAGCACGCGCATCACGTTGCCGTCCACGATCGCCGCCACCCTGCCAAACGCGATGCTCGCGACGGCGCCAGCGGTGTACCGACCCACGCCCGGCAACTCGCGCAGGTGTTCGGCGTCGCTCGGCACGCGACCGCCGTGCCGCTGCACGATCGCCACGGCGGCCGCGTGGAGTGACCGTGCGCGTCGGTAGTAGCCCAGCCCGCGCCAGGCCTTCAGCACCGCGCCCTCCCCCGCGAGCGCCATCGCCTTCGGCGTGGGAAAGAGACGCATGAATTCGGGGAAGCGCTCCGCCACGCGCACCACCTGCGTCTGTTGCAGCAGGGCCTCGCTGACCAGGCTGGTCCAGCCCGTGCGGCGCCGGCGCCACGGAAGTTTGCGGGCCGCCTTGGGGAACCAGCGTTCCAGCAGGCCCGAGACGCGCGCAACCGACGGCAGGGCTGGGGCTTGGCCCCGGCGGCGTGCAACCGAGCCCGGGGCCGATGCGGACTCTGCCTTGCGGGTCCTCTTGGCCCGGCGTACCCTACCCCACCCCCCGTTCGGAACCCGAGAAACACGCTTCGAATCACCCATGGCCAAGCTGTTCTACACGCTCGAAGAGACTGCCGCGAAGCTCGGCAAGGACGAAGCCGCCATCACGGAGCTCGTGACCCAGGGCAAGCTGCGCGAGTTCCGCGACCACGACGACAAGCTCATGTTCAAGGTGCAGGACGTGGACCTGCTCACCGAGGAGACCATGGGGGGCTCCGCCGGCAGCATGGAGCTCGACCTCTCGGAGAATCTGACGCTCGGTGGCGACAGCGACACCTTCGAGCTCGATCTCGACGACGCCGACAGCGAGCCGAAGGCCTCTTCCGGTCGCTCCGCGAGCCCGGTCGGCCTGGGAAGCGTGAGCAGCAAGGCCGGCGACGACCTTCCGATGGAACTCGATCTGGATCTCGACGAGGCGCCCGTCGCCAAGAGCGCGGCCCCGGCGAAGAAGTCGGCCGACGAGGGCGAGACCTTCGCGCTCGATCTTGACGAGAGCGCCCCCGGCACCGCACCCGCGGCCGCCAGCAAGGGCGCCTCGGCTTCGATGTCGGCGATGGCGGCTGAACCCGCCGCGCAGGACGAACTCACCCTCGAGCTTGATCTCGGCGAAGAGCCTGCGGCCGCCCCGGCCGCGCCTCGCAGCGCGCCCACGAAGGCGATGGACGACAGTCTCGGCAGCATGGCGGCCGGTTCCGCCGCGGGCGGCGATCTGGGCCTGGAAGGCTCGAACCTCGGTGGCAACACCCCGGACGGTTCCTCGATCTCCGATCGCATCGGCGTCGAAGGCGGCTCGTCAGGCAGCGGCCTGATGGATCTGACGAACGAGAGCGAGAGCAGCAGCATCGGCGCTGCGCTCATGGACGAGGCGTTCTCGAACGACGAGCAGAGCGAACTGCCCGCCAACGCCAGCGGCATCTTCGGTGGCGAGGGTGGCGGCAGCGAGAGCGGCGCGGGCCTTGCGGCCGTCGGCGTTGGCGCAGCGGTTGGTGCCGCCGCCGCGGTGGCGACGGGCGGCAAGAGCAAGACCTCGGCCCCGATCTTCACCAGCGGCCCTGCGGCCCCCGAGGCCTACAGCGGCTCGTGGAGTGGCCTGGGCGTTGGCATGCTGCTGCCCGCGAGCCTTGCGCTCGGCGCGGCGATGGCGGCGGTGGCGGCCAAGTTCATGGGCGCGCCGGCCGACCTCGCGGTCATGTACGCGAAGGACTGGATGATGTACACCGGCGGCCTCGCCGGCCTCATCGTGGTCTGTGGCGGCATCGGCTTCTTCGTGGGCAAGGCCACGGAGTGACCGGCCGGGCGAGTCCCGCATGCTGAATCGACAAGGTGCCGACCAGTGGCTTCCCGCCTCGCTCGTGGCGGTGCCTGTCATGTGGGGTTGTGCCTGGCTCGCCTCACGCGGCGAGTTCGGTTGGTGGCTGCCGTTCGGCGTGACCTCGGTCGCGTGGCTCGGCTTCCTCGCGTTCTTCCGTGACCCGCCGCGATCGCCTGCCCCAGGCAGCGAGGGCTGCATGCTCAGCCCCGCCGACGGCCGCGTGAGCGCGGTGCTCGAGCACGCGCACCATGATGCCGTGGGCGGCCCTGCGACGGTGGTGCGCATCTACCTGAGCGTGCTCGACGTGCACGTGAACCGCGTGCCCTGGCATGGCGAAGTGCTGCGCCGCGCCCACACGCCGGGGCAGTACCTCGACGTGCGCATCGCCGAAAGCGCCAAGGTGAACGAGAGCCTGCTGCTGTCGATGCGCGCGCCGGAAGGCTTCGCGTGGGGCGTGCGACTGGTGGCCGGCGCGGTGGCGCGGCGCATCGCCTGCACCACCCGCGCCGGCGGACACGTGAAGCGCGGCGACCGCATGGGATTGATCAAGTTCGGCAGCACCACGGAGCTCGTGGTGCCGGGCGGCTGGCAGGTGCTCGTGCGTGTGGGCGACCGCGTGACCGGCGGCGTGACGCCGCTCGTGCGCGTGCCGCGCTGAGCCACGTCAATCCTGGCCGGGGTCCTCGTCGACCGGATCGAAGGTGTCCGGATCGAAGTTCCATCCGGTCGCGGCACGCAGGTGCACGCGCTCGATGCGGCCCAGGTGCTCACCGAGCAGCAGCCGCACGGAATCGAGGGCGGCCTCGGCGGGCAACGGTCGAGGCCCACGCGCGCCCAGCAGCAGGATCGCCGCATGGCAACGCCCGTCCGCGCGACACGGCGCGATCATGGCCCATCGACCCCCAAGTTCGGCGCGATCGTCCTCATGGCCCCAGCCGGAGACATCGTCCGTCGAGGCGATGCCTCCGCTGGCCATGTGCCTGGGAAGATGCAGTCGCTCCACCCGCGCCATCAGGCGCACGGTGGCGTCCGCGCTCGCGCCGTGGTTGCCGCTGCAGGCCGCGAGGCCAAGATGCGTGCCCATGCCGGCGAGCCACACGGCGACCGTCGCGTCAGGCAGGCAGCCGGCGATGAAGTCGACCGTGTCGCGTGCTGCCTGCAGGGCGTCGAGCTCGCGCTGCATCGATCGGCGCAGACCGTCCAGGCTCAGCGCACCGTTCGGCGCAGGCTCGCCCTCCTCGGGGAAGCGTTCGACCAGCGCGGGAAGTTCGCTCGAGGTCGCGCCGGGGTCGGTGATGCGGTTGACGAGGCTGCGCAGCTGATCGATGCGCTCGCGGCGCTCGCGCGCCATGCGGCAGCCTCGCACGGCCGCCTGCACCTCGCGCTCGAAGGCCTTCGTGCTCAGCGTGCTCGAGATCGCGCGCACCGGCTCGTCGGCCGCCGGCGCGGCGTCGCGCGTGGCCGAGCCACGCTCGCTCGCGTCGCCGATCAGCAGGATGCGCGTGCATGGCGAGAGCCGCCGCAGGCGCTCGAGGGGCTCGCAGTCGTCGACGGCCGCCGACGCGCCCACGAGCACCAGGTCGACGGTGCGCTCCACGCATCGCACGAAGGCGCGCTCCGCGTCTGGCACCACTTCCACGCGATAGCCGCCGGTCACGAGCGTCTCGAGCCAGTCTGGCCAGCGCGCGGCGTCGCCGATGGCGATCACCTGTCCGGCGTCGGTGCGGGTGGAAGAACGGGGTGGAATGGGCGCGGGGTCATTCACGGCCCCGCTGCTCTCGACCCGATCGGGGTGCGACTTTCGCGCCTCGATCCGGAATTCGAGGACTTTGGTCAGGCCGTTCCGCCTGCTCGGGCGCCGTGCCGCTGGCGCCACAGGCGCACGGCTTCGGCTTCCCGCGGGTAGGCCGGCACCAGCGCCTCCGGGGGGGTCGAATCGCCGGCCGCCAGCGATGGGCGCCCGGCCTCGATGACCGCCTGGGCCGTCACCCGCAGCGGAAGCACGTGCAGCCCGCAGGCCGCGACCCTCGCCTTCCAGCTCGCCGGAAGATGCTCGTCGGCGATCAGCGTGTCGCACGCGCCGGGCGACCAGGCGGCGACTTCCATGGAAGCGCCTTGCCCGGCGACGCCCGGTTCGGCGAGCGCGACCCATGTCTCCTCGCCCTTCGAAGCGAGGCACACCCACGCGCTGCGCGACGCATCGAGCTCGCCCGCGAGCACCGACGCAGCTCGCGCACACGCGGCCGCGCCGACCTGCACCACGCGCACGCCGATCGACACCGCCATCGCCTGCGCCGCGGCGTGCGCGATGCGCAGCCCCGTGAAGCCGCCGGGGCCCGCGTTCAGCAGCACGGCATGCAGCTCGCGCGGCGCCAGCCCCGCGCGCGCGCACACGCGATCGATCGCCGGCAGCAGGTCCTCCTCGGAACGGTCGCCCGTGCGCACGGGCTCCACATGGATCACGCCGCGCGCGTCCCGCACGGCCACCGACTGCTCGCGCTGGCTCGCCTCGATCGCGAGCAGCGGGCCGTCAGTCATGGTCGCCACCGATCGCCGCGAGCGGAACCGCGTTCAGCATCGCCTCGCCCGCCGAGGGCGCCGGCTGCGAGAGATCGAAGGGCACCACCGCCGCGCGCTCATGGTCGGTGTTCACGAGCAGCAGGCGCGGGAACGGCGCCTCCACCCCTTCCTCGACATGCTTGTGGCCGGCCACGAAGAGCGAGACGCCCCACGCCTGCGCGAGCGTCTCCACGCTTTCCCGCGTCTGGCCCCGGCCCCAGGTCATGTTCCACGCGGCGCCGTGACGGGGCTCGAAGTCGGCGTCGACCAGCTCGCGGCCCAGCACGCCCAGGTCGAACTTCGCCATCGCCAGCGGCGACGGCAGCGAGTGCGAGCAGAGCAGGCCGTTCTCGGTGCGGATCGCCAGTGGCAGTGCGCGGATGAACGCGCCGATCGCCTCGTCGACCAGGCCCGCGTCGTCGCCGAAGCTCCACGCGAGGCCGTCGCGGAAGAGCTGCGTGTTCTCGCCGGCACCCTTGCTCACGGGCTGGCCGAAGGCCTGCGCGATCTCGTGGTTGGCGAGCATCGGGTGCACTTGCCCAGGGTGATCGAGCCGCAGCGCCGCGGTCTTGGCGAGCATGCGCCAGCTCAGGTCCACGCCGTGGTGCAGGCGCTCGCCGTGGATCAGCTCGTGCAGGATCAGGTGGTGATCGGGCAGTTCGAGCTGCGCGAAGGCCCGCACCTTCTGGAAGTGGATCGGATGGTCGTGCAGGTCGCCGGTGGCGAGCAGGCGGCCGCGCGCAGGCAGCGTGACGCAGCAGCCCGTGCGCAGCGGATCCTTGAGCAGGCTCTCGGTGGCGCGCCCGAGCAGCTCGGCCACACCCTCGGCGTTCAGGTGGTCGACCGCGAGCGTCTTCACGGCTTGGCCACGGCGGTGACGAAGCAACGCGCGGTGCCGCTGCCCGTCTCGATCGCGACCGGCGCGTAGACGAATCCGCGGGCGTTCAGCCCGAGCGTGCATCGGAAGCGCACCACGGCGCGCTCGCCCCGTCGCTTCACCTCGATGAGTTGCGCGTGCAGCGCGTCGTCCTGGCTCAGCACCCTCTTCACCTCGTCCCAGTGCTGGATCTGCAGCTTGCCCTTGGGCGCGCTGCCCTCGAGTTCCACCTCGAGGTCGCGACCCTCGCCGGGCTTCAGGCGGCCCATCACCACCACGCTCTCCGGCAGGAAGGAGCCGCGCGTGTCAACCTGGGGGTCGAAGCGCGAGCCGGTCCACTCGTTGCGGATGCGCAGCGGCACGAGCGGGCAGTCGTCGCGGTCGGTCTCGACCACCATCCACTGCCGCATCTTGCCGTCGGGCACCATGCCGAGATCCCAGCGCACCAGGTAGTGCGAGCGCGGCTCGTCCTTCGCCGGATCGAAGTCGGCGAACTGCGGCGACGAACCGTCGACCGAAAGCACGCGGAACGGCTTGCCGTCGGTGCTCGCGAACTCGATCGCGCCCTTGCGCACGCCCTTGAGCGCGTCGACATAGGGCGGCGATGGCTGCACTGGCAGCGTGACCACGCCCTCGAGCTTCGCGATGAGCGGCTTGGGCGCGCCCTCCACGGTCACGAAGACCTTGGCGTCCTTGGGGCCCGGGGCGCGTGGCGCGTCCAGGCTCGCGGCAAGCTCGAGCGACCCGCCGGGGGGAATGACCTTGCCCGCGAGGTCGGTGAGCGTCGTGCACTTGCAGCTCGGGAACGAGGAGATCACCTTCACGGGCGTCTGGCCGGTGTTGCGAACCTGAAAGGTGCGCGAGATCGAGGCACCCGGCGGCACGCGACCAAGGTCGAAGCTCGGTGGGTCGATCAGCACGCTTGCCGCCGGCTGAGGCGCGGGCGCCGACTGGGGCGCGGCCATGCCCACCAGGGCGAGGGTGCAGGCTGTCAGCAGCGTTCGAAAGGCGCCGTGCATGCAGCGATTCTAAGGCACCTGCGGCCGAAGACCCATCTCGACGAGGGTGAGCGATTCGAGCGCCTTGCGCTGCGCCGCCTGCGTGCGGTCGACGGCGGCGGACACGCGGGCGAGATCCCCGTCCTCCACCGCCTCGGCCACGAGCGGCAGCATGCACGCCGCGTATCCATCGTTGCGATCGCTCGCCGCGAGCAGGCTCTGGAACCACGGCCGCCCGTCGAGCCCCGCCGGATCGATGAACGCCTGCAGCGCGCGGCCGAGGCCGAGGCGCACCCGACGCTCGTTCGACGGGTTGAGCGCGGGGTTCGAGTCCAGGCCCGCGTCGATCGACTCGCCACGCGTGGTGAGTTCCACGAAGCCGGGCCGCAGGCGCTCCACCTGCTCGCGGATCGCCGGGTCCCTGGTGCGCGCAAGCACGGCATCGAGATGGCGCATGCAGGCCCGTCCGAGCGGCGCCATGCGCCACGGCGGCAGGTCGGTCTGCGTGGTCATCGCGGTGATGGCCAACGCCAGGCGCGTGACCATCGTGGCACTCGCGTAGTCGGCGCCGACCGTGGCGCGGTACCAGTTCACGGTGTCGTAGTTGCTGTGATAGCTCGTGCCCTGCGAACCGCCGGCGCCGATCGACACGCTTGGCACGCCCGCTCGGCAGACGAACGCGATGTGGTCGCTGCCGCCGCCGAGCGCGCCGAACAGCGGGTGGTCGCCCGCGCCGCGCTGCATGCGGTCGAGCACGCTCTCCGAGGGCTCGCCGGCCGCCGGCACGATGCGCGCGGCCTGCCGGACCGCCGCGTCGAGCTCCGGCGAGATCGACATGCCGGGGTTGTCGCCCATCGCGGCCATGTCGAGGTTGAGGTAGGCGATCGCGTTTCCACGAAGCTCACGCTCGTTGGCCTCGCACCATTCGGTGCTGCCGATGATGCCGAATTCCTCGGCGCCCCAGGCGGCGAACACCACGCGCCGCGCCGGCACCATGCCGAGTTTCGCCGCTTCGGCCATGCACCGCGCCGCCTCGAGCAGGCAGATCGTTCCCGCGGCGGGGTCGGCGGCACCGTAGCCCCACGCGTCGTGGTGGCAGCCGATCACGGTGAAGTCGGTCCCCTGCGCCAGGCCCGGCAGCGACGCGATCACGTTTCCGCTCGTGCCGATGAAGCGCTGCTGCTCCACCACGAGGTGCAGCTTCAGCGCGGGCCCGCCCTCGATTCGATACGGCATCGCGAGGCCGCCGCGCCAGGCTTCCGGCACGTCCGCTCCCTTGAAGCGGCTCATGATCATGCCCGCGGCGCCGTACCCGATCGGCTGCACCGGAATGTGCGGAAGGTCGAGCCGCTCGGGGTCATCGCGCATGACGTTCTCGGCGCTGAACACGCCGGGCGTGCCGGGGTCGCCGGGGTACGGAAGCGTGTTGAGCGTGCCGCGCTGCAGGCAGGCGTCGTTGGCCCACCCACCGCCCTCCGGCCAGACCTTGCCCTTGGCGAAACCGCTGTCGCCGGGGTCGGTGTAGAGCAGCACGCCCGCCGCGCCGCGCTCCTCGGCAAACCGGGCCTTGTAGCCGCGGAAGCAGCGGCCGTAGCGCACGAGCACGATCTTGCCCTTCACCTCGATGCCGAGTTCGCGCAGGCGGTCGTAGTCCTCGCGAAGGCCGTAGTTGGCGTAGACGACCTCGGCGGTGAGGTCGCCGTTGCCGCTGTAGGCGTTCCACCCGAAGGTCAGGTCGGGGTGCGCGGTGGCGGGGTCCTCGGCGAGATTGCGCTCGTTCACGGCGAGGGCGACCACGCCGCGCGGCGCAGCGGCGCCCTTCGCCTCGCCGGGCTGTTCGACGATCTCGAGCTGGGCCTTCACCGGCCGCGCGAGAAGGCAGCGGAACCACTGCACCTGCGTGGCCAGGCCCATGGCCTGAAACGCGTCGCGAATGCGGCCGATCTGACGGATGTCGCCCGGCGTGCCCGCGACATGCGGCTCGGTCGCGAGCAGCTCGTGAAAGCGCCCGAGCGACTCCGGCGAGACGAGCTTCATCAGCTCGAGCGCGTAGGCGTTGGGAGAGAGCGCACGCGGCGCTGGCATCGCGGTATCCGCGCCACCCTGCTGCATGCCCAGCAGGCACGCGGCCATGAGCGACAGCAGCGCGCCGCAGGTTCGTGTCGCGCGCGACATGTCAGTGCTTCTCCGCGGCAGCCGGCTTCGCCGCGGCGTCGGGCGCGCGATCCTTGAACACCTCGGGCCACGGGTTCACCGCATGGCACGCGCGGCCGGTGCGCTCGACGTAGTCCTGGTGGTAGAGCTCGGCCGGATAGAAGGTCTTCGCCGGCTCGATCACCGTCACGATCTTCCTTCCGGTGAACTTCGGGGAAAGCTGCAGCTCCGCGCGGACCGCCTCGGCTTCCTTCTGCTGCTCGGCGTCGACCGTGAAGACCGCGCTGCGGTACTGGTCGCCCACATCGGGCCCCTGCCGGTCGAGCTGCGTCGGATCATGCATGAGGAAGAAGCCCTGCAGCAGCTGCCGGTACGAGACCCTGGACGGGTCGTAGGTCACCTTCACGGCCTCGGCGTGGTGCGTGCCGTGATCGCACACCTGCTCGTAGGTCGGGTTCTCGGTGGTGCCGTTCATGTAGCCGCTCTCCGCGCCGATCACGCCGGGGCACTGCTGGAAGCGGTGCTCGATGCCCCAGAAGCAGCCGCCCGCGAAGTACGCGGTCTTCAGCGGCAGCGGCTGGCTCTCGAACGGCAGCGGCTGCCCCTTCTCGTGAAAGGTGAGCGCCGCCGAGTTCAGGCAGTAGCGCAGCCCGGTCGGCTTGGGGCCGTCCTCGAAGACATGGCCCAGGTGCGAACCGCAGCGCGCGCACTGGATCTCGATGCGCTCCATGCCGTGCGTGTCGTCCTTCAGGTAGGCGACATGGTCGCGGTCGAACG
>Ga0214917_10007236_pt1 | contig 11292 bp, 7 predicted proteins | sample LL_1208_BB_MetaG_FD_177983 | JGI IMG/M metagenome (GOLD analysis project Ga0214917, IMG submission 177983) | Freshwater microbial communities from Lake Lanier, Atlanta, Georgia, United States - LL_1208_BB | ecosystem: Environmental > Aquatic > Freshwater > Lake | place: USA: Georgia | collected...
CGCCACTGAACTCATCCATTAGCGCCCGCACCGGCGTAATACCCACGCCACCACCCACCAACACCACATGTGGCTGTGTTGAGCGCCCTGCAGTAAAAGCACCATAAGGACCCTCAACAAAGACTCGTGTACCTGGCTTTAAGAAAGCTAAAGACCTTGAATGATCTCCTAAATCTTTAACTGTAATACGCAAGTGCTTCTCCGTCGGCGCGGCCGACAGAGAAAAAGGATGAGACATCAAGAAATGTCCCTTAGCTAAAAATCTCCAGCCAAAGAACTGACCACCTTGGGCATTTAACGTATCAAGGTTTTTGCCCTTCATGATGACAGAAACAACACCAGGTCCCTCAATAACAACTTTTGCAACCTTTAGATTTACTTTCATTGATCTATAAAAAGGAACCCAGAAACGCCAGTAAAGAATTGATGCTCCCATTGCCACATAGAGTGAAATCCAATAAGCCTTGTTTAAAGGATGACCCACAAACATAGAACCATTAACAATCTGGTGCATAAAAGATGCCGCGACAGCGGCATAGGTAAGAACATGAACCATCCACCATGTCTCATAACTCATCTTTGCTCGTGCCTTCTTATAGGAAGTCACACCTGCCAACACCATCAACACAAAACCAGCTAGTGCAAACCACATCCACTCATAGAGAGTTAAAAACTGCCACAACTCTTTATATAAAGGGATTGAGTCTTGTCCTGCAAAACCCACAATAATTAAAAACACATGAGCACCAATCAGATACAGCGACCAAGGTCCTAACTTGCGGTGCCAGGTAACAAGGCGATCATGGCCAACACCGCGCTCCACCCAAGGAATACGAGCAATCAGAAACATCCCGATCACGGCAAAGTAAGTACCAACGAGCGCGGCCAAGCGACTAATTGAAACAACAAGAGAATAGAAAGTATTGAAATCACTTAACCGAACCGTCGTTAGCTGCAGCGCCAAGGTAAGACCCAGCCCAGCACCCAAAGCCAACGCCGCCCAGTCCGTGCCAGCCGATGAATGCTTATAGATGCGGGTTGGCTGTGTCATGGCTCAATTACACCGCAGAAGGCTGAGAAGTGGGTGAGTAGCAACGGCGCACCTGGCACTCAACCAAGATAAGATTCCGTCAGTATGAAATATACCCAGTTGATGAGTCTCCTCGTAAGTCGAGAACTTACTATGCGATACAAACGTAGTGTCTTGGGCATTGGATGGACATTCTTGAACCCATTGATAACCAGTTTTGTCCTTTGGACTATATTCTCTTATGTATGGGCTTCGCGCTTGCCTGGTGACCAACAGTTTGCACCATACCTGATGGCGGGCGTATTGCTTGTTAATTTCTTTAATCAAAGCGTCGCCCTATCTTCAGAATCTATTGCCAACAATTCGGGCATTCTCACCAAAGTCTATGTTCCCCCTCAAATTTTTCCCTTATCGACATCGTTGGCAGGCTTAGCAAACTTCTTGATTGGATTAATTCCTCTATCAATTGTTTGTTTGATATCTGGCCAGCCAATAGCTTGGACCTTTCCGCTAGTCATTATTGTCGGAGTTTGTCTCTCGCTTCTGACAGCTGGAATAGGACTCATTCTTTCAGTTCTCTACGTACGATTTGATGACATGAGAAATATAATTAACGTTTTGTTAATGATTTTGATGTATTTCACTCCAGTTTTCTATCCAATTTCAATTTTGAGCCCACGTCTTCAACAAGTTATACAACTAAATCCCCTTAATAGTTATTTAGATGTATTCAGATGGGCGTTTTCGAATAATGCAACTGCAACGCTTTTCGATTGGCTTTTTATGTTCATAACGAGCTTTGCGTCAATTATTCTGGGACGCTGGGTGTTTAAAAAGTTTTGGCCTCGAACGGTAGCGATGCTCTAATGACAATTATCAAGGTTGAAAATGTCAGCCTCACTTATCGTGTACTGAAAAATAGGACGAGCTCAATTAAAGAACTTTTCCGTGATGCCGTAAAGGGGCGTGTAAGAATTCAAGATTTCGTTGCCCTAGAAGATGTTTCCTTCACTGTTGAAGAAGGAGAAGTGCTGGCGATTTTAGGGAGAAATGGCGCTGGAAAATCAACTCTTCTGAAAATCTTGGCTGGAGTCCTGCCGCCAACAACTGGCATATCATTAGTAAAAGGCAAAGTTGCACCAATGATCGAATTGGCAGCTGGATTCCATCCCGAAATGACCGGTGCAGAGAATGTCCTTTTTTACTCAGCCTTGATGGGTAGAGACCTACGAAAAGTTAGGAAAAGGATTTTTGAAATTGGTGAATGGGCTGGGGTAACCGATCACATGGATTTCCCATTAAGGACTTTTTCTTCTGGGATGACGGCCAGGCTGGCGTTTTCAACGGCCACCGATGAGCCTGCGGAAGTACTTTTGATTGATGAGGTTTTATCGGTAGGAGACGCAGAATTTCAAGAGAAATCTAGAACAAGAATGCTTGATTTAATTCAAGGTGGATCCGCTGTAGTTCTAGTTTCACATGATATGAGCGCGGTGCGGCGGCTTGCTACCCGTGCAATCTGGCTTGAAAAGGGAATAGTGCGCATGTCTGGTAATCCAGAAGAGGTTGTTGCCGCTTACGAAGCAAACTAGCGATGCGTATTCTGCATGTAATTGCGCGGCTGAATGTTGGTGGCACGGCTCGTTATATTGCCCAACTCGCTAGTGAATTACCCAAACACGGAATTGAAACCTTTGTTGCAACAGGTTTTGTTCAAGGTGCCGAAGTCGAAGATTTATCTGCAAAATCAATTGATTTAGTCCGAATTCCATCTATGGGTAGATCTATCAGACCCATCAAAGATCACTTGGCACGAAAACAATTAGAAAAGATTATTCGTGATGTCAAACCTGACATTATCCATACCCACACATTCAAAGCTGGATATGTAATCCGAATGACGACGCAATCAATTCCAGTCGTACATACTTTTCATGGTCACTTGCTAGAGGACCCAGAGTTTTCGGGTTTTAAGTCAAAGGTAATTGTTGCACTTGAAAGAAAGTTTGCTAAAAGCTCGGCCAAGCTTGTCACTGTTGGTCGCAGAGTTGCAGATGAATTACTTGAACAAAAAATCGGCTATCGAGCACAGTTTGTAAATATTCCACCAGGTGTTGTTGCGGTTGATGTCACACCTAAGGCACAAGCGCTAAAAAACTTAAATCTTGAAGATAACGGTATTCCAATAATTGGTTGGATCGCCCGTGTAACTGGAGTTAAGAACCCTATGCTAGTACTAGAAGTTGCTGATGCTATGCCTGATATCCGATTTGTGATGGCAGGCGGCGGAGATCTTCTGGAACTAGTTAAGGCTGCAGCCCCTGCAAATGTCAGCGTGATCGGCTGGGCAGATGCTGCCGATCTATTTGGCGCATCCGACATCATCCTTTCAACTAGTGAAAATGAAGGAATGCCTGTAGCTTTAATCGAAGCCCAGCTGGCTGGAAAACCAGTAGTTGCCACCGATGTGGGTTCTGTATCCGAGGTCATCTTGAACCATGAAACTGGCATACTCACCAACAAGAACGCTGGATCTATCGCGTTAGCGGTTGAATCATTAATTCTGGACAAAACCACCCGAGATGAAATGGGTCGCCTGGCCACTGCCCGAGCTCATGTGCTCTTTTCTGTCGATCGCATGATTAACGCTCACGTAGAGCTATATAAATCGATTATGAAATAAGGTTTACCTATGCGCGTATTCATAACAGGTGGTGCCGGATTTATTGGATCCCACCTAGCCGATCATTACGTTTCAGCGGGCGTTCACGTAACAATTTTGGATAACTTTTCAACTGGATCAAAAGTGAACATTGCTCACCTGGCGGACAAGGTCACCACAGTTGATGGTGACATTCGAAATGTCGAACTTGTTGAATCTTTAACTAAAGATGCAGACCTTGTGCTGCATATGGCAGCCGCCCTGGGCGTAAACACAATTCTTGAATCACCACTTGAATCGATGAGCACCAACATCACTGGCAGTGAGGTTGTCTTAATCGCTGCCTCAAAGTTCAGCAAGCGGATTATCATTGCAAGTACATCTGAGATTTATGGCAAGAACCCAAAACAACCACTATCTGAAACTGACGATCGTGTCGTCGGCGCCCCACAAAAGATTCGGTGGACATACAGCGACGCAAAGGCTATTGAAGAAGCCATGGCCCTTGCTCTGCACCAAGAAAAGAAACTGCCAGTAACAACGGTTCGCTTGTTCAATACAGTTGGGCCACGCCAAACAGGTCGATACGGAATGGTTGTTCCACGCTTTGTGCACGCAGCGCTAAAAAATGAGCCAATCACAATTTATGGTGATGGATCCCAGTCACGAGTCTTTTGCCATGTGGCAGACGCTGTGCAAGCGATTACAACGATGGCAGACACAGATACAACTATCGGAGATGTCTATAACGTTGGAGGTACCGGTGAAGTCACCATTAAGAAGCTAGCCGAACATGTGCTGGAGGTAACTGGATCACAATCTGCAATTACTTACACGCCATATTCAGATGCATACCCAGCAGGATTTGAAGATATCCAGCGCCGAGTACCTGATATCTCAAAGGTTAAGTCGGCTATCAACTGGGCACCAACAAAGGATTTGAAACAAATAATCAGCGATATCGCTGGGCTTTAGATACCTTCTACATCTGCAACGGTACCTGTGCAATCAAATACATACTTCGAAGCCTTAATGGCTGCGGCGTTTACGCCATCATGCCTGGTAACCACAACTGCGATGTCATGCGCAGTCAGAGGAACTGAAGTTTCTCCGCGCCAACTGGCAACCAAATTATCATGCCAAACAACAATTGCACCTTGTGCTCGTAGCAAATCAATAACCGCAGCAGCTGGTGTCTCTCGAGTATCCGCCACATTGGCTTTGTAAGAAACGCCAACTACAACAACTGACTTGCTCTCCAAAGATCCGCCAGCTCCTGCCGCAACTCTCTTTACAACATAAGCAGGCATTGCAAGGTTTACTTCATTAGCTCGCTCGATAAAAGTTGCTGGCACGCCGACCTCATTCGCAACATGTGCCAAGTAGCTTGGATCAACCGGAATGCAATGGCCACCAACACCGGGACCTGGATTAAATGGCATAAAGCCATACGGTTTAGTTGCGGCAGCTTCAATCACTTCACGGCTAGAAATACCCAGCGCGTCTGATATCTGGGCAAATTCATTGACCAATGCAATATTAACCTGACGAAAAGTATTTTCAAAAATCTTTGCCGCTTCTGCAACTTCTGGTGAAGAAACTTCAATAATCGAATCACAGAAACTTCCATAAAATTTGCGGGCTTTATGAAGGGAATCAGCTGTTAATCCGCCAATTAAACGGGGAGTGTTCTTAGTTCCCCACTGGGTATTGCCTGGATCTACACGCTCAGGCGATGCAGCAAAAAAATGCTCAACATTGGTAATACGTGTGGCTATCTCATTACGCAAGGTACCTGGATAACTAGTTGATTCATTAATGACTAGTGCTGGGGATGTCACATATTTATTTATGAGGTCAGCAGCTGCATGAACATAGGAGAGATCTGGGTTGCGATCAGTGTCTAATGGGGTTGGAACTGCAATAACAATTACATCTGACCCATCGAGTTCTGATGGTTCTGTACTAGCACTAAATAAGCCTGATGAAACAAAATCGGTCAATAGAGAATCTGAAATTCCTTCGATGTGTGATGTGCCATTGTTTAAGTCTGCTACCAAGCGGGCGTTCAGATCAAATCCAACCACACTATGTCCAGCACCGGCAGCGCCAACGGAAATAGTCAGCCCAACATATCCCTGACCAATAATTGCGACCTTCATTGTGTGAGTTTACATCACCTTGAGTTTTGATTTAGCGGATCAAGCTCCCGCATTTTTTTAAGTGCTTGTTCTTTATCAAGGGGTGAAGAATTTTTAATTTGTGTAATGTAGCGCCAGGCAACAAAACTTGTTGGAAACTCTTGCACTGTCGCTTTTGCGATCTTAAGGGCCTCTTCTGGGTAGCCACCATTTGCAAGAATGGCCGCGAGATTATTCATCCGGTCTGGATCACGTGGTTCTTTGAAAGCAGCCTCCATTACCTTTTTTACAGATCCGCTTTGGATTGCGCTTCTTTCGGCAGCGGAACCAACTAATGGGAGAACCCCAATGACTATACCCACGATTGCACATATAAATAAATTAACAATTGCTCCAGCACTAACTTCTTTTGAAGGGGAATTTGCCTTAAATTTTGCCACCTTTTTTGGTGCGGCAACTTTTTCACGAAGTATATCTAAAGATAAGCCAACCGATAGTCCCATAAGGGCCCATCCCCAAGTTGCTAAGGCAATAAGATTGATGCTGATTAGCGACTGAACTTGATAACACAACCATAAAGAGAAAACTAAGATAAGCGCTGATTTATCCTTGGAGTCAACTTTCAAAGCCCGGATGAAAAGCCAAACGGTAAAAAAGATCAACAAGATGTAGGGAACCACCAATAAGAGGCCACCATTGGCAGCTAAGTCAATAACCACGTTGTGTGCAGCATTCGTAGTTATCTCGGGGCCTCGCCTAAGTGTTGCTACTGAGTCGCGATATTGCCTATAAAAACTTCCGAATGAGTCAAGGCCCAAACCATTTAGTAAATTCTCTCTAAACATGCGTATTCCAGCTCGCCAGTAGTCTCCACGAAAGGTTACAGAGGGCTGATAGAGAATAGATGCGAATGGTCCCTTTTGCAAAAGACCCATGGACGCCAATATGCCGAGAACTACAACAACAAGGGTGAGGCTCCCGAAGTAAATCTTGTTTGCTAGTCGTGATAGATGCCCCAGGAGAACGATTGAAGTTCCAAGCAGAAATACAAGTAAACCTTGCATTGAATCGCTCTCAAAAACAACAAACAAATTTAACAAAAGTCCGGCCATAACAATAGCTTTTTGAAACTTACCATCTTCATATCGAAAAAGTTGATCAAAAAGAGCCACACTTGCAATGCCTATAAAACTACTTTGGAAGTTAGAATTCCCAAGAAAGCCGGTGATTGGACTATATGGGTTACTCCAACCAACTGGATCTAAATCCAAGAATTGCAATAATCCGTAAATGCTAGAAAGAGACCCGCAGGCAATTAACGTCATTATCGATTTGCTTAGTAGCTCATTACTGAAGAGAATCACCAAAGCTAGAAAAATGAAAGCTAGGGAAACATAAGTTACAAAGCCAGTATTTCTACCGTAAACACCAAAAAATTGCTCTTTCCAACTAGTCTGGCCACTTAGGAAAGCTATAACAAGGCCTAAGGTAAAGAATCCAACCATCAGGATCGAGATAAATCTGTCTCGATCCATATTTGTTGAGAATTTTAGATTTGGCAGTACGAGACCAATCGAGATGACACCAAGAACTGTGAGAATTAAGAACTTGGGCGTGTTAATCGGATCAATTGAAAATCCTGGTGAAATAGCCAGCGTAATGAGAAATAGGAAACCGGGAATCAGCCGAGTAATAAGTCGTTGAGCGTCCTTATGATTCACATGCAAAGAATAGTCAAAGTTCACCTAAGGTTGAGTTTGCTGAGCCTACTTTCCTCACTTAAATTTGCCAGAAATTCCCTGGATCGAGCGTGCGAACAAGGTCATTTCTTGATTTTGCTTGTAGGGGTTTTCGCGAAAGTGCCGTTATTCGCCGACCGACCCATTTAAAAGGCCGAAACCCGGCCCCCACCGAAGTGGGAACCGGGTTTCGGTTCTAGATCTTTATCAGATCAAAGGGGGCAGATTATGCCTTTACCTTCTTCTGGATCTTGATTACTAGGTTAGTTAGAGCTGTGATCTGCTTCTTTAGAGCATTCACCATCTCTGATACCTGAGTAGATAGAGCAGCTACTGCATCAGCTGAATCTTGTGCTGCGGCTGTTGCTGCATCTGCTGCTTCTGCTGCAGCGTTAGCTGCATCAGTTGCTGCATTTGCTGCGTCAGTTGCTTCTGATGCTGCGTCAGTTGAAGCTTCTGCTGCAGCAGTTGCTGCCTTTGCTGCGTCAAGAGCTTCTTGAGCAACATTAGTAATTGTTGCAGTTGCTGTGTATGTACGATCAAGTGAATCGTATGCAGTAACTGTCCATGTGCCTGAAGCAAGTGGAGCATTTACTGTGCGTGACTTTGTACCATTGTTCAACTTAAGACTTGCTGGAGTTGTGAATGCAAGTGTAGAAAGCATTCCATTCGCCATTACATCTTGAGCGTCATATGCCTTGTTGCCATCTTTATCAAGACCAGTTGCTGTAAGGATTGCTTCAGCGCCTGGTGCATAAGATGCCTTGTCAAAGGCCAAAGTTGCCTTTGCTAGTGCGCCACCAACAGTTACCTTCACTGCAGGTGATACAAGTGCTGTTCCTGCAGCATTTACGAATGTAAATGTTAGGTCAGAAGTGCTTCCTGACTTAGATGCAAGTGTTGTGTATGAGTAGTGCTGAACAAATGTTCCAGCTGAGTACTTCAATGATGTAGGAGCTGATACACCTGAATCAATGAACAGACGAGTTGCAGTTGAGACAACTGAAGGAACTGAACTTGTCACAATTGGCGCAGTTGTTGGGATAGCCCAACCGTTTGCATCAAGAACAGACACAGCAATTGCTGGATCTGTGAGTGATCCAACATTCGATGTTGTGCCAGCAACAGCCAAATTGTTGGTGCGAGCTGAGATAGTTGTGTCAGCAGTAGTAGCTGCACCTACAGATCCAGTGGTACCGCCTGCGCTGTTACCGATTGGGTAAACAAGTGTCGCCTTGATTGATGCAGCATCTCCGAGGAATCGAAGTGTGTATGAACCAACAGATACTCCACCTACAGAGATGTCTAGCTTACCTTCACCAGAAGTACCATCAGAATAAACAACAAATGTGTCATTTCCAGATAGGAGACCATTTAGTGCTGTCTCTGATTGAGACTTAACAACAGCATCTGCAGAAGCATTTGTAACTGCTGTAAGTGAGCCCTTACCTGTGATAGTTGCAGTAACACTATTAGCGTAAGCTGAAACGCTGATGTTGTTACCGTTCTGATCTACTTGCTGGACAGCAACAGACAAAACAGAGTTAGTCTTGTCAGCTGCGTAAGCCCAAACAAATCCATCTCCACCTGAGCTTGAAGAAACACGGTATCCGTTAGTTCCAACTGTTGGTGTAAGAGTGCTGCTGTTATAAACAGGTGTGTACGGCTGAACTGTTACAGCAAAACCAGCCACTGTAATCGTTGAGCCTGCTGCTGCTGTAGCCGATGCAGTTACAACGATTGTGTATGTAACGCTGTAAGCGCCAGCAATGTTGCTCTTCACTGCACTAGCAACAATGTTGTTCGCATCACTACGTGTTAATGTGATTGCTCCACCTGTTGCTGCAGCTGTAGCTGTGAATGTTGAACCAACTGCGGTTCCACCTAGTGTGAGTGTTCGCTCAGTCCAGGCATCATTTGCAAGTACTGCTGTGTATGGAGATGTGTATGTGAAAGTAGCAGTTCCACCAGCATTAATTGTTCCCGTTGTAGTTGGAACTGTTGCAGTTCCAGCTGTACGGGTACCCACAGTCAAAGTGAACGTTTGCTGGAAAGTTTGGATCAAACCATTCGCAGTCACAGTTAGAGATAGAGTTACAACTCCACCACTGATCGCTGCCGCATCACCTGCAGATAAAGCATTCAGGACGAGATATGCTCTACCAACTGCAGTTGTGAATGAGGCTGACTTTGCAGACGTTGTCATAACAGTTCCACTTGTCGATGTCTCAACAGTTGCGTTATTCAACACATTCTGTCCTGTTGTGGCAAAGTTGTAGTCATTTGATGCAGATGCTGCTACTGGTGTAACCGCACCGGCCACTGCTGATGAAGCCGTGTTGAAATCCAACTTGGCCAATAAGGCGTCATTCTTCGCTTGTTGAGCTGCAGAACCTGTACCACTGGCTAATTGCGCGGCCATAGTAACGGTTGCTGTATCAGCATTTGCAGCTGGAGATACAACGAAGGTCTTGGATGACGCAGTTGCCAACGACACTACAACTGTTCCTAGATCTCTAGTAGTTGCGGTATCCGCTGCATTAGTCTGAACAGTCGCTGAAGAAGGAGCAGTAAAGCTCGCTAAAAAATCTCCAGCCGCAGCGTTTGAAGGCGCTACTGACAATAGACCAAAGCCCAGAGAAGCAACTGCTACAAGCGCTACGCGCTTGAAAGTTGTCTTTGTAGACATTTGTTTCCTTTCGATTAGTCGATCGAGAGAATTTCCCTCGTTCGGCTTTGAGTTAATTTCTTAACTCGTTTCGATGAATCGCACGTGCTGATTCACCAAATTCCCCACCGTGTATCCGGACGCGGCGAGGAAACCTATTTATTTGTTTGTCACCTGGACTGCTTGCGCTAGTACCTGTGTCTTGCCTGAGTTCAGAAGAACTCGAGTTGTGATCGTTGCTGGAGCATCGACGAGGTCGTAACCACGTGAGCCAGTTGGGATCACAAAATCTGATGTCTTGAGGTAACCGATAGTTGATGTAGCGGTGATCAAGAAGTTGCCATTTGCTAGGCGATCAATAGAGGTATCTGTTGCCTTAACGTCAACTGCGCGCCAGTTGCCACCAAAGCCAATATTGATGTTGTTAACGCTGTAGTTGGTACCTGTTCCATCAACTGTGATCAGCTGATCGATTAGAACATTTGGACCAACAGAACCTGTGATGAACTGGTTGTTGATAAGAAGGCCTGATGTGCCAACAGTTGTCATGCCCTTTGTTACGCGGCCAACACCTGCAGCTGAATTTTCATCAGTAACTGAGAAACCTGTTGGGATTCCTTCTTTATCAAGACCAACAAATGAAAGTGCTGCGATTTTCGCGTAGATCGCTGCTTGCTGAGCCTTCTTTGCGGCAAGAGTTGCTGCAGCCTTTGCAGTTGCAGAGGCTTTTGCTGTAGCAGTTGGTGCTGCAGCCTTTGCAGAAGGTGCTGTTGTTGAAACCTCAGCAGCAACCGGAAGAACCGGAGATTCGTTACCAGTCATTGAGTTGAAGCCAAGGAAAGCTGTAATAACAAGGAGAAGTGAAAGAGCAGCCTTAGATGACTTCTGTGCAATCTCAACTGACTTCTTATATGTAGTTGAAAGTGCGTTAAGTGCTGTTAGGCCAGTCTTTTCATCAACGATCCAGTCTTCAAGGACTCGGACCATTGACTTGCGAGCGCGAACAAGAATGTGGCGAACATTTGCTGGGCTTGTGTTAAGCGCAGTTGCGA
>Ga0214917_10007238_pt1 | contig 11291 bp, 11 predicted proteins | sample LL_1208_BB_MetaG_FD_177983 | JGI IMG/M metagenome (GOLD analysis project Ga0214917, IMG submission 177983) | Freshwater microbial communities from Lake Lanier, Atlanta, Georgia, United States - LL_1208_BB | ecosystem: Environmental > Aquatic > Freshwater > Lake | place: USA: Georgia | collected...
ATTGGTTAGTTTCCAGATTGAGTGTGATTGAAGACTCTATACAATCGGATTTCAAAGAATTTCTAAATATAAACAATTATGAACGTCGATATTCCAATACGTATAAAACAATGGACAGTGAAGAAGGATTCATTTGTGATGAACATCTGATGGTAAATACTTATTATCAACCACAAGACAATCCTCATCCAAATAATACGTATCAATATCATCTCGCAATGAATCATCACAATATTTTACTAAAAGACGATTATGAATATTATCAGCGTTGTGTTCAGCGGTTTATGAATTTGCAGGACTCCCAATCCCCAATTATTTTTGTAAATATTCAGCCTGTTATATCATTTGCAGATTTTGAGAAGTCTAGAGAACATATTATAGAATGTATACAGAATTTCGATAATTTCTTGTATACCACTTATTGTGGAACCCAAACCCAAACCCCAACCCCAACCCCCCGAATTACAGGATTGTATTTTATTATGGTACAAGATCCACCTAATACCGAAGAAACCCATCAAATCCATTCCAATGAATCGATTCAATATGAATGTATGAAAAATACAAATAGTAGAATACACTTAATATTTGTAAATCGCGATTTTATAGATGCAGGGGAAACCTTTATGGGGAATTGTCAATACGAACGCGAATATATAGAATACATTATTCGAGGGTATGTTCTCATATAGGCGAAGAAATACAATTTACAAACATTTCAATGTAGGGTTTGTATTTGGCAAAATCGGTTTCGTCTTTATGTATAGATAAAATAAGAGAACATATGTATTTGTGTTCATGATATATATCTTCCATAATAGCAATATTGGAAATAAGACGATGTACATGATAACGCAATGATTTGCATTCGGAGGCTTGAATTATATTTTGCATAATATTCTTGTATTCTTGTCGGATGGTATCCATAAATTCATTGTATAAATCCAAATCTTTGTTGCATATTTCGTCGAATATTTTCTTATGTAAAATGTAATATGGCATTCTAAGTACACTAGTAAATACTAATGTTATTATTTTATTTTACAAGTTTTTTCATGGGAGTAGGAAGAGAACATTTACATAAATAGAAACAAATATAACCCCTCAAAAAGAAATATAAATAGTGTGTTATGTTGTAAAAGAATATAACATAATACGCTATAGACCCTCAATGTTCACAGAGAATCCTTTACAAAACCTCGACCCCTGTAACCCGCGGGTAACATTTGTATCATGTTTCGTAAAAATATATCAACAAGAACCGTTCGAATACAAGAACATGTTATGGCGAATCGAACAATTCGAATATATTGCAAATTTGGACGTGGACATTTGTATTTATGGGGATGAAATCACGACCCCCTATTTGGAAGTTCTCCAACAAAAATATCCGAATGTAAGGTTGTTGGAAATGACAATTCCCTATAAAGAAACTGTCCTACATAAATTGTGTTATACACCTGGATTATCGTATCCGGAACGCCGGTCAGATACTAAAGATAACCAAGAATATATGGGATTAATGAACGCAAAAATGGAGTTTGTAAGGGATGCCATAGAAAAAAATCCTTTTGAATCGCAGACGTTTGCGTGGATGGATTTCAGTATGGCCTATATATTCAAAAATAAGGAGACTACTCTCCCTTTATTGGAAAAATTAGCAAAGAAAGTCTATAATGCACCTTTTATGGCAATACCAGGATGTTGGCAACCCATTTCTCCAAATGACAATGGGGCGCTTACAACTGCTATCCACTGGCGGTTTTGCGGAACGTTTTTCATGGGGGATGCGCAATCCCTGATGGATTTTTATCGCATTTATGTGGAACATTATCCACGATGTATCCAAGACACACAAAAATGGCTGTGGGAAGTGAATGTATGGGCATGGTTGGAGGCGAATAGTGAGTGGAAACCGAATTGGTATTTAGCAGATCACAATGATCGCATCATTAGTGATCTACCAGAGTCTATTGGTCTCATCTAATCTAGAAAATAGTGTAAATACAAGTTATTTGGATTATCAAACTATTTAAAAGTTTAATTCAATTAATTTAACAAAGGCAAATATGGACAAATACATATATGTAAAAAAAGAATCATTATCAAAAAAATGTTGTGAAAATATTATCGAATTGTTTGAAAAAGATACATCAAGATATGAAGGAGTAACGCATTCAGGATTAAATAAACATATAAAAAATACAACCGATTTGGTGATTAAAAACGAAGATGAAAAGTGGAAAGATATTCATGACATATTGGCATTAGAATTACAAACTACTATTAAATTGTATATAACCAATTTATATGAAGATTCATTTGAAGATAAATATACATATTTTAAAAACACAAATTTAGTGTCAAACAACTTTATGGTTCAACGATACATAAAAAAACATGGAAAATACATATATCATCATGATTTTCACAAAAATAAAGAAGGACATCGTGTAATTACCTTTTTATGGTATTTAAATACGATTGAAGATGGCGGTGAAACCGAGTTTTGGGGAAATTATAAAATTAAACCAGAACAAGGAAAATTATTATTTTTTCCAGCATGTTGGTCTTATCCGCATTGTGGTAATATTCCAGTGAGTGATAATAAATATATAGTAACAGGATGGTTATATGAAAACGATAATTTACAAATTAAAGAAATTCAAGACAAATTTATACAAAGATATAATCATAATGTGTTTTTTAGTGAAACTGAATGCGAATGGCTCATAACCGAAATGGATAAATATTATAAAATGAATACTATACAATTAAATCATGTTTTATGTCATTCATTATCTTCTTCCGTTTCTGATTTTATGGCAATAAAATCAAAATTCTTAGTTCAAAAATTGAAAGAATATTATACATTGTCTGATGAATTTATTTTAAATGTAAAAAATGTGAATTTTGTCAAAGAAGAGACTATAAATAATAATGTGTCTAATGAAAATGAAAATACATGTTTATTTAAATTTTATATTCCATTATCTGAGAATATAGAATTTTATATGAACGACAATACAATAAAAAATATAGTATGTGGTAATTTATTTTTATTTTCAGAAAAAAATGTAAATTATAAATCAAATGGTAAATATTATTTATGTGGATCAATTGAAACTATTTAACCCTTTCCCAATACAAGTGTCAATTAACACACTTTATACATGGTGTTATTATATTGAGAAAGGGTTAAAATTTCAAATATAAAATAACAAAACCGTCACTTCCATTTCCTCCTGCAGACGCATTTGTCCTACCTTGACCACTCCCTCGACCACCACCCCCTCCACCAGAAAAAACAACAGCAGATGCAGCGGGAGCACTTCCTCCCGCTGGACCTTGACCATTTCCTGTTGCAGATCCTCCTGATGCACCAGAAGCATTATATGCAACATATACACCAGAAGTAATGCTTCCTCCAGATCCTCCTGTACCACCTGTACCTGGATTACCTTTACTGGGCGCTGAATTACCAGAAGTACCTGCATTGCCACCAAAAACAGTAGTATAAGGAGTTAAATTATTTGTAATTACAGTTCCTGCTGTTCCACCTACGCCTATTGTAGGTGCAATGTTACTATTTTTACCAATCACATTTGCGCTTGCATTATCGCCTCTTTGGCCTCCACCACCACCACCAATACTTAATAATGTTGTATTTGTATTTTTTACCAAATTTGTAGTTCCTCCTGCATTTCCATCTAGTGAACTTGCAACTCCACCAGTTGCGCCATTACCACCACCACCAACCGATATAGTAAATACGTCACCTGCTACAACTGGGTAATTTTGCAATACAACAATACATCCACTACCACCACCCCCGCCACCTGCACCAGAGTCATTATTATTACCTGTATCCGCATTGGTAGTTGCTCCACCACCCCCGCCACCACCTCCTCCACTTGCTAATACTCCAGATATAGTATTAATACCAGCAGGAATGGTAATTGTGGATCTTGTAGATATTGATCTACATTTATTCATTAAACTAGTAGTAACATTACCGATTGTTTCACTATATAATATATCTGTATTCAATTTTTCCAAATTACATGCAGGTGCAGTTGAGTTAGGAAATCCAGTATATAAATTAGTAATTGAACCTCCAGTTGTATCAATTAAAGTACTTAAATCATAATTAGTATTACCAATTTTTAAGTAATACTTCCCAGTTGACATATTATAATATATAATACAATATAATTCTTTACTTATACAATACATACATTGCACTTAGTTTCCTAAATAATATTCACTCACACCAATTACACTCGGTACTTTCGGAACAAAATGATCCTTATGTAATATACGTGTCTGAATATTGTCAGCAAATGATTTCTCAATGTTGGCTTGTGGATTCAACCACGGTTCTTCCCATCGAGGCTGTTCGGTTCCACGTAATAACCATGCGGGTTGGGATGCACGTGTTTCATCTACAAAACTTTCCATATTGGAAAAAGACATTGCACTCGAACCCACTGCATTTATTTTATGATGGTTTAACATAATCTCATCGCGACATAATTTGCGTGTCATTCCGCGCAAATCGGATTCTAAATTCACTGTATTTGTTCTCAAATTTGCGCCCCAGGTTTGTATTCTCAATTGTGGGTCTTCTACAAAAGGCAAATCCAATCCAGGACCGGGTGTATTCAAATAATATCTTTCGGCAAATGTACTTTCGGCTAATTCTTTTCTTATTCTTGCAGGATCATTATTAAATCGGGTACACGACATGTTATATTATATTATAGTATGAATATACAATATTATATACAATACAATTTATGGATTTTACACGAAAACCTGAAAACACGAAAACTTGAAAACAATAAAATGCGAAATCAATATAAATATTATATAAATTATAAACTTTATATAACATGTCTTCGAATCGTAAAAGAACAAAAAAGACGTCTAAAGTGGCGTTTTCGGATAATAGTATTATTGTGGAAGAAGTGGATAGTTCACTGCCCACCTCTACCCAATCCTCGACATCGACTTCAACTCCTACCCCTTCTTCGAATATCAATGAGTTAATTTCAATGCTTCCAAACAAAACAATATCCACAATAGAACCGATTATTAACAAAAATCTATGCTTAAACATGATTGTAAAGAATGAGAGCAAAATTATTAGTCGCTTATTAGAATCCGTTGCCCCTTACATTGATTGTTATTGTATTTGTGACACGGGTAGCACAGATAATACAATAGAAACCATTATTGACTTCTTCCAAAAACAAAATCCACCCATTCCCGGAAAAATCATTCAAGAACCTTTTCGCGATTTCGGCTACAATCGTACTTTTGCCCTAAAATGTTGCGAATCCCTCGACGTCAAATATGTCTTGTTATTGGATGCAGATATGATTTTTTATGTAAACCCATCAATAAGTAAACATGAATTTCATAAACGCCTTGTGGATGATGTGTATTATATATTCCAGGGATCAGATACCTTTTTTTATAAAAATGTGCGTGTGGTGAAAAACCATTTGGGAATGTCTTATTGGGGGGTTACCCATGAATATGTGCAAACGCCCCAAGGGACAGTCTATAATAAATTCGAGAAAAACGATGTATTTATTAATGACATTGGAGACGGCGGTTGCAAGAGCGACAAATTCATTCGTGATATTCGACTTCTTAAAAAAGGTTTAGAAGATGAACCCAACAATGATCGCTATACATTTTATTTGGCAAACAGTTATCGCGATGCCCAGCAATACGAAAACGCAATTGAAACTTATAAAAAACGGATTGAAATCGGGGGATGGTTCGACGAAGTATGGCACAGTTATTATAGTATTGGCAAATGTTACAAATATATGGATAATATGGCAAATGCAATTTATTGGTGGATGGAAGGCTACAATTTCTATCCTCACCGCATTGAGAATTTATACGAAATCATTCATCACTATAGATGCACCGGAAAAAACAACTTGGCATATGGATTTTATATTATGGCGGAAAATGAACGCGAGAAAAACAACAATACCGATTATTTGTTTTTGCAAAAAGACGTCTATGATTACAAGATTGATTATGAATTGTCCATTATAGGATATTATTGCAATTATAAGAATTATGATTTGGAAAAAATCTCTTTAAAAGTTCTCAATTACTCCCATGTAGAAGAAGGGATTGTCCGTAATGTATTGAGCAATTATAAATTTTATGCAAAGGCACTTTGTCACAAGACCGAAAATAAATTGTTGGACCAAAATGTGGAAGTATTGGACAAAATTGGAATGTCCATTCCCGAAATACAAAATTCCATGCCCGATTTTGTAAGTAGCACCCCCAGTATATGTATTAATGAACAAGGTGAATTGGTGGTAAACAAACGGTTTGTAAATTATCGTATTAACAGTGATGGGGGATACAATAATCCTGGAAATATTTCTACTATAAATGTAATTGCAATTATTAATATTTCGGAAGATGACGAATGGGTATTGAGTAAAGAGTTTGTATTGGATTACAACAAAAATTTGGATAATTTATATGTGGGATTGGAAGACGTCCGTTTGTTTATGATGGAATTGCCCGAATCCGAGGAACACAATGCAGTTCCACTAGACCCGCCATTTGCACCCAACAATGTGTACTTTAATGCCAATCGTGGTTTAGGGTATCACAATATTTCGATCGAACATGGAAAAATAAATACCCTGACAAAGAAAACCGAATCTGGATTCATTACTATGGAAGGTCAGCGCGAAGTGGAAAAAAATTGGGTGTTGTTCCAAGATTCCAATAATAAAATGAAAATCATATATAATTGGGCACCCTTGGTGATTGGAAATATTGAATCCGATAAAACCACTGTGGCGACTACAAATATGGGACCCATGGTATTTCAAAAAACCCATACTTTAGAACCTCCGCATTTCTTCAAACATTTACGCGGCTCGACCAATGGTGTCCGCATTCCACAAGACAATGAAATCTGGTTTATATGTCACACTGTGAGTTACGAAGACCGACGATTCTATTATCACATTGTAGTTGCATTGGATGCAACCACTTATGAAGTAAAAAAATATACTCCCTATTTCACATTTGAAAAAGAAAAGGTGGAATATACTTTAGGATTTGTGTATTTCGAAATGACAAATGAAATTATGATAGGGTATAGTTTAATGGACTGCAAAACCAAATATGTTATGTTTGATAAATCTGTGTTCGACGAAATGTTTATTTTGGGTTAATTTAGTAAAATACACTATAGTTCGTGTAGGAGTGGCGCACTCATGGAAGATGTATATATAGGCGAATAAATGGCATCACTGCAACGTTTATAGGTTTTACGATGCCATTGGCATATTCCGTATTCTTCAATGCCCTTTAGATGCTTGGCTGTACCATACCCCACATTCTTTTCCAAATCATAACGATTATTTAGTTCGGGATATTTTTTGCACAATTCGCTTATATATTCATCGTGAGCCACCTTCGCAATAATGCTGGCAGAGGCAATGGACATGTATAACGAATCCCCTTTTTCAATAGTAACATGGGGAATTTCTACAATGCTTTCACTGGCTTCATCGTATACACAATAGGGTTTGAATTTATCGCCATCGACTAATAATAATACATCTTTGTAGGGCACATCCAATTTTAGTAATATGGAACGAATGCATTCGTGCATACAACGAAAGACGGCTTGTAATATGTTGATTTCGTCAATGACATCCGCTTCTATATAATGAATATGGTAGGCTTTGCAATTTTCTTTAATGTATTCAGAAACATCTTTCATTTTTTTCTTTGAACTGAATTTTTTACTGTCTTTGACACCCTTTCCGGAAAAAGTTCCATCACTAGGTAAAACCACTGCTGCGCAATATAAACGACCAAATAAGGGTCCACGTCCCACTTCGTCAATGCCAATTTCAATGGGTTTTCCCTCGACACCATTGTATTGCAACAATAATGGTGGTGTAATTTTTTTACTTTTTTTAGGTAATGCATCCATGGAGGAATCTAGTGTCAACAGCGAGGTTTCCATATTATAATGTATTATAGTCTAATATATTATAATGTACTATAACAAATAAGAAATAATCAATTTTTCAATAATACAAAAAAAACCACTTCATATATTTTCGTATTATAGAATATAAATGAAATTAACACCATTCATATTATTTTTAATATTATTATTTGTATTGGTTATTTCTATTGTATTTAGTAGATTTTTTCCAATATGGGAAAGCAAAAAAGAAGGCATGACAGAAGGAATGATTGATTATAATAGTGGAAAATCTCCAGGATATACAGATACCATTAGTCAATATTCGTCCGCAAAACAAGTTACAAAATTATACGATAATATTTATTTTGACACTGGAAATTCATACTTATTAGTGGTGGATGGAAAATATGGTAATGTAATCGGTAATGTAACTCCAAATGTAGCATCAATAGACAATATAATTGTATATAAATCTAATGGTGAGGCGGCTCCACCATTATTAGGTACTGCAACAGGTGATAGCACAATAAGTAAAGATTTATATCCAAGTAGCGGAAATTGGTGGACATTTTCTACAACTAATAAATACAATCCAGATAATTATCAAATATTTTATTTTGCATGGGACAAAGCACGATTTGTTTATGTAACAAAAAAAACAACAATTGGAAACGCAAATGTGAAACTAAATGTTCAAAGTGCATATTATAATAACAACAATGGAAATACTTCCTCATTTGATGTTTATGATTCAAAACAACCTGCTTATTCTATGAGTGTTTCACAAATATCAAATACTTCAAAAGATGGGTCTTATCTATTAGTAACCGATTATGATCCCAGTAATAATGTCTATCAAATCAATTCGAGATTGTTTTTTGATATACGTAATTCAAATGTAATAATAAAAAGCGCAGGAAGCATAAAAGTGTATAAGCGTGACGGAACAGAACTAACTTCTCAATATAATATATCTTCCACAATACCAACTACCACCAGTTTTACTTCATGGATTAAATATAATGAAATTGACAGAGGCAATTATGTGTTATATATGGCAATTGCAGATAAAACAATAATTGCAGTTATACAAATGGATAGTGCATTGAATGTAACTATAAATAGTGTAACTTCATTTAATAAAACTGGAAAAGACGACAGAAGTAGTTGGTCGTCTACTACTACCACCGATGACACCTCTGCAAAAACACAAACAAATGATTACACAAGTGAATATACCAAATGGGTCGCGTATTGGAATGCAGTAGTCAAATCTGGATCACAATATAGCGACGATTATATATTGAAAACCCAAGTTGTGCCACCCGTGTGCCCAACGTGCCCAAATTGCCCAAACAGTGGAACATGTACCAATTGTGGAGGTAAGGGTGGTTCTGGAACATTGGGTGGTGATGGATCCACCATTTCAGGAGGAGGAAGCGGAACTGGTGGAGGAGAAGGTGGACTTCCTTCGAATTTAACATTATCTGGTCACGGAGGATATGCAACCAGTGCAAATCCAGATACATTAGGGGGTGCAACTACTATTCAAACCATGGAATTTGTAAAGGGTACCGAAAATCTTGCAAAAACGGCAGCAGGATCACTTGGTAATATCGTAAATACTGCAGGAGATATTGTAAAGGGTGCTGGTACTGGAACAGCGGATGTATTAAAATCGGCAGGAAGCGGGGCCTCCAATTTGTTATCTTCCGGTGCAAGCGGTGTATCAGGATTTGTAAAAGATGCAGCAAGCGGTATTGCAGGATTCACAAAAGACGCAGTAGGAGGTGCCGTCGGATTGGCAAAAGATACTGTTGGAGGAGCAATTGATTTGGCAAAAGATGCAGGAAGTGGGGTTGCAAGTGTATTTTCTAGAAATGGGGGAAGCGGAGGACAAACCCAAAGTTCGGCATATGGTGTTTATAATCCTCAAACCGGACAAACTACTGCATCCCCTGCTCAATATGGACAACAACAAGGAAGTCTTGGAAATACCAAAAGTGCCATTGACCCATATTCGTATAATGGGGCATTGGTTTCCAAACCCTCCAATTTTATTCCTGTGACTGCGGATTTCAGTGCATTCGGAAAATAATTTATATCATATGTACACACACACCCACACCCATACACACATCACATGTACCATGAATAATAAATAAAACAAAACAATATAATAGCATCTATACTAATAGAATAAATCCATGAAAATATTGTATAGTGGAATAGGGTGTAATAGTAGTGGTGAACACACTGAAAATGAATTTTTAGATATTATGAATAGAGAATTCACTTGTAAAGACTGGAGTCAAGAGTTGAGCCTGATTCCAAGAGAATATAATATTCGACTTCAATTTGAAGATTGGATTTTACCAGATGAATTTGAATTATTTACACTATATGATTGGATAGATTATTCGGGTGCATTAATAATAAATGAACCTGAGTGAACTAGGTATGTTCTCGTGGAAACAATCAAATGATATAAATATAATTATTCATATCATTTACATGATGAATACTAACCCTTATTTACGAGTACCACGTTTGAATAGTGGATATGCAAATTGGTATATAACCCATAAAACAAAGAACACAAGAAGAACCATAAAAAACAGATTGAAGAATTTCATTATAGTACAATACATAGATTGATCTGTGGCATCACACTTTATTGTTGTACCAAACATACCAAAAATGCCACTTCCCATAATACCTCCATTTCCAGGAGAAGATAGGGCTGAATTTTGTGCACCTCCGCCCCTGCTAAATCCACCTCTTTTTCCCATGTATTATATAATATATTATAAAATATAATGCGTTAAAATAAAATCATAAAAATAAGAAAAATATATAATAAGAAAATTTCGAGTATATTAATGTCTGTTAAAACGCCTAATATTATAAATAAAATATTGGAAAGAGAACAATTGTCCAATGAAATAAAAAATATATTAAATCATTTCGATAACAATCATACCAATGTAAATTATAAGAAGGGTATTTACATCTATGGGTCTCCGGGATGCGGAAAAACCGAATTTGTAATGCAATTATTGAATGAAATGAATTATGATGTAATCAAATATGATGCAGGAGATGTGCGTAATAAATCCCTGATTGAGAACATTACAAGTAATAATATTGCAAAATGCAATGTTCTCCAAATGATGAGTGGTATTACTAAAAAGATTGCGATTGTAATGGATGAAGTGGACGGGATGAACAACGGAGATAAGGGTGGAATTACATCTCTTATTAAACTCATACGTCAAAAGAAAACAAA
>Ga0214917_10007239_pt1 | contig 11288 bp, 1 predicted proteins | sample LL_1208_BB_MetaG_FD_177983 | JGI IMG/M metagenome (GOLD analysis project Ga0214917, IMG submission 177983) | Freshwater microbial communities from Lake Lanier, Atlanta, Georgia, United States - LL_1208_BB | ecosystem: Environmental > Aquatic > Freshwater > Lake | place: USA: Georgia | collected...
TCGATCTTCTTGATTGCCTCTTCAGATCCGGAGTCTCCAAGATCCTGCTTAATACGTGCTAAAACTTGACGAAACTTACCTTTTGCATCGCGCGGTTGAGTCTCAGGGGTATACTTACCCTGGTCTTGTGCCTCAACCGCTAATGCTTTTCCCAAGTCTTCCTCCGTTGAGGCTGCCTTCCATACGTCAGGAATTAGATCCTCTTTTCCTAGGGCACGTGCTCTTTTACGTATATGAGTACGTACTTTTGCGCGGTCCTCTGGGTTAGATCGTCCATAAGCCTTTATGGCATTCTTTAGATCTGACTCGTTGCGGATTGGATATGAACCATCAGGAAGTGCCTGTCCCTTTTCAGCAAGTTTCATGCGAGCTTCCTTTGATATGTCGGCAAACTCGTCAACCTGTATTGAAAAATCGGCTGCACGGTCACGAAGTAACTGTATGTCCTCCTCGATCAACGAGGCCGATGCCTTCTTCCACTTATCTGGGATTAGGTCAGCTCTGTCAAGGGCACGTGCACGCTTCATGATGTGGCGACGAACCGCCGCACGCTTTCCTGGCTTGGAGCGGCCGTAGGCCTGAATTGAGTCCTTTAGGGAGTCAATGTTTGTGATCGGATATGAGCCGTCCGGTAGGGCATAACCCTTCTTTGCAAGTGCCTGACGCTTCTCGCGAGATATGTAGCCAAACTCGTCGTCGTACTTTGACTCACCGTGGATGCGGGCGTATGCCGCGTCAGCCATGGCTGAAAGTTGGGCTGCCTTTTGTTCGCGAACTACGTTAAACTTCTCTCTCGCGGCCTCTGCCTTCATTGAAAGCTCTGCGTTTTCTAACTGCTCAAGTTTTTGTACACGAGCAGACAGTTCTGCGACAGGATCTGATTTCATGCGAGCAAGTACACCTGCGCCTGCCGCAACCAAAGCCATAACCGCTCCTGATGCAACGCGGGCGCGTGCGATTGGGAAGCCTGGTACGTTTACCTGGCAAACCGCGACGAGCTCTAGTTGACCCTTGACTGGGCGCCAGTCTCCTGAAGGTGCTGATGCACGAAGGGCGCGGATTTGCTCCGGTGTAGTTCCTGGGCGAAGAGCACCAGCAACCCAGATTCCGTGAGTGTCCTCTCCTGCGTGTACGTCAGCGATCGCGGACGCTGTATCGTCATAGTGACGTACTGCCTCCGAGGCGCTTGCCTCAAGTGAGGCGTGACCTCCTGCTAATGTTAGTTGACCGACCGGAACGTCCTTGCCGTCGTCGGTGCGTACGACTCCTGTGTGGAAGTATGCGTACTTGCTTCTGCTGCGTGGTGGCTTGGTGCCAAAGCTCATTCCGATGTGATCAACGTGCCATGCGGCGATGTGACCAAATACACGACCTTCGTCGTCAACGGTTAAAGGTGTTGCCTTGTTTAGCTTTGGATCTTCAAACCATGAACGCGGTGGTACTACTGGAATGGCTCCTGCGACTACGCCGCAGGCTACTAAAGCTGAAGCCTCAACCGCATCCATTTCATCCACGTAAATTCCGTCTGGAATCACGGTGTCCTCCTGTTTCTCGTCATCGACGAGGTAGATTTGGCACTCTTGGAATGCCGGTTTAGGCACTAGAGTTACCGCCATCACCCGTGCGTGAGTAATCACGAGCTTGTCGGTACCAATCTTACCACTATCTTCTTGTTTACTATCAGTTAGATCAGTCTCTTGGTTTGCTTGAAACTGGTCTAGATCCGCGGATACTCCACGGATAAAGCCGTTGCGAACAAGACGCTCTGCCTCCTGTCCATACTCTCCTTGGTCAAAAACGCCTGTTGCGTTTCCTATGCCGTTTTCAACTCTCTCCATGTGATCGATACGACCAACTACAACCGAGCCGTTGTGTCCCTCGGCTGTTTGAATCTGCCACATAAGTGGAAGCGGAAGCTCGCGGATCTCGATCGCACCTTTTTCAAATCTACGTCCATCACCTGACTCGATCTCCTCAGGAATTACAAGAGGAATACTAAACTTTCCTCCGTCAGCGTACTCGATCTCTGCTCCGGCAGTTAATACACGGTTGCGTGCCTCGTTTGCCTTGGCTGAAAGTACTGAGGTATCAATGATCTGCTCCGAGGTAAGAATATCGTCTATGGCAAGTGCTCCCTTTCTCATTCCAGGGTTACGCTTATCTCCAGGCCACATACCTGTCATCTCCTTGTGACGTAGAGAACAGTATCCCTTAGCTCTTGGACCCATGTATTTCTTTAGGTTGCGGTAGCAACGTGTCCAATCTCCAGGTGTGTTCCAGCGAATCTTTACTACGCCGCCCTTACCGATCGTCCAGTAACGACGTAGACGCTCCGCGTTTCCACGGTTACGGTCTAGTCCACCTGCTGCTTGAACAGGCTTAACAACTCCGTCTGGAATTAAGGCAAATCGGCAGTAGCCCATCGGCTCAACTGGTTGCTCGATGATCTTGCAGACGTCTCCACCTGCGTAGAGCATACAGTTTGCGCAGTTAACTCCAATTTCCTTGTTTTCATTTTCCTCGGCAGACTCATATCCTGCCCAGACTCCAGAGTCATCCTCGTTAAACTTTCCGTACTTCTGTGTAATCTCAATTAGTGCGTCGGCAAGTTCCTGCTCCTCGGCAACTACTATTCCAGCGGCAAGAAGAGGATCACTACTACTCTCATTAAGAATAACTATGATGTCCTCATCAGGCTCCCATTCTGAGTCAAATAGATCATCCTCAAGACCAAGTATGTAATCTAGCTCCATATCCATATCATCCGGTGTAACCTCAGTGAAAGGCTTCATTATTAGTGGATCAAATGGAGTTTCCATCATTAACTCTTCAACTGAGTTATTACGGCCTCTGTCTCTTTTTGCGTGAGTGGCGGTGTAGAATCCTAGTGCCTCCTTATGACGAAGTTGGCAGTAACCTTTAGCGCGTGGACCAAGATATTTTGCAAGATGACGTACACAACGAGACCAGTCACCAGGTTGACCCCAGCGGATCTTTAATGCTCCCTTTCCACGTGTCCAATAACGGCGTAGACGTTCAGCATTTCCACGGTTACGGTCTGGTCCTCCAGCGGCAGTTAGGAACATTACGTTTCCACCCTTACCCCAGAGAACTGTTATAAAATCCTCGTCAGGCATTACACTTGCTGCAACCGAGGTAATTCCATCAACCTGCTCGATTACTGACTTTAACGATGTTGCGTCAAGTGGAACAACAGGCGGAGGTGTTGGCGAGTTCATGTCAACAAGAATTGCCTCGTTGCGTATCCACTGCTTATCCTTGCGGATGTAGGTCATCGCGTCTGTTGTCGTCGAACTCGCAGGAACAAGTGATACTAATTCAAGCACTGCGCTTGGATCATCGGCTGAAACGATCGCAAAGAATATAGGTTGAACATCTGATGTCTCAGGAGTTAACTCTACTGACTTACCTGCCTCAGCGGCTGCAACTACTCTTGAGACAGCTGGTTGGTAGTAAAGTTTATTTGGGTAGTAGTATTTTCCGTCTGATCCTTTTACCTTCTTGTTTAGAAAATCACTAAGTGCAGGATGCTTGTATGGATCGGTAATTAACTTAACACCTGTTAATTTTTCAAGTTCTACTAGAAAATCTGGCTTCTCAAACTCAGGAACCTGACCAGGTCCTGTGACTATACTTGATTTTTGAGTTGCAGTTCCTGATCCTTTAGCAAATGCATCACGTTGTTCCTTTACAAACGCAGGCCAGTCTGACTGCATCTTTGCGATGTCCTGTTGAGTCATGCGAGGAAGAGTTCCAGGCAGTTGAACGTATGGTCGATCAATAGGCGTGCGAGGTTGTCCAAGAATTCCTGTTGTGTCTAAGCCAAGAACCTCAGGAAGAGGAGCTGACTGTACTCCAGGAACCGCGTTGTTCTCAGGCTCGGTTAAGTTTGCTGGAACCTCAACTGTCTTACCTGTTGAGTCTAGCTTAACTGTTACACTTGATTTCTGTGGATTAATTGCAACTATGTTTCCACGCTTAGTTGAGTCACCTGCAACGACTACACGTCCACCTTGCTTTGCAAACTTACCTGTCTTATCACGTACCTGCTTTTGTGCCTTCTGTGATCTTTCCTCCGGAGTGTAGACACCATCACCTTTAGCAGTAGGTGCTCCAACCGCAAGAATAGTTCTGTCAAGAAACTCTAGGTCAAGCTCGTCGGCGGCCTTAAGAATTAACTCTGCCTCCTCGTGATTAATATCAAACAACGAAACAGGATCGTTTGGGTTCTCCTGGAAGCAGGCAGATAAAAATAGTGCGGACTCTGGATCTATCTCAACGTGACTAAACTCGACGTTACTTTCAAACTCGTCAAGCGCTAGGTCATAGCTAACTAGGTCTGCGTCAACGTCAGCAAGTGTGTGCCAGTACCCTCCGTCCCAGACAGATACTGATAGGTCCTCTTCAATCTTGTATAGACGATCAATTCCTGATCCATCCATGCGCATGCGAGCAATGAACTCGACGCCATCTGTTGCAAATGAATCTAGATCAGCATCGTAGTTGTTTTCTTTTAAGAAATCGTATGTATCTTCATCATATCCAGGAAGAGCATAACCATCAGCCTTTAGAGCTTTTTTGTTTTCTCTTTCAACGATCTGTTGTGCCCATCTCCACGCGGCGTCGCCACCCCAGAGAGCCCACGCGATACGGCCGCGAGACGGAAAACCTGGTTCACCTGGCTCGTATCCTTTTGCCTTCTTATCAACCTCATGACGCGGAAAATACTTCGCAATATGACGTACCTTCTCGATACCAATTTGTCCACCTTTCGCAAGTGTTCGCGCCGTGTTTACTCCAACAGGAGTTCCACCGCGCTTATACTCCTTACGCCACTCAAGAGCTTTCTTTGCCTCAGCCTGTGCGGCCTTTGGAATTGTGTAAAGACGAGACCCCGCTGCAACTACTGATATATCTAACGTTGTAAGAGCTGCCTGTGCAAGTTCATAGACAGATGAATTTTTATCAAGGTCAAATGATTCCCATGAGGCAGAGGCAGTTAATGATGATATTGATCCAGACTCAATGACAACGTTATCTTCAAGATCAATTACTACACCATTTTTATCATCGGTGAATAGAACGCGGGATCCATTCTTACCTACGTGATTCATTCCTGCTCTTTTCCTGTCTCGTCGGTTACGGGCCCACCAGCTATCCATGCGTCACATGTACGCGCGGCAGCACACTTGAAATCAAGCGCTTCGCAATATCCTAAATCGCCCGCGGCAACCACGTCATAGGAATCTGCGACGTTTTCATCGCCTTTTTGCAGTCCATCGGCAATACACTCTAGCATCTTAGAGGTTTGGATGAACGCGGCACAGTTGCCACAGCGGCTTGTCTTAGCCTCCTCAATAGTTACGTTCCAGCGGTCAGCCTTGCCTTGCCAAAACTCGTCGTTAGGCTCCTCAGGATTTAGCGGGCCGTATCCAACGTTGTCGATTGCATTTTGGCGATTTTTTATGTTTAATACTATGTCCTGGGTAGCAGGAGGGCACTCCTCAACGTCGACAGCGGCGGTTAACGCTATTGTGCTTTGACCAATTACGATGTCATTTACAGTTCCCTTTGACATCTCTTTTCCGTCAAGTACATCAAGTAGCCATGCGTTAGGTCCCTGTGGATCGATATCTCCAACTGCCGCAAGAACAAGCTCTAACATGCCATCAGCTGTGATCTTTTGATCTGGGTCATCACTTGACAATTGATCGTATAGATCAGGATAGTCAGTTAATACCTGATCAATATCATCGTTAGTTCTTACAAGAATATCACTTATGTTTGCGTCAGCGGCTAGTCTATCAAGTGACTTGTCTATTGAAAGTTTTTCCTCGGCAACTGCGATCTTTTCGTTTTCTTCATTACGAGGATCAGAAAAACGGAAGAAGGTAAGTCCTAGTGTGGCTAAAGCTAAAAAGTCATCTGTCTTAAATGAATCAGCTGTATCTCCAGCCTTTTCCATCAACATCTTTACTCGCTTTTTTGAATCAAATAAGACGTTGTCCTTGGAGAATATATACTTAAATCCTTTGTCATCAGCAACTACAGAAAAAGTATGATTATCTGTTGTTAGATCATACGCACGAATTACTTTTATCATTTTATCCTATCCCCAGTATCCTAAGGTCATTGCTGACTTTAATTGTCTGTTTAGAGCTGTTCCATCAGTTATCAGGTTCTTTAACCTAGCGGTCATGGAATCCTTAAATGCGTCGTAGGTTCCCCACTTGTCTATGATTGCCGCAAGTTCTCCAGCCTTAGGCTTAACAAGTTCATTGTCGATGTTATCGATGATCTTTTGAACCTCATTTTTATACATCGCATACGTTCTGTCTTGCCCTGCAAGTGAGATAAGTGCAGGCATGTTGTTCTCATATATCCTTCCAACGTCCTCACGCCATTCATCACCTAGGAAACTTACCATCTGGTCTTCACCTTGTTCTTGATCAGTGCTAACAACTGATAGTGAGTTATCAACAGGAAATACAACTATCTTTTGATCAGTGCTGTCGTATGCAACCATCCAGTTACCGTCATGTCGATCCTTGTTGTTTCCCATCATGTCTAAGATTGACATGCGTAGTAGATCCTCTGGGTTCTTTAAACTTCTAACAAAACTCTTAGCACTGTCACCATAGAACTTTTCTCCGTCTGGAGAAGGAATTCCATTCTTTAGCATCTTAGATGCGTTTACAGGTTCCATCATAAGAGGAAGATTTGATCCAGCACGAGACATAATGATGATGTCTTCTTCTTCATTAGACGCACGAACTCCATATGTTCCGTTCATTCCCATAGCGTTCATGAGTATTGACATCTCTAACTCTCCGGTAATTCCACGTACACCGTTCCACCTTCTTGATAGTTCCTCATTCTTTACATAGAATATCTGTCCACTAGCAGTGTGAGTTACCTCCCAAGTTGTGTTCATTCCACTCTCATCTACCGAGAGTCTTCTATATGTGTAACCGGCATTTTCAATCTTTCCGGTGTCATTTTCAAAATCACTAAACATAAACTGAGAAAGCTCGGAGCCAACCTCAAATGGATCAGAGTAAGCGTAGTCAGCCTTGTACTCCGCGTTTAATGCGTTGCGAAGCTTAAACGTATCCTCAACTGGAACCTTGCTGTCCTTGTTTATCATCTCTGTGCTTACATACTTACTTAATGCTGTCTTAGCGTCTGGAGATAACTTACCTAGTGGATCATTATTTCTTAATACGTTTCTGATCTGGTCAATGTACGCTGATAACCCTGGGTTATTTGTTTGGAATTCATTTGTTGCTACGTATGCGAGTAACTCTGCGCTTACGTTAGGCTTATTTTGTCCAGCCTGTATACGACGCTCGGCGTTCTTAACCTGATTATAGTTTATTGCCTGTACCTGTTCTCTTGCAGAAGGCAACAGCTGTTTTGTACCGTTCCAGGAGGTCTGTGTCATGACTGACTTTCCTACCCAGTCAGTTGCTCCTGGGTACCAGCCAACCAAGGCAAGTTCCATAGGTGTTGGAGCCTTTGAAAGATCATACTTACCGGTGTCTCTGTTAAATGACTCTGATAGCTTCTTTGAAAGTCTAGTTGCAATAGCCTTTTCATCTGCGTTCTTTGCATTTCTTGATATCTTGGTTATTATTTCCTTGATGTCAACGCCACGGTTAGATGACCAACCAAATCCGTTTAATGCCCAGACAAATCCACCTTGATATTCACGTCCACCGGCTGCAAATACATTTACCTTCTTAACATCATTTGCTATATACCAGTTTTCCATGTACCTGTTATACGCACTTGCAAAACCTTTTTTCTTGTTCTTTCCTGTAACGTTCATATAACTATTTGACGCAACTACGTTCTTTGTTCTTGCTCCATCAACTCCTATTGATGTATCTATTGAGATTCCTCGGCGAACACTGCCAATCGTGTTTCCACTTTGGGAAAGAATATCAAATGAAACTTCCATCTCAACCTTTTTATTACCAGAAAGAATCTCCTCGGGAGAACCAAAGCCGTAGGCTCTTGCTCCTGAAAACTTAAGGGTATAAAACTCTGCGCCAAATGATAGACCTTCACGTGAACCATAGATATCAGCAGCAATTATGTTTAATCTATCCTGGGCAACCTTTGTCCTGTCCTTGTCACGCGCTTCTCTTGCAGCGGAGACCTCACGAATAGCCTTCTCAAGCTCATCAAGACTTACCCTGGTGTTTGCAGCCTTTGCAATTTCTGCGTCACGAGAACCCCAGGCGGAAAACTTAGTCTGTGGAACATCCTTCTGTGTTAGATCCTTAAGCTCATCAGGAATTTTACTGTCTACGTCGTTAACTCCAACTGTTTCTCCTGCTCTTGCAATTCTAGGAGCAAGTGCTGTTGGACGATCAAGTCTTTCAGCAACATCTGTAGATGGTGCAGGAGCAACCGGCAATGAACCTTCAGGAGCTGCAACAGGTGCAGATCCATCAGCCAATGATATTGCTCTCACCTTAAACGCCGAGCGAACAGCGGTTGTTCCGTCGTCAAATGCAACGCGAACATACTCTGGATCATTTTGAATACTTACTACGCGTCCTTGTTTTCCATCCTTGGTTGCAATAATACGCATACCTGACGAGATAACGTTGCCGTCAACGTCTAAGGTTGTGTTTGAGACTGTATACCCAGGTTGGCGAGGTCCAGGATAGTTAGCAACTGGAGCTGCTGGAGTCTCTGGAGCTTCAGGTGCCACTGGTTCTGCAGATGGTGGTTCAAGTATGCTAGGGCCAGCAACTTCAGCAATTGCAGAGATGATATCTTCACTCTCTGCCTCAGACCAGTCAATAAGTCCTTTTTCATCTATAACATCACGAATTTTATCGGCTGTCTCATCGTCAACAGTGCCACCAGCTTGCTCTATAAGATCTTTAATTAACTGTGAGTAGTCGGGTAGATCAACCATGTTATTTGACTCATCACGCAACTTAAATAAGATATCATTTGTATTTATACCTTGATATTGAAGTGCGTCACGTATAACCTCTACCGGAAGCACTGATGTTGAGTCATCATTAAATCTAACAAGTGCAGCGCCAGTTCCATCTTTTATTCCAGTCTGCATCTGCTGTATTAGGTCCGAAGACTCAGCCGTCAACGCTACGTACTTAGGGTTATCAGTATAACCCAGCTCATCTGGTTCATTTATAGTTGGTATGTAAGGTGAAAGGTCCATATTATAGTAGTCTGGATTCTTAAAGTCAACAGGGACATTCTCAATTAAATCTCCAGGAAGTTCAGTCTCGTCATCCTGGTTTTCGGTATCTATATTTGCGATTGTCTCTTCACCATCTTTTAACGCATCGTCTATCTGCTTAATTTCATCAAGAATATCAACGATAAGTTTCTCATCCTCAGGTGAGGGGATACCTCCCTGGGCTTGGATAAGTTTATTTAGGTTATCGCGGTTTCCACTTGCGGAGTCATATGCGTTTGCAATTACACGGTTTGGATCTCCACCTGCAAGCCATACCGCGTTGTATAAAGCCTCGGCCGGAACAAACTCTTCACCTGCGTTAAACTCAAGTGATCCTGCTCCTGACGCACGACCAATATTAACTCGAGGTGCACGTTGCTCAAGGGCATCCTGTACCTCAGAGAGGTCAGGTATATTTCCATCTCCGTCGTCGTTTATATCTACTATATCCTCGATGACATTGTCGTCTACCTCGCCGATCAGTGACTTGGTAAACGCACGTATAAGAGTATCTAGCGGATATCTTGTCGCAAGAGTATTTGGGTCATCTGTAAAGTCAGTTGACTTCTCATCAACGCGACCCTCTGGTTCATAGTCAACTGTACGTAGTTGAAATGCCCCCGCAGGTACGTCAAAATCTCTAAATAGAGCTGGCGCCGCTGGACTGCTAGGGGCTGGTGATTTTGGGCGTGAGCCTCCGTCTCCGTCTTCTGGAAGTGGTGGTTCATCATCGCCAGTTTTTGAAAGATCCGGTGATATAGGTTCTAGTCCTATACGTTCACGGCCTCTATTTATTTCATCAATTATCTTTGGAGCGTCAGCGGTAACCTGTTCCCATGAATCAACTTTTTCACCGTCGTTAAACCATGCGCTGCCGTAGCCGTAGATTATCTTTCCATCTCCATCAACTATGGCCGTTAGGTACTCGTTTGAGCGCGTAGCTCCTGGGATATCCTTGTAGTAGGTCTCGTCAATCATGTTTGGATCTATCTTTGAGTACCAACCATCTGGAAGATCTCGTCCCTGTGAGTCCTTACCTGATAACGCTCTCTCAAGTTGCTGCTCAACCTTGTCGTTTGATTCTTGATTTTGTGGGACCTGATCCTTAAGCTGCTTGATCTCACGTTGAACGTCTCTGTTCATTCTTGAGTAGCGAGGCTCAGGACGTGTTCCGTCGTCAAGAGGTAGTTGTCCTGACTCTATGTCTTCCTTGTACTTATCGTACGCGTCCTCATCGTCCGCTGCAATGTTTTGCGCGTCGGCCCAGGTCTTAGCGTCTCCAACCTTGTCACCGGTGTTGCCGTCTGGATCAAGGCGATGAACTGAATATCCGTCTTCGTTTGGAATTACCTTGTAGTCATCGTCAGACGTGAATGATCCATCCTCGTTCTTTGTCCAACCTGACGGTGCGTCAACCTTTGTTGCAAGTAGATCCTTTAGATCTGGAATTGACTCATCAAACTGAGATGACATCTTGTACCTTGCGGACTTCTTAGCTTCGACGCCAGCCTTCTCAAGTTCTACCTCTGATAGACGTGCCTTAAACACCTCGGCGTTGTTATTTCTAACTGAGTAGATTCCGTCAGGTATATTTTCATTTCCTCTTACCTCGACGTATCCGGCGTTAGCTTCCTTTCTAAATGCGTTTCCGCTGTATCCTGCGTTTGCATCACTTCCAACATAGGTTCCGGACGCTGTACCGATACCTCCGTCAGGAAGTCTAAACTTAAAGTTAATTCCGCGTCCCATCTCAACCCACTTGCCATAGCGGTCACGCCACTGCAGTGCAACGCGTGCTCTACGTGCGGCTGAAGAGTTACCATCACCAAAGTTAAACGCGGCAACGAGCGCAGGTACGTCCATCTTAAAGTAGGCAGGAATACTAGATGCCTTTACCGCACGCAGACGAACAAATGCATGCTCACGCTCGATCGTTCCTGGCATCTGTGAGTACGCCGCCGCAACTAGGTGGCGAGCATCGTCAGAGATTCCTGGATCAGCGGAGATCCACGTTGCATACTTTTGTAGAAAGTCCTCGGCA
>Ga0214917_10007241_pt1 | contig 11285 bp, 10 predicted proteins | sample LL_1208_BB_MetaG_FD_177983 | JGI IMG/M metagenome (GOLD analysis project Ga0214917, IMG submission 177983) | Freshwater microbial communities from Lake Lanier, Atlanta, Georgia, United States - LL_1208_BB | ecosystem: Environmental > Aquatic > Freshwater > Lake | place: USA: Georgia | collected...
AGTCCCAGGAGCACGAGCGCTCGACGTCGTCGATACACACGCGGGGAATGCCGGCGTCGACGAACAGGCGGTGAACTCATGGCTCTTACGGTAGCTACAGGTGGAGCAGCATTCGGGTATTGCCGAGCGTGTTCGGTTTGACGCGAGCCAAATCAAGGAACTCGGCGACGCCCTCATCGTGCGAGCGAATGAGTTCGGCAAAGACCTTGTCGTCGACGAGCTCGTCGGTCACCGGCTCGAAACCAAATCGAGAGAAAAAGTCCACCTCGAACGTCAGACAAAACACTCGCGAAACTCCGAGCTCGCGCGCATCCGTCACGAGTCTCTCCAGAACAGCCGATCCGGCTCCCGAGCGGCGATTTTCCGGCGCAACCGCGAGGGAGCGCACCTCGGCGAGGTCCTCCCACATCACGTGGAGTGCACCGCACGCAACCACCTCGTTCGACACCGCCTCGGCGACGCGAAATTCCTGGACCTGTTCGAACAAATCCACGCGCTCTTTGCCCAGCAGAATGCGCTCCGCAACGTACGGCGCGAGGAGTTGCGCAATTCCAGTTACGTCAGCCGTGCGGGCGCGTCGAACCGAAAAAGTCATGCTCGAAGATTATCCGGAGATTTCCTTCACCGAGCCACTCGACGCCTTCTGCTTGTCGACGCGCACCACCTGTTCGGATGCGACGATCTCAAACAGGAACTCGCCATTGGCAAAGTCGACCTTGATGTGGTCTCCAGCAGAAAGGTCGCCGTCAAGAATTCGCTCAGAAATGCGATCTTCAATCTCCGACTGCATCGCGCGACGAAGGGGTCGTGCGCCCAGAGTCGGATCGAAGCCGATTTCGATGAGGCGGTCTTTGGCAGCATCCGCCATTTCAATCGACAAGTCGCGGTCGAGCAGCCGGTCGCGCAAGCGACGCACAAACAAGTCCACAATCTGGCGCAATTCAGCCTTATTGAGCTGCGGGAAGACGATGATTTCGTCCACACGGTTCAAGAACTCGGGCTTGAAGTGCTTTTTCAGCTCTTCGTTGACCTTGCCCTTCATGCGGTCGTAGTCATTGGCAGAATCGCCCTCGACTTGGAATCCGACCGGTCCTCCCGAAATGTCTTTCGTTCCCAGGTTGGTCGTCATGATGATGACCGTGTTCTTGAAATCGATGACGCGTCCCTGACCGTCGGTCAGACGGCCCTCTTCGAGAATCTGCAACAGCGAGTTGAAGATGTCCGGGTGGGCTTTCTCAATCTCATCGAAGAGGACCACAGAGAACGGCTTGCGACGCACCTTCTCGGTGAGCTGGCCGCCCTCTTCGAATCCGACGAATCCCGGAGGAGCACCAAAGAGACGGCTGACCGTGTGCTTCTCGCCATACTCGCTCATGTCGAGCGAGATAAGTGCCGACTCATCGTCGAAGAGGAATTCGGCGAGCGCCTTGGCGAGTTCCGTTTTTCCCACACCGGTGGGACCGGCGAAGATGAAAGATCCACTGGGGCGCTTCGGGTCCTTGAGTCCCGCGCGCGTGCGGCGAATCGACTTGGAGAGCGCCAGCACGGCTGCTTCTTGACCGATCACGCGTTCATGCAGAGCCTTCTCCATGAACACGAGTCTCGCGGACTCCTCTTCGGTGAGCTTGAACACGGGGATGCCCGTGGCCTGAGCCAGCACCTCCGCAATCACACCTTCGTCGACAACTCCATTGCCTTCGGCATCACCCGAACGCCACTTCTTCTCTTCACGAACGCGCTCGCCCTGGAGCTGCTTTTCCTCGTCACGGAGCGACGCAGCTTTCTCGAAGTCTTGGTCTTCGATTGCCTTCTCTTTTGCCGCACGAACGAGCGCAATCTTGTCGTCAATGTCGCGCAGCTCTTTCGGATTCGACAAGATTGACAGACGCAACCGCGCGCCAGCCTCGTCAATAAGGTCAATCGCTTTGTCGGGCAAGTAACGATCGCTCACGTAGCGGTCGGCCAGGTTCGCTGCTGCCACGATGGCACCGTCCGTGATTTGCACCTTGTGGTGCGCCTCGTATCGGTCGCGAAGACCTTTCAGAATGTTGATCGTGTGGGGCAGGTTTGGCTCATTGACCTGAATTGGTTGGAAGCGTCGCTCGAGTGCCGCATCCTTTTCAAAGTGTTTGCGGTATTCATCGAGCGTCGTGGCGCCGATGGTTTGCAGTTCTCCGCGCGCCAGCAACGGCTTCAGGATGCTCGCCGCGTCGATCGCGCCTTCGGCAGCACCTGCGCCCACGAGAGCGTGAATCTCGTCGATGAACACGATGATGTCCCCACGAGTGCGAATTTCTTTCGTGACCTTCTTGAGGCGTTCTTCAAAATCACCGCGATAACGGCTGCCGGCGATGAGGCTGCCCAAATCAAGCGTGTAAAGCTGCTTGTCTTTCAATGTCTCGGGAACCATGCCGGACACGATGGCCTGGGCGAGTCCCTCGACAACGGCCGTCTTGCCGACGCCCGGTTCGCCAATGAGAACGGGGTTGTTCTTCGAACGGCGCGACAAAATCTGCATGACGCGCTCGATTTCTTTCTCGCGTCCGATGACCGGGTCGAGCTTTCCTTCGCGAGCAGCCTGAGTGAGGTTGCGTCCAAACTGGTCGAGTACCTGAGAACCTTGTCCGGCCGACTGGGATTCTTCTTTGACGCCAGCAGCAACCTGCTCCTTGCCCTGATAGCCCGAGAGCAACTGGATGACCTGCTGACGAACGCGGTTGAGATCGGCTCCCAGCTTGACGAGTACCTGAGCGGCGACTCCCTCGCCCTCCCGAATGAGGCCAAGCAAAATGTGCTCCGTGCCGATGTAGTTGTGGCCGAGCTGCAGTGCCTCACGGAGCGAGAGTTCGAGCACCTTCTTGGCGCGTGGCGTGAACGGGATGTGCCCGGTCGGTTGTTGCTGGCCTTGACCGATGATGTCTTGAACTTGCTCGCGCACGGCGTCGAGCGAAATGTTGAGTGACTCCAGAGCCTTAGCAGCGACTCCCTCACCTTCATGGATGAGGCCAAGCAAAATGTGCTCCGTGCCGATGTAGTTATGGTTGAGCATCTTGGCCTCTTCTTGTGCCAAGACAACGACGCGGCGGGCGCGGTCGGTAAATCTCTCAAACATGTGGTCAACTCCTTGATTGTGCTGGAGCGGTGTGCCGCATCCATCTCTTTGAGGGTAACGAGCCGAGCTCAAGAAAAGTCCCGTGTTCGCCGTAGGCGTGAGCACCGTCCGAGCTCGGTTAGGGTGAATCGTGAGCGTTGTTCGTCCCCGGGAGGTGCCACTCGGTGGCCTTCGCGCGATCACGGTTCGGCGGACACTGCCCAATCGAGAGCGAACCACCATTGGCGCATGGTGCTTCATCGACCACTTTGGGCCCCACCGCGTCGCTGACGCGGGGGGCATGTCTGTTGCACCGCATCCGCACACCGGTCTGCAAACGGTGTCGTGGCTGTTCTCCGGCGAGATCGAGCATCGAGATAGCGTGGGCTCGCGCCAACTCGTCTCCCCCGGTCAGCTCAACCTCATGACCGCCGGGCGAGGAATTGCGCATTCGGAAGAGTCGACGGTCGACAGCGTGTGGGTACATGGCGTGCAATTGTGGGTCGCGCTTTCCGAGGAGTATCGCCACGTGGGTCCGTTCTTCGAGCACGTCGTGCCGCCCCGCGTGGTGCTTCCCACCATGAACGACGCCGGTGAGGCACTCGTCACGGTTTTTGTTGGCTCTCTCTTGGGCGTCGAATCGCCGGCAAAAACTTTTTCTCCGCTCGTTGGGGCAGAACTTGTCATCCCCGCTCAGTCATCGGTAGAAATGCCGGTCAATCCCGACTTTGAGCACGGTTTCTTAGTGGATCAGGGGACCCTGCGTGTCAACGGTGAATTCGGGGAGCACGCCGACCTCATTTATCTCGATCGAGGTCTGACTCATCTCGAGCTGTCTTCGGGATCGCAACCCGTTCGGGCTATCCTGCTCGGAGGTACCCCGTTCACTGAACCCATCGTCATGTGGTGGAACTTCATTGCTCGCACCCACGACGAAATCGTGGCTCTTCGGGACGAGTGGCAGCGTGACGTCGTCGAGGGACTCGACGCGGGCGGACGCTACGGTCACGTCAACTTCGATGGTCTGCCCATTCCCGCACCAGAGATGCCGAGCGTTCGCCTTCGCGCCCGGGCAACGACTCGGGCATAATTTCACGCGCGACGTGGCTCAGTCCTTGCGCGTTTCGTGGCTAACTTCGTTAGAGAATGGTGACGCCACCCAGTGTCTGCCGTCCGCACATTTCACCAAGGAATTCAATGTCTGCGACATCCGAACCGGAACACGTCATCATCGGATTTGGAAACGTGGGTCGCCACGTAGCGCGTCAGCTAATCGACGACGGTCGCGCCGTGACCATCGTCACGCGTTCGGCGCCACGTAACCCAGAACAGGGTGCACGTCATGTCGTCGGGAGCTTGGCTGACCTGCGTGGATTGTGGCGCAGTATCCCCTCAGCCGACGTGATTTACAACTGTGCAAATCCGCCCTATCAGCACTGGTGGCGGCACTGGCCATTCATTACCCAAGCGGTCAACGCCTTTGCCCAATCCACCGGAGCGGTCATCGCCACGGTCTCCAACCTCTACGGATACGGACGCGCGCGTAGCCCGTTGCGCGAGGATCTGGCACTACGGGCCACTTTTCGCAATGGACGGATTCGCGCCGACGCGTGGACAGAGACACTCCAATTGCATCGCAAGGGGCTTATCCGAGCGGTCGAAGTTCGCGCGGCTGACTTTGTCTGCCCCGGGCCGCAAAGTCGCGTCGGCGACCGAGTAGTCCCCCGCGTATTGTCTGGAAAGGCAGTGCAGCTTCTCGGAAATGTCACAACCGAGCATTCGTGGACGTTCACGGCGGACGTCGCGCGCGCGCTCATCACAGCCGCAAACGACCCGCGCGGGCTCGGCCGCGCATGGCACGTTCCGTCCAACCCGGCACGCACGCAAACTCAAGTCGTGAACGACATCGCCGACGTTGCCGGAGTGAAACACGTCAAAGTTTCGTCGCTGTCAGCGTCCACGGTTGGACTTGTTTCGCTCGTCAATCCCGTCGTTCGCGAACTTCGCGAAACGGACTACCAGTTCGCGAGACCGTTCATCATGGATTCTTCGGCCTTCACATCCACGTTTGGCCTCGAACCCACGCCCTGGCGAACGGGTTTGGCCGACCTCGTGGCGCACTACGACAATCGCGTCGACGTCAACGCCTAGGGTAAACACATGGGTGACGTTACGGAGTATCCGGAATCGGTGGAGCGGTTTCGCGCAGCCCTGCGCGCGTGTGGGGCCTTGGGCGAGCCGATCAAATTGGACGAGAACGCGCATACCGCGGCTGCGGCAGCCGAGGGATTGGGCATTTCCCGGGCCCAAATTGCGAACTCTCTCGTCTTTCTCGCTGACGGAGCACCCGTGCTGGTTATGTCCTCTGGAGGTCACCGCGTCGACCCGGACAAGATTTCGCGCGCGCTCGGTGGAGCCGTCATCACGAAGGCCAACGCCGATGACGTGCGTTCCGCCACCGGCTATGTGATTGGTGGGGTGAGCCCGGTTGGTCTGGCCACAACAATGCCCACTCTCGTGGACACCAAGCTGGCCGAATTTGACGAAGTGTGGTCGGCCGGCGGTCATCCTGCCTGGGTTTATCGCACCACGTTTGACGAGCTGGTTCGCATGACGGGCGGGACCCCCGCCTCCGTGGGCGAGTAGCGGACTATTTCGACGTCAGCGCTATTGCAGCGCCGACGTCAGGCGAGCAAGGCCATCGAGCACCGTGGAGAAGAATGGCTGACGCTTCCAATCCTCGAGCGTGAGTTGACGACTCATGTCGCGATAAGACTGTTCGACGTCACGCATCTGATGAACGAATTCTTTTCCCCGAACGAGAAGTGACACTTCCAAATTCAAGGAGAACGACCGCATGTCCATGTTGCTCGAACCAATGACCGCGACGTCGTTGTCGATGCTGATGTGCTTCGAATGCAAAATTGTGGGCGCTTTGTAAAGCCAAATCACGACGCCCGCCTTGAGGAGAGCCTCGTAGTAGGAGCGTTGCGCGTGATACACCAACGCCTGATCACCCTCTTCAGAAACAAAAAGTTCGACGTGCACGCCCCGGCGCGTGGCGGTCGTGATGGCATACATCAACGACTCATCGGGGACAAAATACGGTGACGTAATGATGATCTTGCTCGTTGCCGCGTAAAGCAACGCGAGAAACAACCGCAAGTTGTTTTCGGTCGGAAAACCCGGACCGCTGGGCACAATTTGACAGTCGAGGTTGGCCTCGCTCGCATAGCGGCGCTGTGGTGGCGATTCTGCAACGGGAAGCAACTCATCACGCTCGCTGTACCAATCCGTAACAAAAATTACGTCGAGTCCGCGAACGATGGGACCTTGGAGGCGCACCATGGCGTCTTTCCAGTGAAGGCCGCGTCGCAGATTGGACTTTTTCAAATACGACGAATCGATCATGTTTTGCGACCCCATCCACCCAATGACGCCGTCGATGACGATGAGCTTTCGGTGGTTACGCAAGTCGGGTCGTTCATATTTTCGCTGCAACGGAGCAAAGGGCAACATGAGATCCCAGTCGACTCCCATGGCGGTGAGACGTCGCCGAGTTGCCCGATAACTCACTGTCCGCAGGCCGGCCACGTGGTCAAACAGGACGCGAATTTTTACGCCTCGAGCAATCGCCTTCTCCATCGCCACGAATAACGGCTCGGTCACCGTGTCGGTCGAAAAAATGTAGAACTCGATGTGCACAAACTTTTTCGCCGAGTCAATGTCGGCGGCGATGCGCGCAATCGTGTTGTCGTAATCGATCATCAGCTCGGCGTCGTTGCCCGACGCGATAGGCAAGGCGCCAAGCTCTCGATTGAGACGAACAATCTGCTTGAGCCACAAGGGCCATTTTTGATCCTTCGGCACAAGCTCAACGTCACGAGTGGCCTCGACGATGAACTTGTTAATTTCCTGCTGCTTGCGGCGTCGACGACGTCCCAGTCGCGGACTGCCGATGAGCAGGAACAACAGAACGCCCACATACGGGATGAAGAAAATTGCGAGAAGCCATGCCATGGCGGATCCGGGTCGTCGGTTGCGCGGAACGATAATGACGGCGACAACACGAATCACGAGATCGACAACGATGGCCGAAATTGTGAGCCAAAACGACCATGAATAGACGGTTTCCGAACCTGTCATGAGCAACTACTCGCCTGACGTCTCATCGCTTGTCCGTGGTCTGCGAGGGAAGTCCGCGCTTCGCTCGTTCTTGCGCTTCGATCTTGGCGAACTCATCGCGCTCCGTTCGATCGGCTCGCAAAATAGAACGAATGATAAGCCAAAACAACACACCAAGAATGGCCGTCGGGGTGACGGACCACAGCGCATTGACCCACCAATTGTCCATGGGCTCAGCCTAGTCGCGCACTCATCGCCGAGTGATAATGCACCTTATTTGACGAGTGGAAACAGGATGGTTTCTCGAATTCCCAGGCCCGTGATGGCCATGAGCAAACGGTCAATGCCCATGCCCATTCCTCCGGATGGCGGCATGCCATGCTCCAGTGCACGCAAGAACTCTTCGTCGAGGCGCATCGCCTCAAGGTCGCCCTTGGCAGCCAATTGCGCTTGCTGAACGAATCTCTCGCGCTGCACAACGGGGTCAACCAGTTCGGAGTATCCCGTCGCAAGTTCGAACCCGCGAACGTAGAGGTCCCACTTCTCGACGACACCCTCGATGGATCGGTGGGCGCGCACGAGTGGACTCGTGTCGACGGGAAAGTCGAGCACAAACGTGGGTCGCTCGAGACCGCCCTTGACGAAATGCTCCCACAGCTCTTCAACGAGCTTGCCGTGGTTGGGGTGCGGCACATCGACGCCAACCTTGTCGGCCAGCGCGTGGAGTTCCTCCACCGACGTCTGGGGAGTGATTTCTTTCCCGGCGGCGTCCGACAGCGAGTGATACATGCTGACGCGATCCCATTCCCCACCCAGGTCATACTCCGTGCCGTCGGCCCATGTCACCACGTGCCCACCGGCCACCGCGTGCGCCGCGTTTTGAATAAGCGCCTGGGTCAGCGCCGCAATGGATGTGTAGTCTCCATACGCTTCGTAGGCCTCGAGCATTGCAAACTCGGGACTGTGCGTCGAGTCCGCACCCTCGTTGCGAAAGTTCCGGTTAATTTCAAACACGCGTTCGATGCCACCGACAACCGCGCGCTTGAGGTACAACTCCGGTGCGATGCGCAAGAAAAGTTCCATGTCAAACGCGTTGGAGTGCGTGACAAACGGTCGAGCGGATGCACCTCCGTGCATCACCTGCAACATGGGTGTCTCCACCTCGAGAAAGTTGCGACTCGCGAACGTGGCGCGGAGCGATGACATGACGGTTGCGCGTGCGACAACCGTGGTGCGTGCCTGCTCTCGCACAATCAAGTCGAGGTATCGACTGCGAACTCGGCTTTCTTCACTCAATTCGTTGTGCAGGTTCGGAAGCGGCAAAAGTGCCTTGGAGGCCACCTTCCAGGAGGTCGCCATGATGGACAGTTCCCCACGGCGACTCGAAACCACCTCACCCGATACGAAAAGATGGTCACCCAGGTCGACAATTTCCTTGTAGCGATCGAGTGCTTCGTCGCCGACGTGATCGAGCGAAATCATTGCCTGAATTCGCGCACCATCCCCCGCCTGCAGGGTCGCGAAACAAAGCTTGCCCGTGTTGCGAGCAAAGACAACCCGTCCCGCGACTCCGGCGGTCACGCCCGTTGTGGCGTCGGCTTCGAGACCACCGAAACGTTCACGCAGCGCAGCAATCGAATCTGTGATCGGCACCGCAACGGGATACGCCTCGAGCCCCAGGTCGTTGAGCTTGTCACGTTTTGCCAGGCGCACAGCCTTTTGTTCGATGACTTCATCGGCACTCAGTTCGCTCGACGAAACATCGGATGGGGGCTGTGCAGTCATGCCCCCAAGTCTACTTCGACGAAAAAATGTCGACCGTGTCGAGGAGTCTTGTCGAGCCAACCCGCGCGGCCACGATGTATGTCACTCCTGCCGTTGACGCGGCATCGCAATCAACGCTCACGAGCGAGAAATCGAGGGGATTCACCGCCGCCAGATAATCCACATCGACACCTGGTTCAGCCTCGAGCACCGCACGCATTCGCGGCAGACTTTCCTCGGGATGCGCGGTCGCGAGTGACATCGCGCGACTGAGAGCGAGAGCATGGATTCGGTCTTCCGTCGAGAGGTACCGATTTCTGCTCGACATGGCCAGTCCGTCGGGTTCGCGCACCGTGGGCGCGACCACCAAGCGCAGGTTCGGGTAATGATCGGTGATGAGCCGACGCACGAGAAACACCTGCTGGGCATCCTTTTGGCCAAAAATCGTGACGTCGGGGCGAACCATGTCAAAAAGTCGTGCGACAACTGTCAACATGCCGTCGAAATGACCCGGACGCGCCGCGCCCTCAAATTGAGCTCCGGCCGGGCCCGTCTCGAATCTCGGAAGCTGAACTCCCGGCGGGTAGACGTCGTCGATTCCCGGCGCAAACACGGCGTCAGCGACACCGGTAAGAGCGCGCACGTCGGCGTCGAGGGTTCGCGGGTAGCGATCAAAATCCTCACCCGCGCCAAATTGCAAAGGGTTGACGAATATCGACACCACGACGCGCTGAGCCATGTCGCGTGCGGTGCGCGCGAGTGACACATGGCCCTCGTGAAGCGCGCCCATCGTGGGAATAAACGCGACCGTTCCCGGCGATTGGTCCCGCCACGCGTCGAGGTCATGTTGCGTGTGAAGCACGACCGGGAGAGACGGTGGCAGAGCTGCGTTAGACATCAATTTCCCCGAGAATTCGACCGCTCATCAGGGTATTTTCCACCGCCGACCGAACAATCGGGCCCAGTACACGCGAGGGATGTTCGACTCCGGCCTGCTCAAGCAGGGCACGAGCTTGATTCACGATTGCAATCGAGAAATTACTTGCGGTTGCCACCGCCTCGGCATAGTGTGCGCGATCGGCTTCGGCAACCACAACGGGTTCTGCGCCCATCTCGACGGCGAGCGCTTGACCAATGGGGAGTACCGGCGTTGAGGCCGTCACCACCATGCAGCAGTCGGTCAGGCGTGCAACGTCAACACTGGTGCCGGTAAACACCATGGCAGGGTGGAGCGCAATCGGAATGACGCCCCGCGTTCGGGCAGGCTCGAGAACCGAGAGTCCAAAATTGGGCGAGGTGTGCAGCACGATCTGACCGGGCTGCCAGGCTCCTGATTCCGCAAGGCCCGATACGAGGTCGGCAAGTTGCTCATCCGGAACGCAGAGCAGTACCAGCTCACTGCGCTCAATGATGTCAGGTACGTCCAGAATGGGCACCGCCGGAAGAAGCGCTTCCGCGCGGTCGCGCGATTCTTGCGACACGGCAGAAATCCCCACGATTGCATGACCAGCCCCGGCGAGCGCCTGACCGAGTACCGGGCCGACGCGTCCCGCACCAATGATTCCGACCCCGAGGCGGCCGTCTCGTTCTGCGGTCATGCGCGACTGTCCGAGAGGTGGGGTGTCTCTGGGTCGTCGGGCGGGAGGACGCACATCCATTCCGCAATCAGTCCGCACACGACGAGCACGAGTGAACACACGCCCAACCCGCCGGCGGGCAACAGCAGGCTCCAGTCTGGTAGCACGGGACGCCCGAACAAAATGATGAGGATGCCCAACCCGGCGCCGAGCAAAATGGCGCCAGTCAGGGCGCTCGCCTTGGCCAGCACCGCCACTCGCACGGCATAGAACGGGTCAAGGGGCTGCCGGCGCTTCCCCGTGATTCGGCGACGAACCGGGACGGCCATGGCGACAACGGCGACAGCGACAACAAGCAGCGTGAGCTCGATGGAGTACGGCGGAACGAGTGTGATGCCTCCCGACGTCTGCAGAAACAACTCCCCCAAGTAGGCCACGGCCGCGCCAATGGCGACAAGTCCGACAAGCAACGGAATCGACGTACGTCTCATGTCAGCACCTTACGCGCCAGCGCCACCGATCCGATGCCCGGAATTGAGGCCTGTGGGTCAATTTCGAGCCACGGGTCGAGCACGAACAGGCGTTCGTGCGCCCGAGGATGCGGCACGGTCAGTGCCTCGGTTGAAATCTGTTGACCGTCGAAGTCAATCAAGTCGAGATCGAGCGTGCGATCACCCCAACGTTCTCGACGCTCGCGCCCCCACACCGATTCGATTTCCTGCAACACT